>Ga0206677_10001806_pt1 | contig 19523 bp, 17 predicted proteins | sample M130m12015metaG_FD_155475 | JGI IMG/M metagenome (GOLD analysis project Ga0206677, IMG submission 155475) | Ammonia-oxidizing marine archaeal communities from Monterey Bay, California, United States - M1 30m 12015 | ecosystem: Environmental > Aquatic > Marine > Intertidal zone | place: USA...
TAAAAATAACAATAAAAACAGTATTTTGAGGCTGACTCATTAGCTGTTTTGTCGCTCAATGGAGCACTCGCCTAGGCGTATTGTTTGCCCATTAAGGTCAGCGCGACGTAGGCACCGCGTCAAACCACTGGCGAACTTTTTGCGTATGCCTATAGATAAGAGAGGCACAGCACATGAATAGCTTGAACGAAATCGACACAATTATCCCAACGGACCAGTGCAGCAGAACCTTGTTCACAGCGCAACGAGATAAGCTTGCGGACCTCATGCGCGGCTCGGTTTGCCGGGCTGTGCCGGCGCCCGGCGAGTCCCCTGAGCAGGTTAAGCGAGACGAATTGCTGCGAGAGCGTGACATCGAGCAGCGCCTGCAGCGTTTAATTGTGCGGGCTAAGGGCATTGTTTCGGAAGAGATGTTGGTTCGGCACCAGCGGGAGATCCCCGTAGACGAAATTCCCGATTACGCCGTCACGCATTTGTTGGCGCAATTGGGTGAGCAGGAGCTGCAGCTGCCGCGCTACTAGCGGGGGTTCGTCGGCAGTTTACCTTCTTAGCAGTTCCGTCCTCGGAGTCTCTCGCAGCAGGGTCACTTCAAGGATTTCTCTGTATCCCCCTTGTCACCTGCGGGTGCACACTGCCCCATTTTCTGCCTCGATCGCTGGTATCATCCGTATGTGGGGTGCTGCATGCCATGCAGACTCGGGGAGGGACGTGCACCGAATGATTAGCGATTACATTGATTCCCATCTGAAAACCCTTTCCGATTTACACAAATCGTCAGAGGACATTGGCTCGATGGCAGCGGTGTGTGTCGACGCATTGCAGGCAGGCCATAAAATCTTGATTTGCGGCAACGGGGGTTCAGCGGCAGATGCACAACATTTTGCTGCCGAGCTGGTGGGCCGGTTTGTGGCAGACCGCCCGGCGCTCGCTGCCATTGCGCTCACAACAGACACCTCCGGGCTCACTGCGATTGCAAACGATTACGGATACGATGCCGTGTTCAGTCGACAGGTAGCGGGTCTCGCGCAAGCTGGTGACGTGTTGTTGGCAATCTCCACGTCGGGCAATAGTGTCAGTGTGCTGAATGCCTGTGAGCAGGCTAGGTCCATGGGTTGTGAAGTGATTGGCCTGACGGGCCGTGACGGCGGCGCCTTAAAAGCGCATTGTCGGGCCCTCGTGATTGCGGCTTCGCAGGACACGGCTCATATTCAAGAGGCGCATATTGTCGTGATTCATCTGTTGTGCGCACTGATCGAGGAGCAGCTGGATTGGGCTGCGTTGCAATGAGAGACGTGGGCAGTGAGTGGAGTTGACCTTAGGCGCGCTGTTTTTTTAGATCGAGATGGCGTGATCAACGTCGACCATGGCTATGTCAGCAGTTGGGATCAATTTGAGTTTTTGCCCGGTGTTCCTGCTGCTCTGCGGCAATTACAGTCAGCTGGGTATGTTTTGGTCGTTGTTTCCAACCAATCGGGCATTGGTCGAGGTCTGTACACCGAATCTGATCTGGCGGCGCTTAATCGTCGCGTTTACCGCTATTTGCTCGACGATCACGGTGTAGAGATCGCTCAGTTCTACCATTGCCCACATCACCCCACTGAGGCGCTCCCGGAGTGGCGACAGCAGTGCTACTGCCGCAAACCCGCGCCTGGGATGATCGAGCAAGCTTGCGCCGAACTCCATATCGATCCAGGCAACTCAGTGATGGTGGGGGATAAGGCGTCCGACATGGAGGCGGGTCAGTCCGCTGGTGTGGGGCGGCTGTTTAGAGTCGCTCCAGAAGCTCCGATGCAGCCTGCTTCGAGCAATGGTGATAGTAATGAGGGTCTTGTACTCGTAGCAGGGTTACCCGATGTGGCGCGGATCGTGGGTGAGCTCTGACGTAAGCGCGATGAATGGCTACCGGTAAGCCGGGTTAACTTGTTTCCCGCTCCTATTGCTAGAAGACGTAACCAAAGGCTTCGATATCAGCGGCAAAGCGTTCCGCCACGAGCGCTTGGGTTTCTTGATCGTAGTATTGGCGATATTGCGCACGGTCACTAGCCTGGCGTCTGTGAGGCAGTGCGATAGTCGGTATGCCAATTCGCTGGCAGCAGGTATCGAAATCTGCCTGCAGTGATTCATAGCGCCCCACAAAATCGACTATCTGGCGCCCCCTCAGATCAATTAAGTAGTCCGATTGAGGCGTGATGGAGGTGTCGAGGTGGTACTGCCAAGGTCTTGTTACCTCTAGCTTGCGTCTTAGGAAATCAGAAAACGACTCACCTTCGTGTACTAGATTGGGCCGCTCCCGCTTGATGTGATGGTATGAGCTCACCTGCAAATCCCACGGGTTGCGTACAAAGGCAAATTTAAACAGACCGTTATAAATGTCTCGGGGTAGCATTTCTTGAGCCGTAATGGCTTTGCAATGGCGAGGTAATTTGATCGCCGAGCGATGCCCTGTCAGCCCGCTCATTTTGCTGGCGGCCCACTGAGGTAGGTAATACGGGTCACGCCAGCGGTAGCGCTGCAGAGCTCGACGAATACTCGTTCCCCCGGTTTTCGCAATGTGAACAAAGAGGAACTGGTAGCGATTAGAAAGGAGCATAAGAATGGATTCGGCCGCTGTAAGTAAACATTCGGGTCCTGTCATTAAATGATGGTCGTGTCGCGTGAGCAAAAAGTGTCGCCCCAGCGAGTTGTCCCTAAACTAGCATATCCCCATTCATAAGGAGTGTTTGATAGGCCGTTGCGCTGTCCGAGTGGCTACTGTGTGCAAATTTCATTGACGGCTACTATAGCGATGCAGTCAATCTTGACGTGCCGTCTGTTTTTCCCCTGGCGACAGGCATCGTCTGGCCGGCAGGCTCAAAAAACCTCCAGCTCACAGGCTGGGGAGTGGTTTTCGCCACACGGTCTGTCTGTAGTATTCACACCCATGCTGGTGGAGGTGCTTGGGAATCAATACACTAGCCAAGGTTTAGCAAAAGGGTGTCAGCCCCAAATCTTTGTGGGGTGGTAGCGACAATGCAGCGACTGAGTGATATTTCACCATCCATAATCTGGGTATTCCTATTTTTTACCCTGTCTCTCTCCTCGGCGACGCGCCAGTTTATTTGGTTGATGGCGCTAGTGGGTTTGGTCATGTTTGTGAGAGCGCCCAAAGTTTTTTTTGAGACTGAGGGCGTGCGCAAATTTTGGGTCGTCTTAGCGTGTTTCTTGGTGCCGGCGCTTTTTTCTTTATTTGGTGCCATAAATTTCGAGCGATCGCTCTCGGGCGCAGTGCGTTTTCTTTCTTATGGGTTTGCGGTCTGGGTCGTGCTCCAGATTAAGCTGGATAAAATAGAGAGTCAGCGACTGATGTCACTCATCGGTGCAGTCATGATGATCTGGGTGGTCGATGGTTTGGTGCAGTTGCTCACGGGTTTTAGCGTATTTGGTAACCCGCTCATTGAGTTGGATTCAGGGCATACTCTTGTGACGGGTAGCCTGCGCATGGGTTATGGATCAACTCTCGCAATTTTATCGCCATTTTACTTAGAGGCGCTGCGGCGAGCAGGCTCGGGCCCAGCGATCAGCGTTCTGTCGTTGCCACTGTTTGCCGCTATTGTGATGAGTGGTAACGAAGCGTCAATGATTCATGCCTTAGCCGCGCTAGGTGGGTACGCCCTGATTCTGCGCAGAGCCAAAGCGGGTGCGCAGGTGACGTCATGGCTATTGTCGCTGCTACTGTTCTTTTCATTGGCGGTGTTATCGGGTTGGATTCTCAGCGACACGTTTCGTGCTTCCGTCACGGGGCAAGCGGCTTCAGATATTTACCGAGCGTTTGATTATCTGCCTGTCTTCTGGTCGTCTGCTTGGCAGGGGTTCATGGACCATTGGGTTAACGGTGTGGGCATCCGCGGCTGGGGGTCTCTGATGGTTTCGTTAGAGAGTATTAGTGTTTTGCCCGTATCCGAGCGTTGGCATCCGCATTTATTTGCGCTCGAGGTTGCGGTGGATACCGGCATTCCCGGCTTGATCGGTTACGCCTTATTTTTTGTATTTTTAAGCCGACGCCTCTTTGATACTCGACCAGAAGTGGCGTTGAGCTCACTAGTGGTGATACTGGCGTTATTTCCGCTGAATAGCTCGATCTCTTTCTATTCTTACTTCAACGGCAATATTCTGTTCCTGACACTAGCGCTTTTGATCGTGCTCGATCGAGATATCAAGATGCCGCCTCAGGTTGATGGTCCTTATGATGGCCGATCTTAGTGACAGCTCAGACCGAGGCGCGCTGCCAAATCGGATTTTGATTATCCGCTTGAGCGCAATAGGCGATATTGTGTTCAGCTCGCCGCTAATCGATGCGCTGAAAGGGGCTTATCAAGGGGCTGATATTTTTTGGTTGGCTGAATCTCCAGTAGTGCCTTTGCTCGAGCATCACCCCCACTTATCCGGTGTCATTGTCTGGCCGCGCAAGGAGTGGCGTGAACTGCTCAGTAGCGGGCGATGGCTGGCGTTGCTGAAGGAAATAGTGAGTTTTAAGAGGCGGCTTGCCCAATACCGGTTTGATTTGGCCATCGATGCCCAGGGTTTATTCAAAAGTGCTTTGTTGGCATGGATGACCGGAGCAGTGAGGCGGGTGGGTTTCGTTTCGAAAGAACCAACCCGGGCCTTGCTGACCGAGCAGATTGAAAAAGATGCTGGCCCCGCGATCAGTTCTGAATATCGGGCAATGGCAAAGCATCTGGGTTGCCAGAGCGAACCATTTCCGATGGCAGTCAGTGTGCCGCCAGCGGTCAGGGTGTGGGCAGAGGCGTTTCGCGGCGATACGCCGTATGTCGTCATTTGTCCGTTTACCACGCGGCCGCAAAAACACTGGCCTGAGGTTCATTGGCAAGCTTTAGCGAAAAGCCTAGTAGCGCGAGGTTGGCGTGTAGTGGTGTTGGGTGGGCCTACCGATAGCGAGTCTGCCGAACGAATCTTTGTTGATATCCCCGTCGAGTCGATGGTCGGCAAGGCGACGTTGTTAGAAAGTGCTGCGTTGGTCAGTCGTGCTGATCTGGTCATCGGTGTGGATACGGGACTGACCCATATGGGATGGGCATTTGAAGTGCCTACGCTCGCCTTGTTTGGTTCAACTTGCCCGTATAGAGACCTTGGCGGATTACGTGGCGCAGTGCTGTATAAAAATATGCCGTGCTCACCCTGTCGGCGAAAGCCCGTGTGTGGTGGAACCTATGATTGCCTCGCTGAGCTGCACCCCGACAGTGTGCTTGAATCCTTGGCGGGTTTGGTGCGCGACGAGTTGGCGCCCAACTCCGTGGTAGCATCTTGAGCTGTGATAGAGGGAGAGTCTAATGTCTGCATTGCCAGACATGAGTGCTAGCAACGTCACCGTCATTGGTGATGTGATGTTAGATCGATTTTGGACAGGTGCGACTCGGCGTATGAGTCCAGAGGCGCCTGTGCCGGTAGTCAATGTGTCTTCGCAGGAAGACCGCGCTGGCGGTGCAGGGAACGTCGCCGTTAATTTGGCGCAGCTCGGGTTGACGGTTTCGCTGGTGGGCCTATGCGGGGATGATGAGCACGCTCGTGCACTGCGTAGCTGTGTCGAAGAGGCGGGTGTTCGCTGGAACGTCATGCCGTGCGCTGCGGATACTATCGTCAAATTACGAGTCCTGAGTCGCAACCAGCAACTGTTGCGCATGGATTTTGAGGAGTCACTGAGCCCGCACGCCAATGACTTATTTGTGGGTTTTGCAGCGCAGCATCTTATCGACGCAGACTTGATTGTGTTCAGCGACTACGCCAAGGGATCGCTGGCGCTGATTGAGTCCCTGATCGCGCGGTGTCGGTCCTTAGGTAAAACGACCTTGGTCGATCCAAAAGGTCACGAATTCGAACGTTATCGAGGGGCGACGGTGTTAACGCCCAATCTCACTGAGCTCGAAGCGGTGGTGGGACCGTGTCAGGATGAGGCGACACTCGTCGAAAAAGCAGAAGCCCTGAGAAGCACTCTCGAGTTAGAGGCGGTCTTGGTGACACGAAGCGAAGCCGGCATGACATTAATTCAGTCTGGTGCGGCGCCGCAGCACTTTGCCGCCAGTGCACAAGAGGTTTTTGATGTGACGGGTGCTGGCGATACGGTGATCGCAACGTTGGCGGGTTGCCTCAGCGCGGGATTGCCGATGGCAGAGTCCGCGCGGATCGCCAATCGCGCGGCAGGCGTGGTGGTGGCTAAGTTAGGAACCGCCAGCGTTTCTCCCCAAGAATTAACCGAGGTCGCCGACGCGTTGCCTAGCGCTCGAGAGAGACAAGGGGTCGTATCGGCGTCTGAGATGCTGGACGTGGTGGCAGACGCGCGTGGGAAGGGTCAACGCGTCGTGATGACTAACGGTTGTTTTGATTTGCTTCATCCTGGTCATATTGCTTATCTAGAGCAAGCGGCAACGCTGGGTGACCTGTTGGTGGTTGCCGTGAACGACGATGATTCAGTGCGCCGGTTGAAGGGCGACACCCGGCCAGTGAATGCGGTCGCAGATCGGATGGCGGTGCTCGTGGGCCTCGCTTCGGTGGACTACGCATTGCCCTTTTCAGAGGACACGCCCGCAAAATTGATTGAGGCGTTGGCGCCAGATGTGCTGGTCAAAGGCGGGGATTACGTTGTCGAGGAAATCGCTGGCCATGAGTCGGTGATGGCGCGAGGCGGAGAGGTGGTGGTGCTTGATTTTCTAGAGGGGCACTCGACCTCAAGCTTAATAGAGCGGCTCAACGACTGAGCGAAGTTGCCTCTGCCGCTGATCAATTGATTCGATTGGGGTCGATATCGCATGTCTGATTCGCCAAAAGGTAAGTGGTTGTTACTGACCTTGCTGTGCTTTGCCGGCGCCATGGTCTATACGTTTCCGTTTCTTCGTTACTCCTACTACGACACCATGAAAGAGGCGCTCGGCGTCACCCATACCCAGATGGGACTCATGCAGGCGGTCAATGGGGTTGCGGCGACGTTTGGCTATATCCCCGGTGGTTGGCTTGCAGATCGGTACTCCCCCAGAAAATTATTGGCGACGTCTCTCATTGTCACGGGGCTGAGTGGGTTTTATTTTTCTACCTTTCCGTCTTACGTAGGGGGGCTGTTCCTCTACGGTTTTTGGGGGGTGAGTACCCTGATTATTTTCTGGGCTCCTTTTATTAAAGCGACGCGCAATTTAGGTCCCGATGCCGAGCAAGGTCGGTTGTTTGGATTTCTTGAGGGGGGCCGAGGGGTATTTGGCTTTTTGATCGGTATGTTCACCTTGTTCGTGTTTAAAGAAATGGGTGAGGGCCCTACCGGTTTGATGTGGGTGATCAATATTTCAGCCGTCGTGACGATTGCAGCAGGTCTGACCGTTTGGCTGATCTTCGAGGACCCGCCTCAGGGAACGGCTTCTGAGTCGTTGTTCCAAAACTTCAGCGGAGCCCTCAAAACGCCGCAAGTATGGGTGATCGGCCTTATTATTTTCTGTGGCTATGGCCTTTTCGCGAGTCAGAGTTACATTACGCCGTACATGACTGGCGTAATGGGTGCGGTAGTGACTTATGGTGTGCTGATGGGCATTTTGAGGACCTATGGTATTCAGGCCATTGGCGCGCCGGTTAGCGGTATCGTGGCGGATAAGATCGGTGGGCCAAGCATAGTCATAGGCTTCGCCTTTGCCATCGCAGCCCTCTGTATGTCGATACTACTGATGGTACCCCCGGAGTTAAAAAACTTAGCGATCGTCTCTAATGTCATGATCGTGCTGGCGCTCTGTGTGTTTGCACTTCGTGGTAATTTTTATGCGACGTTTGCTGAGTCAAAAATCCCAATGCACACCATGGGGACGGCCGTGGGGGTCGCTTGTTTTGTGGGTTATTTACCCGAGGGATTCACGTATCCCATGATTGGCTATTGGTTAGATTCTTACCCGGGGCTACCCGGCTACCAAATCACCTTTGCGTATATGCTTGGGCTGTCTCTGGTGGGCATCTTAGCCACACTTTTCTTACGCCGTATTAATCGACAGAATGAGTCAGAGGAGCGCTCGCGCGTTGGGTAAAGTACTGTCGGATACGCAGATCAGGCGTTATCGAGAGGAGGGTTTTGTCTCGCCTGTCGACGTGATGAGTGAGCAGGAAGCCAGTCAGTATTTGCAGCGTTTTGAGGAAGCTGAGCGGCGCTATCCGACGCTCGCGCACGCCCATAAGCGCAATAATGTGCATCTTTCTTTTAAGTGTCTCGACGAGTTGGCACACCACCGGATTATCTTGGACGCTGTTGAAGATCTTATCGGTGCTCATTTCTCGCTGTGGGCTACGGTTCTGTTCTGCAAGGAGCCCCAAAGCCCGCATTATGTGAGCTGGCATCAGGATGCGACTTATATGGGAATGAGTGACACTGAATTCGTGACGCCTTGGTTGGCACTGACGCCCAGCACGCTGACGACGGGCTGCATGCAAATGATTCCGGGGTCACATCGGCATGCAATCCTTGAGCATGAAGATACGTATGCCGAGGACAATATACTGACGCGTGGTCAAGTGGCTAAGGGGATTGACGAGACCACCGCCATTGATCTGGTGCTCAAGCCTGGTCAAATGTCGTTGCACCATGCCAAGGTCGTTCATGGCTCAAGGCCAAATAACTCGAAGCACAGGCGAGTTGGGTTTGCCATGCAGTCGTATATGCCGCCACAGGTCGAGCAGGTTGTGGGTAGCAATCTCTGGCTGGATATTCGGGGTGTCAATGACCGTCACAATAGCCGCCGGCTGCGTCGACCTCAGTATGATGCCGATCCCATCGCGGCGGCCGACCGCGAGTTGGCAGATGCCAATTTAGACGACATCCTGTACCGTGGAGCGGCGCAGAAAAGAGGTTATTGAGTCCGTGTCGAACGCATTACACCCCGTCCTTGATGTTTCCAAGCTGGTTGCTTGGCGCCACGCATTGCATCGCTGTCCTGAGCTGGGGTTTCAGCTCAGTGAAACGGCAAGCTACATAGAGCGTCAATTGCGAGAGCTGGGTATCGAAACGCATAGTGAGATTGGGCAGGTCGGTCTCGTTGGCGTTTTACGTAAGGGGGATAGCAATCGGGCAATTGGTCTTCGTGCCGATATGGATGCGCTCAAGATACAAGAGCTCAATACTTTCGAATATCGCTCAAAAACAGAAGGTCATATGCATGCCTGCGGGCATGATGGGCACAGTGCCATGCTGTTGGGCGCGGCAGAGGCGTTGCGCTCACTGGATTTCGACGGCACTGTTTATTTTGTCTTTCAGCCTAACGAGGAGCACGGGCTCGGCGCGCAGGCTATGATTGATGATGGTTTGTTCGATCGATTTCCCATGGACGCTATTTACGGCATGCACAATATGCCGGGGCGTCCGACAGGGCAGCTGGCGATGAAACCAGGCGCCATTATGGCGGGTGAGGACAATTTTAGTCTGACGATCGTGGGTAGGGGTGGGCACGCGTCTCAGCCACATCAGCATATCGATCCCCTTGTCATTGGTGCAGAGATCATTTTGGCGATGCAAAGTATTGTTGCGCGGTCGATTGATCCAGCCGAGCAAGCCGTTGTTTCTGTGACGGAGATAGAAGCCGATGGCACGGTGAATGTGGTGCCCAGCATCGTCACGATAAAAGGGGATTGTCGAAGCTTTAAACGCGACGTGAGTGAAACGATCGAGCGCCGGTTAGGTGAGCTCGCGCAAGGTATTTGTCAGGCTCATGGCGCTGAGCTTCGTTTCTCCTATCAACGTGTTTTTCATGCGACGACCAATCACCCGGCGGAAACCGAGCATGCGCTCGCCGCGGCTCAGGCCACGAATCCCGCAGAGCTTGTTGAGTATCCGTGTGATGCTATGACGGCCTCTGATGACTTCGCCCACATGCTGCTTGAGAAGCAGGGGGCCTATGTCTTCATCGGCAATGGCTCCGATAGTGTAGGAGGTTGCGCGCTGCACAATCCGCATTACGACTTTAACGATGAGATATTAGTTACTGGCGTGCGGTTCTGGATTAATCTCGTTCAGCAGCAGCTGTCTTCCTGAGCTGGCGATCGTGACTGGTCCCTATTTCTATACCAATCATTTTCATAACACCGAGCAGAGTAATGAGCTAGGCGCGATTGTGGGCGCCCTGTTCTCAGTAGACGACTGCGCCAGTGCCTATTCAACGATTCGCCAGTGGCCGGCCTATCAGGCGACGTCGCTGATCAGTATGACGGATATTGCGGCAGCGGCGGGTGTTAAAAAGGTCTATTACAAAGACGAATCGAGTCGTTTCGGTCTGGGGTCTTTTAAGGCGCTGGGCGGCTCTTACGCGATAGAGTGCCTGTCGCAAGACTTATCCGGTGGTGATTTGGTGGTCTGTACTGCGACCGATGGTAATCATGGCCGCGCGGTCGCCTGGGGGGCGGGCTTATGCGGTGCCGAATGCCATGTGTTTCTTCACGCGAATGTCAGTGAGGCGCGCGCCCAAGCGATCGCCTCGTTGGGGGCAGTGATTCACCGTGTCGAGGGCAATTATGATGATTCCATCGCAGCCTGTAACGAGCAGGCCGCGTTACACGGCTGGCAGACTGTGTCCGATACGTCTTGGGAGGGGTATCGCGATATCCCCAAGATGATCATGGCGGGTTACTCGGTGATGACCTTTGAGATGATGGATCAACTCGATGGGGAGATACCGAGCCATGTCATTCTTCAGGCGGGTTGCGGCGCGATGGCGGGCGCGTTGATTGCGTCAATGTGGCATCACTGGGGTGCTCAGCTTCCCACCATTATTATGGTGGAGTCCGACCGATCAGACTGCGTCTATCAAAGTCTGAATCGGGACGAGATTCATTTGGTCAACATTGTCGAAGAGACGGTTATGGCAGGGCTCTCTTGCGGCGAGGTCTCTTTGCTTGCGTGGCCGCTCATTCAAAAGGGGGCCTCACATGCCCTCACCATTCCTGACGCAGGGGTCGGTCCGATGGTGCGCTGGCTAGCCAACCCCAGTGACGGTGAGAGGCCGAGCGTCATCGGGGGAGAGTGCTCGGCGTCTGGTCTCATTGCGTTGTTTGCGATCCAACAAGATCCAGTGCTTGCACATGACATGGGCATCGACCGTGACGCTCGGATTTTGGTGATCGGTACAGAGGGCAATACCGACGCTGAGATGTATGACAACATCATCGCAGGCGCGCTATGAAAACAGCTGACTACGAGTTAATTCCAGCGGGTGATCTGATTCAATTGGGCATGATTGTGTTGCAATCTGATGTGACGATCGAGGATGAGTTTCGGTATTACTTTGCCGACGCGAGGGTGAGCCTGCTGGTGAATCGTATCCCTTTCGAAAACGAGGTCACCGCTGAAACGCTCGCGGATATGGCGCACCACCTCAAGCAAGCTGCTGCGCTGTTTCCATTGACCCACTCGTTTGACGCGATGGGATATGCCTGCACTTCTGGTGCGATGCAAATCGGTTCGGCACGTGTGAGTGAGCTCATTAACAGCGAGCGCCCCTGTGACTATGTCAGTAATCCGATGCAAGCGGCACTGCTGGCGTTTGAGGAGCTGGGTGCAAAGAAGATTGGTTACATCGGCCCTTACTCTAAGCAAGTCTGTCGGACCATGATCGACCATATTGAAGCAGGTGGATTTACCGTATCGCATGCGGTGAGTTTTGATGAGGAGCATGATCAGTACGTGGGCCGCATTGCGCCGGAGTCGATTTATGACGCGGCAATGGCGCTCGCTGCAGAGGCGGGACAATCCATTGATGCAATTTTTATCGCCTGTACTAACATGAAGTGCGCTAGCGTCTTAGATAAAATCACTGCCGAGAGTGGGGTCCCGGCGCTGTCGAGTAACAAAGTGCTCGCGTGGGATTTAGCGCGATCGTCGGGAATTCCTTTCTCTTTGTAGTGGTTGCTAGGAGCCGGTATGACAAAGGTGCCTTCGAGAGGGTTTAGTCGTGACGAATTTGCGGCGCGACTCGCAGCAGTTCAGGTTCAGATGGCGTCGCAGCGCATGGGGGCATTGCTGCTCACCACCGAGAGCGATATTTTTTATTTTACGGGCTTTTTGAGCCAATTTTGGCAAAGCCCCACGCGCCCTTGGTTCGTTGTTATCCCCGCCGCTGGCTCGCCCATTGCGGTCATTCCCGAAATCGGTGTCAATGCGATGAAGAGCGAGTTCATGACCGATATCCGAAGCTGGGCGTCTCCCCATGCCACCGATGATGGAGTCTCTTTATTGGCGGAAACCGTGCTGGAGGTGTTGGCTCAATCTCAGTCGTGCACGTTGGGGCTGAACAAAGGCCGCGAGACACAGATCCGGATGCCCATGAATGACTTTGAGTCCCTCATGGATCGACTCAGGGGGAGTGTGGCTGACTTGTGCGTGCTAGATGCGACACCTGCGGTTCAGGCTGTGCGAATGCTGAAGTCCGAGGCAGAGATCGACAAGATTCGATATGTCGCCGAGTGCGTATCAGACGTCTTCGACCGTTTATTCACTTTTGCGGAGGTCGGTATGAGTGACGCTGACCTGTTTAGGCGTTTTACGATCGAGTGCCTACACGCCGGTGTCGATACGGTGTCTTACCTAGTGGGCGGCGCCGGGCAACATGGCTACGACGATATTATTTCGCCTCCTGCAGGGCGCCGGCTGAGCACTGAGGATGTGTTGATCTTTGATACGGGTTGCACTTTCGACGGTTATTTTTGCGATTTTGATCGCAATTATGGTTTTGGCGAGGTAAATGATCTGGCCAAGAAGGCGCATCACTCCGTTTGGCAGGCCACTGAAGCTGGGCTCAAGGCGGCAGTGCCGGGTAATACTTGCGCGCAAGTATTCGGCGCCATGCATGAAGTCCTCATAAATGCGGGTGCGATGGGCGAAACGGTGGGGCGTTACGGGCATGGATTAGGGATTCAATTGACCGAGCCGCCCTCGTTCACACCCTGGGAGGACACGATTTTGCGCGAAGGCATGGTGATGACGCTGGAGCCAGGTATGGTTTATGCCCCAGGCAAAATGACGGTGCACGAGGAAAATATTGTGATTCGTCACGACGGCCCCGAGCTGTTATCGCGCCGAGCGCCACCTGAATTGCCGGTCAAGGTGTGATGACGCAAACGCCAGCGAGCACTGCGACGAGAAAAGTACTGCCCAAGCATGCGCGGGTCGTGATCATCGGTGGCGGCATCTTGGGTTGTTCTGTTGCTTATCACCTCGGCAAGTTGGGTTGGCGCGATATTGTTTTGCTGGAGCAGGGGCAGTTGACCTGTGGCACCACCTGGCACGCTGCTGGGCTGGTGGGGCAGCTGCACGGCAGTCACGCTAGCACTGAATTTGCGAAGTACACCGTCGAGTTACTTAATACCATTGAGGCTGAGACAGGCCAGGATCCGGGTTACCGTGAATCAGGCTCTATTTCTATTGCTACCAATCCGGAGCGTTTGGCTGAGCTAAAACGAAAAGCAGACTTTGCCTCGCTCTTTGGTATCGAGGCACATTACTTATCGCCTCAAGACATAGAGCGCTACTGGCCGCTAATGAATCCAGAGGGGGTGTTGGGTGGCATATTGATGCCCAGGGATGGATCCGCTAACCCGATCGACCTCACCATGGCGCTGGCCAAAGGGGCGCGTCAGCATCAGGCGGAGATACTAGAAGGGGTTCAGGTTCAGCAAGTACTGGTTGAGGGCGCGCGAGCAGTCGGTGTGGCCACTGACCACGGCACCATTACGGCGGAGGTGGTCGTTAATTGTGGCGGTATGTGGGCGCGTGAATTGGGGCAGCAGCATGGTGTGGGGGTTCCACTGCACGCCTGTGAGCATTATTACTTGGTGACAGAGTCCATCGACGAATTACCTCGTGATTTGCCAGTGCTGCGTTCGTATTGTGACGGCACGTATTTTAAGGAGGATGCGGGCAAGCTGCTGTTTGGATTTGCCCATCATCACGCCAAGCCCTGGGCTACCGCCGGCATTCCTGAGTCGTTTGCGTTTGAATCGTTGCCCTTTATAGAAGACGATGTCATGGACGTGATCGAGATGGCGATGAAGCGAGTGCCATTGCTTGAAAAGGTCGGTATTCGCACCTTTTTTAATGGGCCTGAAAGTTATTCTTACGATGGCCAATTCACGCTCGGCACAGCTCCCGATCTGAGCAATTACTTTATGTTAGCGGGGCTGAACTCGACGGGAATACAAACCGGTCCCGGTGCAGGCAGGGCGTTGGCAGAATGGATTGTTAATGGCTATCCAACCCTCGATCTCAGTGGGATGGATCCGGCTCGGTGCGAGCCATTTCAGGCGCGAGATCGTTACTTGCAAGCCCGATGTCCCGAGACATTGGTGCGAACGTACGCGATGCATTGGCCGAATTATCAGCGGGAAACAGCAAGAAGCATTCGGCGCACACCCTTTTACCATCGGTTGCGAGAGCAGGGTGCCTGCTTTACCGAGACGCAGGGCTGGGAGCGTCCGGGCTGGTACGCGCCAGAAGGCATAACGCCGCAATATGACTATAGCTTTGGCCGCCAGAACTGGTTTGAGTATGCCCTCGATGAGCAGCGTGCGGCGCGCGAACGTGTGGCCATTGTCGACTACTCGATGTTGGGCAAAATTAGCGTGGAGGGGGTGGGCGCCGAGGCTTTTCTGCAGCGGGTGTGCACGAATAATATGGCGATGGCGTGTGGCCGCATTGCCTATACGCTGTTACTCAATGAGCGAGGCGGTATTGAGAGTGATGTGACGGTGGCGCGTTATGCGGATGACCATTTCATGGTGATGAGTTCGATCGCGCGCACCCGGCGAGACTATTTATGGTTGGCAGCTCTCATTGAGCCTGAAGAGCAGGTCAAACTCCGGGATGAGACCGCATCGTTGGGTGTGCTCGGTGTGATGGGTCCGCAAAGTCGAGCGCTCATGACAGCGGTGACGGATCTGGATGTCACGAATGAGGCATTTCCCTTCAATCGTTTTTATGAGTGCCATATTGGTCACGCGAAGGTCACGGCGCAGCGTTTGTCGTACTCGGGTGAGTTGGGTTGGGAAGTGCTGGTGACCCCAGACTTTGCGGAACACGTTTTGGATAGATTGTTGTCGGCGGGAGCGCCTTTGGGCGTCAAACTGCTGGGTTCAGAGGCGCTCAATGCCCTGCGAATAGAAAAAGGCTTTCTGCACTGGGGGCATGATATGGCCTATACGGAATCGCCCCATCAGGTCGGTTTGGACTTTACCTGTAAGACCGATAAGTCCCCTGCGTTCATTGGCCGAGAGGCCTATTTGCGGCGTAAAGCAGAAGCAACGGGTCCGTATCTGTGTGCGGTGAGATTGAAGGACTCGGCGCCTTTGATGCACCATAATGAGCCGGTGCTTCGGGATGGGAAGGTAGTGGGTTATGTCACTTCAGGAGCTTTTTCTGCGCACTTTCACTGTGCGGTGGGCTTGTGTTTTATCGATTTGCCTGACGATGCACAGAGCAAAGCGGCGATCGCGTCGGGCGACTATACGGTCATGATCGAGGGCGAGCCGGTAGCGGCCGAAGTGAGTGTGCAGCCGTTCTACGACCCGCTTAATGAACGGATGCTGTCCTGACCAATCGTGCGCGGCGACGACGAGTAGCGTGCATCGCACCGCATTGACGGGGCGAGCGAGTTCGGTGTCTGATAGGGCTGGCATCCGGTATGTTGCCAATGGGTGCGTCGCACTGGTTCTGCGCGTCGCAGACCACAAAGGATCAGGAGAGCCCTTATGCGTCAATTCATTGATTTGTCGATTTATTTGGAAAACGACGTGCTGAGCGATCCGCCAGCAATGAAGCCAAATATCGACTATATCCGTCACGATGTGGGTGCGGAACAAATGGCTTCTTTTTTTCCAGGGTTAGATAGTGCGGCGTTACCAGACGGTGAGGGCTGGGCCATCGAATTTGTTCAATTGTGCACGCACAATGGTACGCACCTCGATGCGCCGTACCATTTTCATCCCACCATGAACGAGCACACTGGGGGTAAAGAGCGCGCTATTACCATTGATGAGGTGCCCCTGGAGTGGTGTTTTCAGTCGGGTGTGAAGCTGGATTTTCGTCATTTCCCAGACGGTTACGTGGTGACGGCGGGGGACATTGAGTTAGAGCTTGCACGGATTGGCCATACGCTGTCGCCACTGGAGATTGTGTTGGTTAATACCGCAGCGGGCGGTGCCTATGGCGATAGTGACTTTGTGAGTCGGGGGTGTGGCGTGGGTTACGAGGGGACGATGTACCTCCTCGAGCAGGGCGTCCGCGTGACCGGCACTGACGCCTGGAGTTGGGATGCCCCCTTTGATCAAACAGCGGCTCGGTTCGCCGAGACGGGTGATGCCAGCCTGATCTGGGAAGGCCATAAGGCGGGCCGTCACATCGGCTACTGTCACTTGGAAAAGTTACATAATTTGGAGTCGCTGCCTAGCACTGGCTTCACCATCAGCTGCTTCCCGCATAAAATTCGCGGCGGATCGGCTGGCTGGACGCGAGCCGTGGCGATTATCGACGATACATCAGACGGATAATGTTTTCAGGGTAGCGTACGCCCCCAACGCGGCTTCCCTCGCGGTTTTATGATCAACAATGGGTGCGGGATAGTTTTCTCCTAGCGACACGCCTGCTTGGGCAAGTATCTCAGCGGGTGCCTCCCAGGGTTTGTGTAAGAACTTATCGGGGAGTGACTGTAATTCAGGCACCCATTGGCGCGTGTAGGCGCCGGCCTTATCGAACTTCTCACCCTGTGCGATCGGGTTGAAGATCCGAAAATAGGGCGAGGCATCGGCACCTGACCCGCCCACCCACTGCCAGCCGCACGCATTCGAGGCAAGATCGGCATCGAGGAGGCAATCCCAGAACCACGATTCACCCTCGCGCCAGTGGAGTAGCAAGTGCTTCGTCAGAAACGATGCTACTACCATGCGCACGCGGTTATGCATAAAGCCCGTGGCCCAGAGCTCTCTCATGCCCGCATCGACAATAGGATAGCCCGTTTGTCCACGCTGCCATGCTGTGAGGCGCTGCTGATCGGTGCCCCAGGGGAAGTAAGAGAACTTCGGATTAAACGCCTCGTCCGGCATGGTAGGAAAGTGAAAGAGCAGGTGGTAGCAGAATTCACGCCATCCGACTTCGCTGAGAAACTTATCGGTTGCGCTACTTGCTTCGGGCTCAAAGACCTTACTCGCTTGCGCTGCGTGCCAGACTTGTCGCGGAGAGATGTTGCCGAAGCGAAGGTAAGGCGATAATCGAGATGTGCTGCGCGCGGAAGGAATGTCTCGGCCATCGCCGTAATCGATAACATGATCCGCTAAAAATACATCTAAAGCCGCGTGCGCACCGTCCTCGCCGGGTGCCCAGAGATCCTCCCAACCCTGCGCCCAGTTTGGCTGTGTGGGCAGCAGATTCCACGAGCTGAGCGTCTCAGACTGCACGGGTGTCGGACAGGGGGAAAGCGTGGGTGTGGCCAACGGCATCTGTGGGTCTGGACGCCGTAAACACGCCCGCCAAAAAGGGGTGAAAACTTTAAACGGTGTGCCCGCGCCCGTAGCAACGGCTTCTGGCTCATGAAGTAGTGTCCCGGGATACCGCTTTAACTCAACATCGTGTTGATTCAGGCTGTCCCGCAGGGATTGTTCTAATTGCCCCGCCCATGGCTGGTACTGGCGGCTACAGTAGACCGCTGTGGCGTTCACTGAGCGACAGACCTCCTCTAGCACGGTGGCCGTGTTGCCTGATCGCAACGTCAATGGGATGCCTTGCTCAGTCAGTGCTGCCTCGAGCGCAGCGAGGCTCTTGTGAAGCCACCATCGACTGGCACCGCCAATAGGCCACTCTTCACTGACCTTTTCATCCCAGATATAAAGGGGGACAACCGGTCCACGCTCTGCAGCCGCGGCCAATCCGGCAAGATCATGGAGACGCAAGTCATCTCGAAACCAGTAAATTGCAATGTCAGACATGTTGGCGCTCCGGGGTTTGTGAGTCGAGCTGCGCCACATATTGGCTCAGGGTGGAGAAAGGGTCGTCATCGAATTTGTGCAGGCACAGCTCATCTGCTCGAGTTTGGCCGACGTTCAAAATGATCAGCGGTTTGTCCTGCTGGATGGCATACCGGCAGAACCGAAAACCTGAATAGACCGAGAGCGAGCTGCCTATAACTACCAAGCCTTCTGCTTCATCGATCATTCGGTAGCAGGTTTGCACCCGCTCTGCAGGAACGGTGCCGCCAAAGAATACGACATCAGGCATCAGCACCCCGCCGCAGGTCTCGCAATGTGGCGTTTGAAAATCGTCAATCAATGCAGCAGGAAGATCTGCGTCGCCGTCTGGGCGCAGCGTCACTGAGGTGAGCGAGGGCAAGGTGTTGTGTTGCTCTAGCCAGTTTTGAATGTGGCTCCGTGATTCGGTATGACCACAGCTCAGGCAGCGGACTTGATCTAATCGGCCATGCAAATCAATGACATTTTGCGCACCAGCCCGCTGGTGAAGACGGTCGACGTTTTGGGTGATCAGCCCGGTGATGATGCCGGCGCTTTCCAGTGCCACTAAGTCATGATGCGTTTGATTGGGAAGCGCAACGTGAACGCGTGGCCAACCCAAAATAGAACGGGCCCAATAGCGCTGCCTTTTGGCTGACTGTTCCACAAACTCCTGATGCTGGATCGGTTGGCTGCCCAGCCAGCGGCCGTGATGGTCGCGATAGGTTGGTATTCCTGATGCGCTACTGATGCCGGCGCCAGTCAAGCCCACCCAAGGGGCGTGCTGTTCAAGTAATACGCTTAAAGAGTCAACCGATTCGCTCATACAACGTATACGTCATAGTGCTTTTCCGGATCTGCTGAGGCGGTCCGGCTGACGAAGGAAAGGGGTTGGCGATGCATGTGTTGATAACGGGTGGTACAGGTTTGATCGGTACAGCGACCGGTGTACTGCTGCGGGAGCAAGGTCATCGCGTGACGGTATTGACCCGCCGTCCGCGCCAGAACAAGCCGCAGCTCGTCTATATCAAAAGGCTGTCTGACTGTGAACAACGCGTTGATGCGGTGATTAACTTGGCCGGGGCGGGGCTTGCCGACCGACGCTGGTCCAGGCGCTACAAGCGCGAGATCACCAATAGCCGCGTTCAGTTGACTCAGCGGCTGGTTGAATGGATGGGCACACTGGAGGCTCCTCCGGCGAGACTGATCTCTGCCAGTGCGATCGGTTTTTACGGAGCGAGTGAATCGGTGCAGTTCACTGAATCTTCTCCTGGTGGAGAAGGCTTCTCTGCGAAGCTGTGTCAGGACTGGGAGACCGCGGCAAAGGAGGCGGCCGCGCTGGGTATCCCAGTCACCATATTGCGCTTGGGTGTTGTCTTTGCCCGCTCTGGTGGTGCACTGGAAAAAATGACGCAATCGTTTCGATTCGGTGTCGAGTCGTGGCTGGGTTCGGGGACGCAGTGGCTGAGTTGGGTTCATCTAGATGACGTCGTTCGAGCCATAAACCACGCCCTGACCGCCGCTAGTCCCTC
>Ga0206677_10001807_pt1 | contig 19520 bp, 22 predicted proteins | sample M130m12015metaG_FD_155475 | JGI IMG/M metagenome (GOLD analysis project Ga0206677, IMG submission 155475) | Ammonia-oxidizing marine archaeal communities from Monterey Bay, California, United States - M1 30m 12015 | ecosystem: Environmental > Aquatic > Marine > Intertidal zone | place: USA...
AATATGTGAAAAACGACTATGAAAGCTTTTTTAATCACTATAACAATCCTTCCCTTTTTTTTGTTTTCCCAAACAGATCAGAAAATACTATTTAATAGCTATAACTCCCCAATTACTGAAAACAACATAACCTCTATTGCTACTGATATCAATGGGTTAAATTGGATAGGAACACTTGAAGGTTTAATGTGTTTTAATGGAGTTAGGTGGTTTACACTAAACACCCAAAACAGTAAATTACCATCAGATAAGGTTTTGTGTGTTGAAACAGTAGCTGATATAAAATATATTGGTACAATTGAAGGTTTGTTAATTATAAAAAACAATAATTGGGAAGTTTATAATACTAAAAACAGCTCATTACCATCTAATAAAATTAGAAAGATAAAAGTAAACAATAATATAGTTTGGTTAGCAACAGAATCAGGATTGGTAAAGTATGAAAATGAGTTTGAGGTAGTACTAAGTAAAACAAAAAATAGTATAAGAGATGATGATTTTATAGCTTTAAATGTTGATAATGATGGTGTGGTTTGGGCAGGAACAAATAACGGTCTTTACAACTACAAAGAGAATATTTGGAGGGTTTTTACAACTCAAAATTCAAATTTACCAAATAATCATGTTTGGAGTATTGTTATTGATGGTCAAAATAAAAAATGGATTGGAACAAAAAATGGATTAGCAACTATAACAGATAGCGGCTGGTTTTTATTTGATAAGAAAAATACACCCCTAAAATCAAATGTTATAAAATCTATTGTTTGTGATGATTATGATAGGGTTTGGGTAAGCACCGAAAGGGAAATAGTTTCTTTTGATGGTGAAGATTGGAAAAAACATAAGTTAAAAAATAAAAAGTCTTTGATAATTAACCTTTTTGTTGATGTATTTGACAACAAATGGATAAGCACCTCAAAGAATGTAGTTGTATATAATACTGAGGGTGTAGAGTTTAACAACAATATTACAAACGAAAGTAATGTTGTTGTAAGTAAATAGAAATCAAAAGAGTAGGGTTTATATAACAACACAACTTTGGTTAATACGCAAAAAGTCCAGCTATTTAGCTGGACTTTTTGTTTGCTCCCCCTCTAGGACTCGAACCTAGGACCCTCTGATTAACAGTCAGATGCTCTAACCAGCTGAGCTAAGGAGGAGTGTTATTTAAAACGGCTGCAAAAATAACACAATGGTTGAAATAATAAAATATATTTGCAGAAAAATATTATATGAGTGTTTTAGTGGTAGGAACAGTGGCTTTTGATGCAATAGAAACTCCTTTTGGAAAGACAGATAAAATAGTTGGAGGAGCGGCAACTTATATTTGTTTATCATCTTCATTTTTTATAAATAAACTGAATTTAGTATCGGTAGTTGGTGAGGATTTCCCCAATGAAGCTATTCAAATGTTAAAAAACAAATCAGTTGATATTGAGGGACTTCAAATTAAAAAAGGAGAAAAAACATTCTTTTGGTCAGGAAAATATCATAACGATATGAACACAAGAGATACTTTAGATACTCAATTAAATGTGTTAGAAAATTTTGATCCTATTGTTCCGGAAAAGTTCCAAGAATCAGAGTTTTTGATGTTAGGAAATTTGATGCCAAGCGTGCAGAAAAAAGTGCTAGATCAAATGAAAAAACGCCCAAAACTAGTGGTTTTGGATACTATGAATTTTTGGATGGACCTTTTTATGGGCGATTTAAAAGAAGCTTTGAAGGAAGTTGATGTACTTACAATAAATGATGAAGAGGCAAGACAGCTTTCAGGAGAATACTCTTTAGTAAAGGCTGCTAAAATTATTTTAGCAATGGGGCCTAAATACTTGATTATAAAAAAAGGAGAACATGGTGCTTTGTTGTTTAATAATGAAGAAGTGTTTTTTGCACCAGCATTACCTTTGGAAGAGGTGTTTGACCCAACAGGAGCAGGAGATTCTTTTGCAGGTGGGTTTATTGGATATTTAGCAAAAACAGATGATATTTCATTTGAAAACATGAAAAGAGCAGTGATTAACGGTTCAGCTATGGCATCTTTTTGTGTGGAAAAATTCGGAACACAAAAACTAACTGAAATAAATCAAGATGATGTTGATGCTAGAATAAATGAGTTTGTAAACTTAGTTCAGTTTGATATTGCTTTAAAATAAAGAACCTCCTTCATTCGCAACATTATTTTCGTACCACTGATCAATTAACAGATTTTTACCATCAGCAGCTTGTACCGCTAAAGTATCACACCTTTCATTTTCCTTATTGTTGTTGTGTCCTTTTACCCAAATAAAACTTACTTTTTGTTTTCTGTAGATTTTTAAAAAACGAATCCATAAATCAGGATTTTTCTTCTTATTGAAATTCTTCTTTTCCCATCCGAATACCCATTTTTTATCTACAGAATCTATAACATACTTGGAATCAGAGTAAATTGTTATTGAAACCCCTTCTTTTTTTATGCTTTCCAATGCAATAATTACCGCCAATAACTCCATACGGTTATTGGTGGTTAATCTATAGCCTTTCTGTAATTCTTTTCTGTGATTACCACTCATCATTACAATACCATACCCCCCATTTCCTGGATTTCCTTTAGCAGAACCATCTGTATAAATAATGATACTCATTAGCTAAATAGAATTTTAATATTACTACTAAATAATTTAACTGCTATAGCTAACAAAATAATTCCAAATACCTTTTTTAAAACAGCAACTCCACCATCACCTAGAGCCCTTTCTATTTTTGAAGTCATTTTCAAGACAATATAAACTAGTGCAATATTTAAAACAATAGCAATCATAATATTAACAGTATCAAATTCCGCCCTTAATGATAGTATGGTTGTCATAGAGCCAGCACCAGCAATAATAGGAAATGCTAGTGGAACAATTGATGCTGTTTTTGGTATGGCATCATCATTATTGAAAATGTCAATACCTAAAATCATTTCAAAAGCTAAAGCAAAAAGAATGAAAGATCCTGCTATAGCAAATGAGTTAACATCAATACCAATAAAAAGGATTAGTTTTTCTCCAACAAATAAGAAAAGTAGCATAAGTATAAGAGCAATAAGTGAAGCTTTTGCTGGGAAAACAACTCCTGATTTTTTTTTGATATCAAGGATAATTGGTATAGAACCAATAATATCAATTACAGCAAATAAAATCATTGTTGCTGACAATATTTCTGTGAGAGAGAAATCCATAATTATAAGCTCTTTAATATTTTTTCAATAGCAATAGGAAAGTATTTATGTTCCAAATTACGAATCTTTTTGGTTAGTGTATCTAAAGTTTCTTTTTTTGAAATAACACATTTTTCCTGTAGGATAATTTCCCCTTCATCATAATTTTGATTTACAAAATGTATACTAATACCGCTTTCTTTTTCTTTATTTTCCAATACTGCTTTATGAACTTTACTTCCATACATGCCCTTTCCTCCATATTTAGGGAGCAAAGATGGGTGGATATTGATAATTTGATTTGGATAGTTTTCCACCATAGTTGTTGGCAATTTAAGCAAAAAACCTGCTAATATGATAGCATCAACTTTAGCGCTTTGTAGTTTTTGGTGTAAATCATCAAAATTATTAAGCTCAGATTTGGTGATAAAATCCACAGGAATATGTAGTTTTTCAGCCCTTTTTACAATGTAGGCATCTTTCTTGTTTGTGCAAATCAAAACCACCTCAATATCAGATGAGTTTGCAAAATAATTGCAAATATTTTCGGCATTAGAACCTGACCCAGAAGCGAATATTGCGAGTTTTTTTTGCATTGTAAATTTTTATCAAAAATAGTATAAACAAAGATATGTTAAAATAGAAAATAGGAAAGGTTGCAAGTTCTTTAATTTATAGTTTTATTTGCACTTTAATAATTAAAACATTTAGATATGTCAGATGTAGCAGAAAAAGTAAAAGCAATTATTGTTGATAAATTAGGAGTTGATGAAAGTGAGGTAACTAATGAGGCTAGTTTTACTAACGATTTAGGAGCTGATTCATTAGATACAGTAGAACTTATTATGGAATTCGAAAAAGAATTTGATATTCAAATTCCAGACGATAAAGCTGAAGCTATCGCAACAGTTGGTGATGCAGTTTCATTTATTGAAGCAGCCTAACTAACTCAAATGAAAAGTAGAAGAGTAGTTGTTACTGGGATAGGCGCTTTAACGCCTATCGGTAATAACTTACAGGATTATTGGAAAGCTCTACAAGATGGGGTAAGTGGTGCTGCACCAATTACTCATTTTAATGCAGAAAACTTTAAAACACAATTCGCTTGTGAGGTTAAAGGTTTTGAAGTTACCGATTTTATTCACAGAAAAGAAGCTAGAAAATTAGATAAGTTTAGTCAGTACGCAATGGTTGTTGCTGATGAGGCTTTTACTGATTCTGGTTTGAATGTAGATAAAATTGACTCTGATAGAGCTGGAGTAATTTGGGGTTCAGGTATTGGAGGAATGCAAACTTTCTATAACGAGTCGGTGAATTTTGGAAGCGGAAACGGAATGCCAAGATTTAATCCATTCTTTATTCCAAAATTAATTTCTGATATTCCTGCAGGACACATTTCTATAAAGTATAATTTTAGAGGCCCTAACTTTACAACCGTTTCGGCTTGTGCATCTTCTACTAACGCATTAATTGATGCGTTTAATTACATTAAATGGAATAAAGCAGATATCTTTATTGCTGGTGGTTCTGAAGCTTGTGTATACGAGCCAGGAATAGGTGGTTTTAATGCTATGATGGCTTTGTCAACCAGAAATGATGACCCAAAAACAGCTTCTCGTCCTTTTGATAAGGATAGAGATGGTTTTGTAATGGGAGAAGGAGGTGGAGCTTTAGTAATTGAAGAGTATGAACACGCAATTAAAAGAGGAGCAAAAATTTATGCTGAAATTGTTGGTGGCGGTTTAACTGCTGATGCACATCATATAACTGCACCACACCCTGAAGGTTTAGGAGCTTGCAATGTTATGCGTTTAGCAATTGAAGATGCTGAAATTCCTGTAACCGATATTGATTATATTAATGTGCATGGAACATCAACTCCATTGGGTGATATTGCAGAAACTAAGGCAATTAAAACTTTGTTTGGGGATCATGCTTATAAACTAAATATTAGCTCTACAAAATCAATGACAGGGCACTTGTTAGGTGCTGCTGGAATTATTGAGTCAATTGCTTGTGTTATGGCAGTTAAGGATGATGTTGTTCCTCCCACTATTAACCATAAAACGGATGATCCAAATATTGATAATAAGTTGAATTTAACTTTCAATAAAGCACAAAAAAGAACAGTGAATTACGCTTTAACTAATACCTTTGGTTTTGGGGGGCATAATGCCTCTGTATTATTTAAAAAATATACATCATAACTTTTTTTAATAGAATATTTGAAAGACTTGCTCTTATTATAAAAAGCAAGTCTTTTTTGTTTAAAATACTAGGGTATAACCCATCAAATAAAGAAATATACCTAAAAGCCTTGCAGCACAAATCTTATAGTGTTAAGGAAAATAATGAGCGCTTAGAATTTCTGGGAGATGCAATCCTTGATTTTATTGTTACTAAACAATTGTATTTAGAAAACCCAAATGAAGAAGAGGGATTTTTATCGCAACAAAGAGCAATAATAGTTGGGCGAAAACATTTGAATTTAGTTGGGAAAAAAATATTGTCTGATTCGGATATTAAAAGCAAACTAAAAACTATTCCTAAAAGCGTGTATGGAAATACACTGGAATCAATTATCGGAGCTATTTACATTGACAAAGGGATTGAAAGGGCACAATATTTTATTCTTGAACATATATATAGTTCGGAATTTATTGAGGAGCTTTCAGATACTGATTATAAAAGTAAACTTTTAAAGCAATCTCAAAAATCAAAAATTAAAATTGAGTATAAAGTGCTTAAGAAAAATGGCCCTGACCATAAACAAGAATTTTTGGTAGCTGTGCTTATTGGAGGTATTAAAAAAGCAGAAGCAAAAGCATCATCAATTAAGGAAGCAGAACAAAAAGCAGCTAAAAAAGCATATAATAGTGTATTTTAGCCCTTATGAAAACACGGTTTACATTAGAGTGTACTGAGGAGATTGGTTTTGCTGTACTAGCAATAAACAGTCATATTAAAGGGTACAAACTGTGTTGGAATATTAATAATTCAATGCAACTAAACTTTGAAAAACAGGACGACCACAATATTAAGGAAGAATTGTGGTTTGCAAGATATACTTATATTTGTGATGACGGAGTGGAGTATAATTTATTGGCAAATCGTTCAAAAAAAGGGTATTTAATCCCTAGTCAAAAGAGTGTAAATTATTTTTTGGTGATAAAAAATGATTATTGGAAAAATGAGAAAGACGAGTTTATTAGAAAGTTAAGAGATATAAATGATATTCTACTTGTTTTTGAATTAGACACTACACTAATTAAATATATTGATAGATTTATTTTTAATGATAAGAAAAACTAAAATAATAGCAACAATTGGTCCAGCAACAGCATCTAAAGAAATGCTGAGGAAAATCATTCAAAAAGGGGTGAATGTGTGTAGATTAAATTTTTCGCACTTATCTCATGGTGTTGCAAAAGAGATTATTGCCAATATAAAAGAGATTAATCAGGAATTACATGTTCACACTGCAATTTTAGCTGACTTACAAGGTCCTAAAATTAGAGTTGGGGAATTTGAAAAGCCAGTTAAACTTACAAAAGGAGGGGAAGTAATTTTTAGCACCAAAAAGAAGAAAAATACAATTTACATTAATTACCAGAATTTTGCAAAAGATGTAAAAACTAAAGATAGAGTTTTGTTGGATGATGGGAAATTGGCTCTAGAGGTTGTTAGTACAAACAAAAAAGATACAGTTGTTTTAAAAGTAGTATTTGGTGGTTTATTGCAATCAAGAAAAGGGGTTAATTTACCAAACACAAAAATTTCATTGCCGTGTTTAACAAAAAAAGATAAAGAAGATTTAACCTTTGTATTGGCTGAAAAAATAGAGTGGGTAGGGCTTTCCTTTGTTCGATCAGCTAAAGATGTAAACATCTTAAAAAAGATAATTGAAAAACAAAAACTAAATCATAAGGTAATTGCAAAAATTGAGAAGCCAGAGGCGATAAAAGATATAGATGCAATAATTGAAGCAACTGATGCAATTATGGTTGCAAGAGGAGATTTAGGGGTTGAGGTGCCTCCACATAAAGTACCTGTTTATCAGAAAATGATAGTTGAAAAATGTATTACACAAGGAAGACCTGTTGTAATTGCAACCCAAATGCTGGAAAGCATGACTGAAAACCCAACTGCAACAAGAGCAGAGGTAAATGATGTAGCTAATTCAGTAATTGATGGGGCTGATGCAGTAATGTTAAGTGGAGAAACTTCAGTAGGAAAGCATCCTTTAAAGGTGGTTGATACTATGCGTAAAATTATTAGAGATGTAGAGGGAAGCGAGCATAGTATATCAAATAATACATTAAATAAATCAGTTTTAAATGACAAGCGACTGTTGACAAATGCAATTTGTGCTCACGCTTGCGATATTGCTGAAAACACAAAGGCGAAAGCAATAATTACGGTTACTTATTCAGGGTTCAATACGATAAAAACCTCAAGTTATAGACCAAAGGCATTTATTTATGCTTTTACCAATAACCATACAATTTTAAACACCTTAAGTTTAGTGTGGGGGGTAAGAGGTTTTTATTATGATAGAGGAACAACAACCGACCAAACCATAAGAGAAACAAAAGAAATTTTAAGAGATGGAAATTTCTTAAAAAAAGGAGATTTAGTTGTAAATTTGGCCAGCATGCCAGCCCAAGAAAAAGGCATGACTAACATGATGAAAATTAGTAAGATTAAATAAATTATAAAATGATAAATACAGCATTACTAGCAGAAATTTGTAAAGTAGCAGGAGCTCCAGGACACGAGCAAAAAGTAAGAGAAATTGTACTAAGAGAAGTAGAATCCTTAGTAGATGAGATAAGAATTGACAACATGGGAAATGTTGTTGCAATTAAAAAAGGAAAAGAAAGTAAAAAAGTAATGATTGGCGCTCATATGGATGAGATTGGATTTATCGTTACTCATATTGATGACAAAGGATTTGTTTACTTTCATACTCTAGGTGGTTTTGACCCAAAAACTCTAACTGCACAAAGGGTTATTATACACGGAACAGAAGATGTAATTGGAGTTATGGGCGGTAAACCAATTCATTTGATGAATGCAGCTGATAGAGCAAAAGTACCTACTATTAAAGATTATTTTATTGATACAGGTAGAAGTAAAGAAGATTTAGAAAAGAATATTTCGGTTGGAGATACTATTACTAGAAGTAGTGAATTGATTGAAATGGGAGATTGTATAAACTGTAAATCTTTAGACAATAGAGTTTCTGTGTTTATCTTAATTGAGATGTTCCGTGAGATGAAGGAAACACCACCTTATGATGTGTATGGTGTGTTTACTGTGCAGGAGGAAATTGGAATTAGAGGAGCAAATGTTTCCTCAATGGATATAAACCCTGACTTTGGTTTTGGATTAGATACAACTATTGCTTGGGATACTCCAGGAAGCACAAAGCAAGAACAAGTTTCAGCTCTAGGAGATGGAGCTTGTATTAAAGTAATGGACTCTGCTACTGTTTGTGATTACCGCATGGTAAAATACATGAAGGAATTAGCAAAAAATAAAAAGTTAAAAACGCAATTAGAGATATTACCTGCAGGAGGAACAGATACAGCAGGAATACAAAGAATGAACCCAGGAGGAAGTATTGCTGGGGCAGTTTCTATACCAACAAGACACATTCACCAGTCGATAGAAATGGTACACAAAGAGGATGTAAGAGGAGCAATTGATTTGTTACGCCACTCAGTAGAAAACTTGCATACTTACGACTGGAGTTTTAGGTAATTAATAAATTCAAGATAATAACTAAATAAAAATAGAATTATGAATGACAAATAAATCATAGATGTTTTAATTATAACCCTATCTGTTATAATGACAATAGTAGGTACAATAGGACTTAATAAAATATCTAAAAGAAAAAAGTAGCATGTAGTATTGCCATAATAAAAAGATCAAATACAGTATTTACGGAATTGGTTTTTCATTAGTTTTTTCTTAAAGAACCCCCATTCCAATAGCAATTGCCATTAGCATAATCATTACTGCAACCGTAATTTGCACAAAGGTGGTGGTTATTTTCTTCAGTAGTTTTTTGCCGATTAAAGCACCAGCAAATGCAGCCAATACAGCCGCTAAAAGCAGGTTGATATTTTCTTCTATTCCCATAGAACTGTATTTTGTAAAATAAACCGACACTCGTGAAATATCAATCACTGAGGAAATCATAACACCAGTAGCGATAAAACTCTCTTTGCTCAATCCGCACTTAATTAAGAATGCACTTCTTAGCGCTCCTTGATGACCAGATAATCCTCCAAAAAAACCGCTAATAACACCTCCAAAAAATAGTTTATTTTCAGCAAATTCTAATTTTTTGAAAAAAGGCAATAACTCCAAAAATGCAAAAGCAAACATTAAAAATGCAACCGCCATTTTTATAGGAGTAACTACAAATTCTTTCGTCCCGATACTATAAGTAAACCATTCTGCCCCTTCAGAAAACGACATTAAAAGCCAAGCCCCAAAAAATGCACTAATTATTGCAGGAACTCCAAACTTGATAACAACTCTCCAATTAGCTTCAGTTCCTACTAAATACATTTTAAAAAAATTGTTCAGTAAATGAACAACTCCTGTTAGGGCAATTGCCATTTCCAAAGGAAAGAATAGTGCAAAAACAGGCATTAGGATAGTACCTAAGCCAAAACCCGAAAAGAAAGTAAGTAGTGATGCAAAAAATGCGGCTAAACAGATTAAAAGAATTTCCATCTAGATTTAAATGTTTTTGTCAAACTGCTTTAAGAAACGAACATCATTCTCAAAAAATAGGCGCAAATCTTTTACTCCATATTTTAGCATAGCAATTCTTTCAATCCCCATTCCAAAAGCGTAACCTGTATATTTTTTAGAATCAATTCCACAGTTTTCTAATACATTTGGATCCACCATTCCACAACCTAAAATCTCTAAATACCCTGTATATTTACACACATTACATCCTTTGCTATTGCAAATATTACAGCTAACATCTACTTCTGCACTTGGTTCTGTAAACGGAAAGTAAGAAGGCCTTAATCTTATTTTTGTTTTTTCGCCAAACATCTCTTTTGCAAAATACAATAGCGCTTGTTTTAAGTCTGCAAAACTTACATTTTCATCAATGTACAATCCTTCCACTTGATGGAAAATACAATGAGCACGAGCAGAAATTGCTTCATTTCTATATACTCTTCCTGGAGATAAAGTTCTGATTGGAGGAGTATTTTTTTCCATATACCTTACTTGTACAGATGAGGTATGTGTCCTAAGTAAAACATCAGGATTAGTTTGAATAAAGAAAGTGTCCTGCATATCTCTTGCAGGGTGTTCTTCTGGTAAATTTAAAGCTGAAAAATTATGCCAATCATCTTCAATTTCAGGACCTTCACTTACAGTAAATCCAATACGATTAAAAATTTCAACAATTTGATTTCTTACTAATGATATAGGATGCCTACTTCCTAAATTATCAAGTGAAACAGGTCTGCTTAAATCAATTTCTTCTCCTTTTTTTTCCGTTTCAAAACTCCCTTTATACTCATCAACTTTTGCTTGAGCATTTTGTTTAAGCGTATTTATAGCTTGTCCAAATTCTTTTTTACTTTCATTAGGAACTTCTTTGAATGCAGCAAATAAAGCATTCATTTCCCCTTTTTTACCCAAAAACTTTAGGCGAAATTCTTCCGTCTCTTTCTCTGATTTTGGAACAAAATTTGCAACTTCTTGTAGTAATCCCTTTACCTTTTCTAACATTGTAATAATTTGTATATATTTGCTAATTCAATTACAAAGAAACAATAATTATGCTAAATAGGATTTTTAAAACTGTATTATTAGGAGTTTTTGCTCTAGTGATCACAACTACATTTACTTCTTGTAAAAAAGAAAAAGAAACAATAGCAGTAATTATTGTAAAGGATGTTAGTGGAAATGTAGTGCCAGGAGTATTAGTTAAATTATCTCCTGAACCAATATTATCTGCTAGTGGAGAACTTCCTGAGCCATCACTTACAAAAACAAATTATACTGATGCAAATGGAAGGGCTCAATTTACTTATGAGTTAGAGGCGATATTAAATATTGAGGCGACTATTACAATTGGTAATGATGATTTTGAAGGAGAAAACATTATCCGAATGTTAAAAGGGAAAACAACTACAAAAGTGGTTGAAATTTCATAGATATAAACAAGCTACCCTAAGTACTTAATTATTGCTTCCTTCATGAGTAGTCCTTGTTTGTTCTCATCTAGGTTTTTGAGTGCCTTAAGCTCTATCCAATGAGGCCAACCCTCTTCATCAATCCTATCAAATTTGTAATAACCAAAAGGGGTTAGAATTTTACAAACAGCTACATGTAAGATGTCTAGTTTTTCTTCACGCCCAAATCGTTTTATTCCCATATTCAATTCTTGTACACCAATTAAGTAAAGGATACCTTTTAAACTCATCTCATCATCAAACTTTTTTTCAAGTTTAAGTACTAGTTCACCCCATTTTTTATTCACATCTTCCATACTGCAAAAGTAATTTTTAATACCTTTACTTTCATGAATTATTTAGATATTATAATCGTAATTCCATTAGTATACGGAATGATTAAAGGTTTTTACAATGGGTTAGTTAAAGAAATTACTGCTTTACTTGCTTTGGTAGTTGGTGTTTATGTGGCCATTAACTTTTCAGAATATCTGGAGCCAAAAGTTGTAGAGGTATTAGGAGGATATGAACAGTTTGTTTCAATTATAGCCTTTGGTGTTTTATTTTTGGTTACTGTTTTGTTGATTAAAACTCTAGGATTTGTTGTTGATAAACTTACAAAGGCTTTAGCGCTTGGTATTGTAAGTAGATTTTTGGGTGGTATTTTTGGGCTGTTAAAAGTGCTAGTAATTTTTAGTTTTCTCCTATTTGTTATTACGGATTATAATTTAGTTGATAAAAAGACTAAAAATGATTCAGTATTATTTAAGCCTTTAGTTGATGTTGCGGCAATAATTACACCACAATTAAAAAAGCATCAATCTATTTTAGATAAGGTAAATAAAGAGGCGGAAAAAGCCAAAGAAAAAATAGATGAAAAATCTAGTCCTGAATAGCAACTATTCCAGGTAATTCTTTCCCCTCTAAGTATTCTAGCATTGCACCACCTCCTGTTGAGATGTAAGATACTTTATCTGCAAAGCCAAATTGTTTTACAGCAGCAACAGAATCACCACCACCAACTAATGAGAATGCTCCATTTTTTGTTGCCTCACAAATAGCTTCTCCTATTTTTTTTGTTCCGTTTGCAAAGTTTTTCATTTCAAAAACTCCCATTGGTCCATTCCAAATAATTGTTTTGGAATCAAGAATTGCATTTGAAAAATGAGCAATACTTTCCGAACCAATATCAAGTCCCATAAATCCGTTTTGCACATTTGTTATTGCTGAACTTTGGATATCTGCATCATTATTAAAGTCATCAGCATTTACAGAATCAGAAGGTAATAATAATTGTACCCCTTTTTCCTTGGCATCAGTAATTAGTGTTTTTGCTAATGCTACTTTTTCATCTTCCACTAAGGAATTTCCAATACTACCTCCCATTGCTTTTGCAAAAGTATAAGCCATTCCCCCTCCAATTATAAGCTTGTCTACTTTATCAAAAAGAGAAGTAATCACATCAATTTTCCCTGTTATTTTTGCCCCACCAATAATAGCTGTAAAAGGTCGTTCAGGGTTATCCAAAGCTTTTTCTAAAGAAGAAATCTCATTGCTTAATAAGAGTCCGAAATATTTATTATCTGGAAAGTAATCAGCAATAATTGCTGTTGAAGCATGCGCTCTATGTGCAGTTCCAAATGCATCATTTACATATACATCTCCAAGGTTCGCCAATTGTTTGGCAAAACCTATATCTCCTGATTTTTCTTCTTTGTAAAAACGTAAGTTTTCTAAAACAAGAACATCTCCATTTTCCATATTTTCAACATCAGCAATAGTATTTTCTCCTACACAATCACTGCTAAAACTAACAGGAGTTGCAAGTAAGTCAGAAAGATGTTTTACGGTATGTTTTAGTGAAAAACGCTCTTCAAAACCATTTTTTGGCCTTCCAAGATGTGACATAATAATTGCTTTACCTCCGTCTGCCAGTACTTTTTTAATTGTAGGAAGTGCAGCTTGTATCCTGCTGTCATCAGTAATCTTAAAATATTCATCTAGAGGAACATTAAAATCAACACGGATTAAAACTCTTTTTCCTGATAAGGATATATTGCTTATATTTTTCATGCTGCAAAAGTAAAATAAATGCTAAAAATCGCCACAAATTATTTATATTTGACATAAATAAATTTTGAATGTTATTTAAGGAGATAGTAGGGAGTTTAAGCAAGAAAAGACAACTGATTGAGGGGGTTAAGAATAATCGCGTTAGCCATGCTCAGCTTTTATCTGGAAAAAGTGGTAGTGCTAAATTGGCATTAGCGTTAGCTTATGCTCAATTTTTGAACTGTGAAAACAGAATTGAAGATGATTCTTGTAATACTTGTTCTTCCTGTTTAAAATATAACAACCTATCTCATCCTGATTTACACATTATTGTACCTGTTTTAAAGGTGAATAGTATTAAAGCTCCTGTAAGCGACCATTTTATTGGGCAGTGGCGGGAGTTTATAACGGATAATTATTATGGTTCGTTAAACGATTGGATTGATTCTTTTGGAACTGAAAATAAAACAGGACAGCAAGGAACAATTTATAAAGATGAGGCAAATAATATTCATAAAAAACTGAGCCTTAAAAATTATGAGGCTGTTTATAGGGTGGTGCTGATTTGGATGCCAGAAAGAATGAATTTAGAGGTTTCCAATAAGTTATTGAAGTTGTTTGAAGAACCTCCTAAAGGCACTATTTTTCTTTTAGTAACTGAAAACGCAAATCAGTTATTGCCAACTATTATTTCTAGGTTGCAAACAATAAAAATTGCTGATTTTACGGCTGAGGATATTGTTAGTCATTTTGGTGAAAATGTACTGTCATTAGAAAAAGCAAAACAGTTAAGGAATTTAACAGATGCTGATTTGGGAAAAATTAGTCAAATCCTTACCGATAAAGAAAGTAATCTGGATTTGTTCAATGATTTTTCATCTTGGATGCGTTTGTCATATAAAATGGATGTGCAAGGAATTTCAAAGTGGGTAGATGAACTTTCAGTAAAGGGAAGAAAACAGCAGAAATTATTTTTGTCCTATGCAATAAAAATGGTCAGGGAGTGCCTTATTTATAATTTTGCTAGTAATTCACTCCTTAAAACAAATGAAAATGAACTTGCTTTTTTAACTAAATTTTCACCCTTTATACATGAGGAAAATAGTGTTTTGATAGTTGAGAAATTAGAAGAATCAATAAAAGCAATTAACCGAAATGCAAATGCTAAAATCTTATTTTTTGAGCTCTCACTTCAAATGGTGAGATTCTTAAAACTTAAGCGTAAGTTTGCAGTAAAATAAAACAAATGGGTTGTAGTAATTGTAGTACATGTGAGGTTTCCGAAAAAAGAGGGTCAGCTAATAGCACTGTCTTTGATTGGCTATACCAGATTGATGCCCCAAAGAGTGATAATTCAAATCTTGTTGAAGTGCAATTTAAGCGCGATAGAAAAGATTTTTATATAAATACTGATAATATTGATCTTAATAGTGGCGATTGGGTTGCTGTTCAAGGGGATAAGTCAGGACACGATATTGGTAAAGTTAGCATGAAAGGGGAGTTAGTTGCTTTGCAGATAAAGCGTAAAAATAGAGATGTTGAGAAAGATCCAATAAAAAAATTATATCGAATAGCTTCTGAAAATGATTTACAAAAATGGAAGGATGCAGTAGCTAATGAGGATGAAATTTTGGTTAAAGCAAAACGAATTATTGAGGATCATAAGTTAGAAATGAAGCTTACGGATGTTGAGTTTCAGGGAGATAATTCTAAAGCAACATTTTATTATACTGCTGAAAAAAGAGTTGATTTTAGGGAGTTAATAAGAGAATACTCAAGAAATTTTGGGGTAAGAGTTGAAATGCGTCAGATTGGAGTTAGACAAGAGGCTGCTAAAATTGGTGGAATTGGCTCATGTGGTAGAGAACTTTGTTGTTCTACTTGGATGACAGACTTTCCTTCAGTATCTACTAATGCTGCTAGATATCAACAACTTTCAATTAATCCACAAAAAATTTCAGGACAATGTGGTAGGTTAAAGTGTTGCTTGAATTTTGAATTGGATGGATATACTGAGGCTCTTAAAGGTTTTCCAAGTACAAAGGTGCAGTTAAAATCAAAAAAAGGAAGTGCTAAATTTGTAAAATTAGATGTTTTTAAAGGAGTGTTATTTTATTTTAACCCTGATACTCCAGGAGATTTTTTAGAATTGACAATTGATAATGTAAATAAAATTATTGCATTAAATAAAAAAGGAGAGATTCCTGCTAGCTTTGAAAGTTTTATTGTTGAGGTTGAACAAAAAGAAGTTTCGTTTGAAGATGCTATGGGTCAGGACAACATTGGTCGTTTTGATAAGAAAAAAGCGAAACCTAAAAGACAAGATAGAAGAAATAAATTCAAGAAAAATAGAGCAAAGGCAAGAAATAAAAAGAAAAGCAGTGAAAGTAAATAGTTGGATATTTCTTCTTGCAATAGTATTTACTTCATGTAATAGTAATATTGTTTTTGATGACTACAATTCTTTTGAAAATCAATCTTGGAATGCAGATAGTTCAGTAATTTTTAATTTTTCAATAACAGATACTACTGTATTAAATCAGTTAGTCGTTAAAGTAAGGCATACAATTGATTATGAATTTCAAAATTTATTTTTATTTGTGAAAGCTGAAGAATTAGATACGTTAGAAATATTGCTTTCTAATAAAGAAGGGAAGTGGTTGGGTAGTGGAATTAGCGACATTAGGGAAGTTGAATTTATTTGTGAAGATTGTCCAAACTTTGATAAAAAGGGAAACTATACTATTGAAATTGAACAAGCAATGCGTTACGGAAAATTGAATAAGATTCAAAATTTAAATAATATTTCAGCAATAGGAATTAGTATTCAAAGACAAGATGAGTAAGTTCAAAATTATATCATTATGGCTTATAATTTTAAGTCCTTTTTTAGGATTGTTTTTTCTAGTACAATTAACGGCAATAGGTGTTCTTGGTGACTTACCAACTTTTGATCAATTAGAAAATCCGAAAAATAATTTAGCTACAGAAATTATTTCAGAAGATGGAATTGTTTTAGGAAAATATTTTTTTGAGAACAGAAGTAGAGTAAGGTATAATGAGATTCCAGAGAATTTAATTAATGCATTAATTTCAACTGAAGATGTACGCTTTAGAGAGCACTCAGGAATTGATGGAAGAGCATTGCTAAGAGCAATATTTGGTGCAGTAATAGGAAAGAGTAGTTCTGGTGGTGCAAGTACAATTAGCCAACAATTAGCTAAAATGTTGTTTACCGAGCAACCTAGTTCTGGTATTGAAAGAGTAATGCAAAAATTAAAAGAATGGATTATTGCTGCACAACTTGAAAAACGATATACAAAAGATGAGATTTTAACCATGTATCTCAATCGTTTTGATTGGGTGAATAATGCAGTTGGAATTAAGTCGGCAGCACAAGTTTATTTTAACAAAGCACCAATTGAACTAGATGTTGAAGAATCTGCAATGTTAGTTGGGATGTTAAAAAACCCAGCCCTTTATAACCCAAACAGAAGATTAGAACTAACTCAAGGAAGAAGAAATGTTGTACTTTCACAAATGAAAAAGTATGAAGTTCTTTCAGACTCATTGTATGATACATTGGTACAGCAGCCAATTATTCTTAACTTCAAAAAAGCAAGTCATAATGAGGGTTTGGCTCCTTATTTTAGAGAATATTTAAGAGGAGAGTTAAAAAAGTGGTGCGCAACACACACCAAACCTGACGGAACAAATTACAATGTATATACGGATGGATTAAAGGTTTATACCACCATTAACTCACGCTTACAACAGTTTGCAGAGGAGGGAATGCGAACTCATATCTCTTCCTTGCAAAAAGATTTTTATACTCATTGGAAAGGATATACAAAAGCGCCTTATCCTGATGATTTTGAATGGGAGCAAATAGATGCTATTATTGATCAAGGAATGAAGCGAACCGAGAGGTATAGAAAACTTAAAAAAGCGGGTAAATCTCAAAAAGAGATAAGGACTATTTTTAAGAAAAAAGTACCTATGACTTTGTTCTCTTGGGATGGAGAAATAGATACTATTCTTTCTCCTAGGGATTCTATAAAATACAATAAGTTTTTTATCCATAGTGGAATGATGAGTATGGATCCAAGGTCAGGGCATGTAAAAGCTTATGTTGGAGGAATAAATTATAAGTATTTTAAGTACGATCATGTTAAAATAGGAAAGCGACAAGTAGGCTCTACATTCAAGCCTTTTTTATATTCTTTGGCAATGCAAGAAGGGTATACTCCTTGCTATGAAGTATCTAATGTGCCAGTTGTTTTTGATAAAAAAAGATGGGGATTAGAAAAAGATTGGGTGCCAAAAAACTCAGGTGATGAGTTTGATGAATTATCCTTAACTTTAAAGTTTGGTTTGGCAAATTCTATTAATACCGTTACTGCTTATATCATGAAACAATTTGGCCCTCATGCAGTGGTTGATTTGGCAAAAAAGATTGGTATACAATCTAAGATTTTAGCAGTTCCTTCTTTGTGTTTAGGAACATTTGATTTATCGGTTTATGAAATGGTTGGAGCATATTCAACCTTTGTAAATAAAGGAATGTGGACAGAGCCAATTTTTGTTACTCGAATTGAAGATAAAAATGGAGTAGTTTTAGAAGATTTTGTGCCAAAAACTCAAGAAGCCATGAGCAAAGAAACAGCTGATTTAATGGTGAGAATGTTACAAGGAGTAGTGGATGGAGTGCATAGTCCTGTAGCTGGTGTTAAAAAAGGAACTGGAGTACGATTGCGTTTCAGATATGGTTTTGAAAATGAAATGGGAGGTAAAACAGGAACTACTCAAAACCAATCAGATGGATATTTTATGGGAATTACCCCTAATTTAGTTACAGGAGTTTGGAGTGGTTGTGAGGATAGGGCAGCTCATTTTAGAAATATACACTATGGGCAAGGAGCTAATATGGCATTGCCTGTTTTTGCAGAATATATGCAAAGAGTTTATGCTGATACTTTGGAATCAGGAATTTACCCTATTGATTTTGATATTCCAAAGGCAATTGATTTAAAACTAGATTGTGGAGAAGCAATAAATAATACTGGGGCAGATGAATTTGATGAAGAATTTTAAATTATGATAAATAAAAAAGTAGAAAATATTGAACAAGCACTTGAGGGCGTAAAAAGCAATATGACCTTTATGGTTGGTGGTTTTGGTCTTTCAGGTATCCCTGAAAATGCAATTGCAGCACTTTCTAAAATGAATATTTTTGGATTGACCTGCATTTCTAATAATGCAGGGGTTGATGATTTTGGATTAGGGCTTTTGCTTCAAAGAAAACAAATCAAAAAAATGATTTCCTCTTATGTTGGTGAAAATGCAGAGTTTGAAAGGCAAATGCTTTCAGGTGAATTGGAAGTTGATTTAATTCCTCAAGGTTCTTTGGCTGAAAGATGCAGAGCAGCAGGGGCAGGAATACCAGCATTCTTTACTCCAGCAGGATATGGAACTGAAGTTGCGGAAGGAAAAGAGGTAAGGAAATTTAATGGTAAGCCACATATTCTGGAAACAGCACTTACAGCTGATTATGCATTTGTAAAAGCATGGAAAGGGGATACGGCAGGAAACTTAATTTTTAAAGGAACAGCTAGAAATTTTAATCCTTTAATGGCTATGGCAGGAAAAATTACAGTTGCTGAGGTAGAGGAATTAGTGCCAACAGGAGAACTAGATCCTAACCAAATTCATACGCCTGGAATTTTTGTACAAAGAATACTTCAAGGAGAAAGATACGAGAAGAGAATAGAACAAAGAACAGTTAGAATTAAAGAATAATGGCTTTAGATAAAAATCAAATCGCACAAAGAATTGCTCAAGAACTAGAGCATAATACCTATGTAAACTTAGGAATTGGAATCCCAACATTAGTAGCAAACTATATTCCTAAAGGAATTGATATTGAATTTCAATCAGAGAATGGAGTACTTGGAATGGGGCCATTTCCTTTTGAAGGAGAGGAAGATCCAGACTTGATAAATGCAGGAAAACAAACCATTACTACTATGCCAGGTGCAGTACTTTTTGATTCAGCTACT
>Ga0206677_10001808_pt1 | contig 19517 bp, 14 predicted proteins | sample M130m12015metaG_FD_155475 | JGI IMG/M metagenome (GOLD analysis project Ga0206677, IMG submission 155475) | Ammonia-oxidizing marine archaeal communities from Monterey Bay, California, United States - M1 30m 12015 | ecosystem: Environmental > Aquatic > Marine > Intertidal zone | place: USA...
CTACGTCTTCACGAGTTGCTTCTCCTGACAAAACCAACACTCCAACGACTCCGGCCCTCGTAGCCATTGCCATATCGGTATACAATCGGTCACCTACCATGGCACATCGCGCAGGCTCCAATCCAAGGGCCTCAATTTTGTGGAGAATCATACCAGCATTTGGTTTACCCGTGATGTGAACGGGGTCGTGGCCAGTTGTTGCCTTGAACATGGCAAGATAGGCTCCAACATCAGGAAGCCCTCCGTCCGGACTTGGGCATACCATGTCGGGATGGCTGGCTACCAACGGTACGCCAGCGTGCATGTGAATACTTGCGGTTGAAATTTTGTCATAGGTTAGTTCTGTATCGTATCCCAAGACAACATATTGCGGGGTGGAACTTGTTGTTTCGATCCCTTGCTCTTCGAGCATGCTGCGCATCCCCTCGGTTCCAACCATCCAAGTTTTAGTCACATGTTCTTTCTTTAGCCACGCCAACAGGTCATGGGTTGATAGGAGGACATCTTCTGCTTCCGCCTCTAATCCTAAACCGTGCAATTTATTCAGATATTGTTCAACAGACTTGGACGAATTATTGGATAAAAAATACCGACGTACCCCACGCTGCGTACACCTTTGAAGAAAAGCCTCGGCGCCCTTGATAAGATCGCCGCCGAGATAAATCGTCCCGTCAAGGTCAAGAAAAACAGCATCAATATCGTTGAGTTGAGCGTCCATATCCTTCCCTCAGAACATCAGTGTCTTGAACATAAACCAGGGCGAATGCAAGTTTTCTTGCGCTTCTTTACTGGCGATCATCTCCGTCATCATTTCTTGAATAACGGGTTTCTTTGAGGCCTTCTTGACAAACCAGTTGAGGAGCCATGCCTTCCGGCTCATTCGTTGCATCCGGTGCGAATTGGTGAGTTCAGGGCCTAATGCATCCCAAAGCGCCTTCTGGTAATCCATTGGGGCTTTTTCTTCGAGAATATGTTGAGCAGCCAATTCACCGCTAACCAAGGCATTTCCAACGCCTTCTCCACTGAAGGGGTCAACCAGTGTTGCAGCATCTCCAACCAAGAATACCCGGTTCGCAGCAGACCTTCGTGGCTGCAATTCGGATTTCTTCCTCGGTGAGCCAAAGGGCAATTGCCAGCCGCGGCCAGACCCTTCAATCATTGTTGCATCGGCAAATCGGTCTTTGAACAATTTGTGGTTTGTAATCACGTCCGCCTGTAGGGCTTTGAGCTTCTTCTTTTGTTTGTCCATTTCTGACATGACCATTCCAATGCCGACGTTTACCACTCCTTCTGAAACTGGGAAGAGCCAGAAATATCCCGGAAGGACAGAGTCTACAAAATGAATCTCAATGTCACCGACTTGCGACTCGCACCCTTTGACACCCGTCCAATATTCACGATAACCAGCGCAGTAATGGTCGCGGTCCAGCATTGGTTCTTCGTAGGTTTCCTCAAGCATGGATTTGGCGACCGGACAACGGTACCCTGCCGCGCCAACGAGATTTGAAGCGTGAAACGTAAGTTCTTCGCCACCCCTTCCACCAATCCGGACAACAACCCCCGAGCCGTAACGAGCATCGCCACTTTTTGGCCCAGGGTCTTCACCGCCGTTTCCGTCATCGTAGAGGACTTGCCGGACATCTCCACCCTGAATCACTGCGCCACCCGCCTTCCGTACGGTCGACTGGACTTCTCGGAATAGAAGCGTGTCAAATTGTTCTCGTGGCAACGCATAACCCGCTTCAAGCCGAGCAACGTCTTCTTCTGGAAGAGCTACACGAACTTCATGTCCCTTTGGAGATGAAAAGAGAATGCCTGTGACTCGGAAGTGAGGGGTCTGTTCGAGATGTTCCTTTACACCTAATCTTTGGACGTGGCTCAGCGACTTGCCCCCAACGGCATCCCCGCAAATTTTGTCTCTTGGCCAAATGTCCTTTTCAATCAACAAAACCCGTTGACCACCCATTGCCAAATAGCCTGCAGCCGATGCTCCACCAGGACCGCCTCCGACCACAATCGTGTCAAATGAGGCTCCGTTTTCAGGGAGTTTTCCCGTGTCAATGGGATTGTTCCATGCGACTGACTCAACAGCAGATGCACCGCTCATGAAGACTCCACAGAAGGGGCACTCCTTGAGGATATGCGTTGTTCATGAAGATGAACCATCATGCTCATGACCCCAGCGAGCCACCCAGCGGGCATGGCGGAGACGGGAAAACCGACGGGTTCTCTTTCAAATCCGACCCGGAGAACTGCTGCGCTGGTCCTCTTCAGCGTCACACTCGTGTGGGGTGCAACATTCATTTGGATGAAACAGGCATTGAATGCTCTTGAGGGCGAACTCGAGGTTTATGGAACAGTTCCTATTGTTGCGTTTTTAGTCGGGGCACGCTTTTTCATCGCCATGGTCTTGATGTTGTTGTTTTTCTCCAAGGCACGGTCGGCTGCGAAACAAAAGGAATTTTGGCGCGGTGGATCGCTTTTAGGAGGGTTGATGCTCGTTGGTTTTGTCTTACAAATGGTGGCTTTGGAAGAGATTAATCCATCAACGTCTGCCTTCCTTACCTCTCTGTATGTCGTCATGACCGCAATACTCAGTGTCCGTATGACGCAACACCCTCCTCGGGCAACCCTCTATTGGGGCGTCTTTCTCGCTACGTTCGGAGCTGGATTTATCGGGGGACCACCCCATCTTTCTTGGGGCTGGGGAGAAATTGTGACTGTGTTTTCGGCCTTCTTTTTCGCCCTTCATATTGTGTTCACTCAAAACCTCACAAAGCGTTACGACCCAATCGGTCTTTCTCTCACGTCATTTGTTTTGGTCTGCGTTGGGGCTTGGCTGGTTATGCTCATGGCCTCGGGCGAAACATTGTCAATGATATCCGCAGTCCTCACTACAAAAGGAGTCCTTCTCCCCCTCGTTTTACTTGGTGTCGGGGGCTCATTTTTCTGCCTCCTAGCACTCAACATGTATCAGCGACACATGCATCCCGTTCAAGCGGCAATTATCTATGCATTTGAACCGGTTTGGGCCACAATTTTTGGCCTCAGTCTGGGGCTTGTCCCATGGACCTGGTGGATCTTGATTGGGGGGTCCGTCCTTCTTGGTGGGAATCTGTTGGTTGAACTCACCACACCTCAAGACGATAAGGGCAAAGAGAACCCTTGAAGTTGACCTTCTGCGTGGGAGGATTGTTGAGGGGCATGTCAAACGATAATTCGGGTCGTAAATTTGCCAGCAAAGCAGTCCATAGCGGCACTCAGCACATTGGCGATGCAGTCAATACACCGATCTTCCAATCCTCAACATACAGGTTGACCGATGAGCGCTATGCAGGTTGGGCTGCGGGCGCTCAACACACGCTACTTTACGGCAGACTTTCTTCCGTGAATTCAGACGCAGTCGCTCAAAAACTAACTGCACTGGAAGAAGGCGAAGACGCTGAAACCTTCGCGTCAGGGATGGCTGCCATTTCAACAACCATGCTCTCCTTTCTCAATCAAGGCGACCACATTGTTGCAAGCGCAGACGTGTACGGCGGTACATACGGCCTTCTGACAGAAGAGTTGACACGCTTTGGAATCGGCGTCAGTATGGCGAACATGCAAGACCCGTCTTCCTACGAAGCGGCTATTCAGCCAAACACCAAGATTCTCTACATTGAGACCTTGACAAATCCCGTGTTGAAGGTATGCGACATCCCCGCTATGGTTGAAATCGGCCGCCGACACAATTTGATGGTCATCATCGACAATACCTTTGCATCTCCGTGGGGCTGCAAACCGCTTACCATGGGCGTTGACTTGGTCATCCATTCCACTACGAAATATCTCGGTGGTCACTCCGATATCATCGGAGGAGCTGTTGTTGGCTCACGCGAACTCATCGCTCAAATTTTCATGCGCAAGGTTCACTTTGGAGGAAGCCCGGATCCACACGCTTGCTACCTATTGGAACGTGGAATGCGTACCCTAGATGTTCGGATGCCTCGTATTTGTGCCAATGCAGCAACACTTGCAGAACGCCTCTCAAAACACAGCCATGTGGACTACGTCCTCCACACTCGTTTGGAATCCCACCCTGATTATGAAGTTGCAAAACGCATCCTTCCAAAAGGCTCGGGCATGGTTGCCTTTGTCGTCAAAGGTGGAGACGATGCTGCGCTCAAGTTCATGCGTGGACTTGATATGATTTTCGAAGCAACAAGTCTCGGAGGTGTTGAATCATTGATTGAGTGCCCGTTCAACTCCAGCCATATGTTCATTCCAGAAGACGTGCGCCATTCCGCAGGCGTCGTTCCTGGATTCGTCCGCCTCAGTACTGGGATTGAAGATGTTGAAGACCTTTGGAACGACATCAATGACGCCCTAAACACTCTCTGACAGAATACTTTGGGGTGTTGAAATGGATTGGGCTGCGCTCATTGCTCTCTTGGTGTTCATCATCCCAATGGTGTTTTCACCAGGGCCCAACAACATGCTGTGCGCGGCTCATGGCGCACAACACGGCTTTCGAGCCACACTTCCCCTCACATGGGGGATGGTGGTTGGATGGTCAACACTCGGCCTTGTGGTTGGCATGGTAACAGCATCAATCGAGTCAAACAAAGCGGTCTTCGATGTGCTAACATATGCAGGGGCGGCCTACATTGCCTATCTTGGAATTTCAATGGCCCGTAGCCAGGCTAAATCTGCCGAAGAGGCCAAAGAAACTCAACGGCTAGGGTTTCGCACAGGGGCAGCCTTACAGCTCGTTAACGGCAAGGCGTGGGTGCATTTCGTCGCTCTTATGGCGACATGGGGGACGCTGTTCGGCGAGGGAATTGGAAGCAAATTTCTTCTGGTTATGCTCAACGCTCTAGCAGGCTATCCAGCAGTACTAACATGGGCGCTGTTCGGAACACGTCTAAGCCTTATGATGAATTCACCTCAAAATGCAAAACGCCTAAACCTCGGCCTAGGACTTTCTCTTGTTGGGGTAGCACTTTGGGTCGTCATGCCCCACTGAAGAACTACTCTCCAGTTAAGGTACGAAGCGTTGCAAACGCTTCATGCCACGCTTCTTGACATGCAGGGACCTCATCGTCATTTGCAGCGAGCAATGCCTGGCCAGTTTCATGAAGATGCTTTGTCGCAGGAAACCAGACGCCACCCCGATCGCGTGCGTTGGAGTCAAAATGCCACTCTTGTCCGGTTGAACGATTGACAGCAACAAGCCATGCCCACGCGGCTGCTGAGCGGTCAATGGAATCATGCCGACCGGTCGCTTCACGTTCAACCGACCCCATCCCCAATGTAAGGCCCTTCACGGTGAGCGAATGAATCATTGCTGCAGGGCCATCGTTTGATTCCAAGGTTGGGAACCGTGCTTTTTGACGTGCGAGTTCAGTAGCCTTGTCCAAACCCTTGAGGAATTTTCCAAAGGGTTTGGGGGATGAATGTTGTTGCTTCCAAATAGCGGCGGCTTCATCTCCTTCGAGGCCAATTCCAGCCAGACTACGCTCACCGTGAGTTTCCCAAAATGCGGCAAGAATATCCCCACATGTAACGCTCTTGAGAATTCGAATTCCACCACTATCGCGTTGCTCAGTGGTTCCTTTTTGTTCAATCCGAAGCGAATCATTATCCTCGTGAGGATGTTCTATTGCGGCGCGAAGAATGTGGGCGGTAAGTGTTCGTTCGTCCGGCGATCCAGCAAAGGACTCCAACGCCTCGGCGATCAATTCTACATCGGTACCTGGCATCCAAGTTTCACCGATAAGAAGGCCGTCTTCGATTCCTTCGAGTGTTGTAGATTTTATCGCGTTCGCCATCAATCCCTCATTCAGTGTCAATCCCTGCCATGCATCAACAACTCTATCGATTCCTTCACTACATGCTTCAGGGAAGGTTTTGTCTTCTGGCCATCCTTTTGGAAGGTAATATGCCTCAACCGATAGAATGGACGGAAGGAGCGGCGGTAGCATGGACAATGCGAGGTGATGAATGAACGAAGCATCCTTTTTCGAGAACGAGTTTAGAGATTCAAAATCTATTCCCACGACTGGCCCGTGATGGAAACGGAGTGTCACAAACCCTTCTTCTCCGCCTTTTTTCTGCACGACATGAGCGGGGTCCAATCGGTCAGTCACCCAGACCGTATTCCCGTCAATAGTTGATTTGGTCATGTCAAATCGAGAGCGCTTGAGCACATCTGCAAGCCACTCTTCAGGAGGGTTCGGATTTGGGCCAGTGCAAACAAAACCACCCTCCCAACTGAAAAAATACATTCCCTTCTTCGCGTGGTCTTCCCAAGGGAGCATGCGGAGGGTAAGATTGGAAAAGTTCTGTATTCCAGCGAGGTATCCCGGCTTTCCATCTCCTCGCCGAACATAGGAGGCAGAACCAAACGAACTGGAGTTGAATTGTCCAACGAGTGTAAATTGCTCATCATGAGATGCATGGAGTGAGCCAGCGAATGCCTTTGCAACCACGTCACCACGGCGCGCCATCATACGTTTTGAGAGCCAACCGAGGTCATTCTTTTTCTTGATGATACGCTCTATTTCTCTCAGGGTTTTCGTGACGGGGTCTGTGCGCCCCCAACTTAATTTTCCCTTGAAACTCATTGCAGGAAGGTGACTGCGGGGACTCTCTTGGAAACTGCTGAGTTGGCGGGCGAGTTTTTTCGCAGTCGCTTCGTTTGCCTGCTTGGTCCCACGCATTTTCATGCGCTGTTTTTTCTGGCCAGGAAATTCCACTTTGGATGGTCCCGCCATAATGCTCCCATGCGTACCGGTAAGGCTTGAGTGTTTGAGGCCTTCTCTTGATGGTGCTCTCTTTGAAAAGCACTATCATGGGGTACATGTACCCTTACCCATGGTGACAGCAACCCTTCTTGGCACCGCCCAAGATGGCGGACTTCCTCAAGCGGGATGTCAGCAACAATGCTGCAATAGTTTGCCTTTGAGCGCCCACCGTTACCCGGTCAGTTTAGGTTTAGTTGACAAAGAAGGTAACGGCCACCTCATTGACACAACCCGGCATCTAGCCGGTCAACTGTCCATTTGGAACCACCCTCCCCTTTCTTCCATCTTTTTGACCCATGCTCACTTTGGCCATGTTGACGGTTTGGGCCTTCTCGGAAAGGAGACTATGAATGCCCAGGGATTGAATCTCCATGTCTCCTCTTCAATGTTTCATTTAATGGAAGAAACGCCCCAATGGGCTCTCATGCTTGCCCAAGGGGTCTTTTCAGAACATGTGTTCATTCATGATGACCGCATTATGCTCTCGGAGGGATTGATTGTTGAGCCGGTCCACGTTCCGCACCGAGCGGAACTCTCTGACATGCACGCATTCGTTGTTCGGGGGCCAAACCATTCTCTCCTCTATTTGCCCGACCATGATGATTGGGGCAGTACACTAGAGCGTCACCAATGCACATCAATTCGCCAGTGGCTGAATTTGCTTAAGGTCGATATTGCCTTAATTGACGGTACTTTTTGGGACATGGACGAACTTCCGGCTCTACGCCAAAACAACGTCCCTCATCCTCCAGTGAGTGAAACATTGGACCGTCTTGGAGCTCGTAGAGACGGCGACCCCGAACTCTTCTTCATTCATTTGAACCACACAAACCCGCTTCATGATGAAGGCAGTGAAGCCTCAGCAAAGGTCCGATCCATGGGCTGGGGTGTTGCTCAGCAAGGCCAGCAATTCACGCTGTGACAGATTCAATGGTATAATCAAACACAATGAGTTCAATCGTGTAAGATACTTCTTCACCATTATCCTCATTTTCTCCACCAAAGAGGCAGGAGTCTCCTTGTGCTGCAACTGATATTTCCACGCTATGGTCGCCAAGTCCCGCGCCCATAGAATCAATTTGTTCCTTGATTTCATTCATTGTCAACCCAGAAACGATTGCACCCACCATGGAAGAGTTGTACCATTCAACGGTTGCGTTATGGTCGCCATTACCTCCGTTATTCTGCCCTTCTGCACTTGTGGAGAATTCAAGGTGGGAGGCCGTTCCAGAGATGGTATCTGCTGCGGTTTGTGATTGGCAGATTCCACCTTGAGCGACCTCGTCCTCTCCATAAGAGAGGCTCACTCGGAGGCCAACGATATTGAGTTCGTCGGCATCATCGATAGCGTCAGTAGTGTACGTTTCGCTCCACGGTGTGCCATCTGCAACGTATTCTGAGGATGAATCAAGGAGCACATAGGAAAGTTCTCCGTTGACTTGGTAATCGTCCACAACATTTCCAGCGGACGAAGATGAACTTGGACCGAGCTTGATGTAACTTGCTTCAACGGTAGCCGTGAGGAGCAAGACAACAACTCCCCCGATAATGAGCCCATTTTGACTGGGAATGGCGTATCGCCCGAAGGGATTGCTCACAGATGAGTCGCGTGCAGCGCACATGATGAAGTGAGCAGCAAATGCAGCACCCATGCCTGGGACAGAGGGGAATATTCCATCAGCATCACCGAACCCAAGAATGGTCCAAACAACTACTGCACTCATGGCTGACATCATCATTGTGCTGGAATGGAAGGTGTCGGGCTCATAGCCCATCATACGCACCAAAATGAGCGGGACAAAGATTCCACCCAATCCATAGACGGCAAGAACAACGAGTTTGAACACTGAATCTCCAAATCCGGGAAACTGTTGTCCAACAAGCGAAATCATCGTAGCGAATACAGCAACTGCAAGCGTGACCTGCTTTGTAGTCTTGTGGTCCTGACTCCATTCGGGTCGAATGTCATCGGTAATGGCCGCAGTGCAAGCAAGAACCTGACTGTCTGCAGTTGACATGGTAGCGGCAAAAATTGAGGCTAAAATGAGTCCTCCGAGGAACGGGCTCAACTTCTCCATGGCTAGGAGTGGAAGGCCTGTTTCCGCCCCGGAGGTGCCGAGTTCAGGCAACAGAACACGGCATGACAATCCGATTAGGAACATCAAAATAATGAACGGTGTCTGCCAAACGAAGAACCAAACCATCGCTTCTTTTCGTGCCTTATCGTCTTTGAGAGTCATCACGCGAGACACCACTTGAGGCTGTCCAGCAACCCCAAGTCCTCCCAAGAAGAAGGCTGCAATCCATAGGGTCGCGCCAAACTTGAGGCCGGATGGGAAAAGATTGGTCATGGCGGGGTCAATGGCATACAACTGGTCGTTGAGACCTGAGAATCCACCTGTTGCCTTGAGTGCAACAAGACAAAGAATGGTCGAACCGACAATCATCACGCAAGACTGAGCCGCATCGGTCCAAATTGAAGCCCGAATTCCCCCCGCATAACAGTAAGCGACAACAAGAACGAAACCAATGAGGATTCCAATGGTTGGGGACCAGTTGAGCATGGTCTCAAGGGCGACGCCTCCAGCAGTAAGTTGAGCAGCGGCGTAAATTGATAGGAAGAGCACGGAAAGCACTCCAGCAAGTTTCGCTTCGGGCGATCCTGTGGTGCTTGAAACAAGGGATGAGAGCGAACGAATCCCACGCGTTTCACCTTCTTTCTGAATGTATTTGTAGAGCCAAATCCATGCTACGAGTTGACCGATGGTCGAAACTGCAGCGATCCAGATTGCTGAATACCCTTGGAGAATGATAAAACCAATGAATCCAATGAACATGTAGCCTGAGTTCCAAGTGCTTACAGCAGAAAGCGCTGCAAGTGCTGGATGCATTCCCCGGCCGGCGACGAGATAATCGTCCGTAGTATCTTCTTTTACACGCATTGACGCAAGGCCAACACCTGCGAAAAAGATCATGAAGAGTAAAAAGGAGAGCAGTAAAAGTACACTATCAGACATGGTTTTCTTTACTCCTGTTCCCAACGAACCAACGCTTTCTCTTCAACTTCACCCGTCGTTGCAGGGAAAATTATACAATTTAGACGGCCGCCAGTTTGGTTGCTCAACCCTCCAACAGTGGTTGATACAATCCGCTGGTCCTCAGTGCCCATATCAGAACATAACACGACGCGCATTTGCGACACATCTTCTTCTACGAATGATTGCAAAGCAGCCTTTGTAAGTAGGTCTGATGCCTTGTCATCGGAAAACTCACGTTCGGCCAACCCCTCTTCAATTTTCAAACGCATGAGTTCAATCGATGCTACCGCATCATCGGGCATCATGGGACGTTGGTCACCTGTGCCCAAACCGGTGGGGTCTAAGTCGAGGAGGGCAAGTGTGTGCAGGCCCGTGTATCGGTTGACGATGATGGTTTCCAGAGGTGAAGTTGCAACCCACCCCCCGTAGGGGTAAGTGAGTGTTGTTTGGCGCCCAAATCGGTAGTTGGAAAGGCCAATTGCACCCGTGACAAGTGTGGTAATAGAGATGCCGTGGAAGACACGGCATTCAATACCCGCTTCAGCCGCTTGAAGTTGCAAGTCAACATGCGTGGTGGCTTGTAGAGGGTCTCCAACAACCAAGAGTGCGACGAGTGAAGTGGAGGCAAGTGCAAACAAATCCTCAGGTTGTTCAACTTCAGGCCGCATAACCCGCTGAATGGGACCAATGGTTTGTTCGAGAAGATTGAGTTCATCATCCGGCCACAAAGCAGTGTAGGCTTCGTATCTGCGATGCGTCGCCGCAGCGGCTGCTTCCACGGCCTCAATGGTCATGGCCCCAACGCTTCCCGGCCCCATTCCAACCAGCAGAAGACCGGTCGACGGAAGGTTTTGTACTGTTGTGGAACCCTCCGCCATGCTCAAACCTCCCGTTCGCTTGGCTTGAGCGAAGGCCATGCGTCATTTGAGAGTGCCGAGTGCGGAAACTCAAGATTGGCTGGCCTTGTGCCGCTCGTCTCACTGGCTGGTTACTACCTCGGGAGTTGTTCGCTTGGATGGAGGCTTCAGAGGAATTCCTCTTGTGGAGAATGCACCCGATGAGACAGATGCGTGTTGGAAGGGACATTTGCACGTTGAGTCCGAAGGAAAGGGCAAGGGGCCCGTGCATTGGACGGAACGCTTACCGGAAGCCCTGCAAGAACTCCCTCCGGAAACATGGCCATCAGCCTATGAAATACAAGGCGATGTCCTTATTGTCAAACTTGAGGGGGCGGCGGCAGTTTATGGAGAAAGCATTGCAGAGGCCATGTTGGAGCAGTTGCCGAACATCAGAGTCATATGCGCGGATGAAGGAGTAAAGGGAGATTTCCGCGTTCGTGATTTGGACATCATTAAAACTCGTGATGGGACAGAGCATACTCGGACAAGAGTACGAGAACACGGCCATTTTGTTTGGGTCGATCCTGCAAAAGCCTATTTTTCAACCCGGCTTTCTAGCGAGCGAGAAAAGACATTGACTTCTCTTCAGAACCTCCGCATACGTCTTGACCGCCCCCTTGTTATCGCCGACCCCTATGCAGGAGTTGGCCCCGCCTTTCCTCTACTTTTTGCGGAACCTGGCTTGATCGAGGGTTGCTTGGCAGGCGATTTGAATCCCGATGCTGTTGACCTTTTGCGATTGAACATTGAATATTGGCAATCAAGGCGGTCAGATGGCCCGTTGAAGCAGGTAGAAGCCATTTGCGCCGATGCTCTCCAGTGGAGCGACACACCTTCTCTTCTTGGCCAAGCCGATGTTCTGCTCGTCAATTTACCTCACAATAGCCTTGAACACTTACCCGGTTTACTGCCACTCTTACGACGAGGAGAGCCTGTTTTGATTCGTGGTTGGGCCATTCGAGAACGTGAACACCTTGCCGACGATACAGACAACCTACAACGTCTTCTTCACGACCATGGTGCTAAAGATATCGTGGTTGACCTCGCTGAAATCAAAGGGTTTTCTACGTCAAAGTGCTTTGTCGCGTTTGAATGCAATTTTACATTATGAACCAAGCGTTCACTTCATGAAGCCCGCCCGCCTCGGCGTATCATGGACAACATCGTGAAGTGCGAATGCGGAGCAAGCATTGACATCGCCGGTGCAACACCTCGTAAGGATGGAACCAAGGTTTGGTGCCGAGTTTGCGGAACCGTAACGCTCCACCACCGCCGCTGATTCACTCATCGTGTTCTTCCGCCCGGTCTTGGCGCAATCCTGCCAGTCCGACCAAACAGAGTATTTCGACAAGTCCCAACGGGACCGGTAAGAATTGATTTGAGTCAATGCGTTCATCAACGGGAGGGTTAAACGCCATTGAGATGTCGTAGGCATCAGGTTCAATCATGAACCAATCCAATCCACGAGGCAAGTCGACCGTCAAGAATTCATGGTCTTCCTGGTTGACCAAAAAATCGTCCTCAATTCGTATTCCAAACCATCCGTCCAAGTAGATTCCCGGTTCAATGGTGATGGCGTCATAAGGTGCAAGGGGTTGCTGATTGTACGAGAGTCCAAACAGCGGGTCGTCGCTTCCGCCAGAGAGTAGGGGCGGTTCATGGACACAGACTCCAAATCCATGGCCGAGTGAATGAATGAAGTTGTCACCAAACCCTTGCTCTTCGATGTGGGCGCGAGCGATGTCGTCCAAAGCCCAAGCCGGCGTACCAGCCTCAATCAGCGGAAAGGTGAGGTTTTGGGCATCGTAAACAGCCATGTATGCCTTGATGATGGTGTCATTTGTAGTCCCCCCGACCACGTAACTTCTTGTTACATCACTGACCCAATCGTTGACTCTTGCACCGAGGTCAACAACAACAACATCACCGACTTGTACTTGTTTTGGGCCCGCACCATCATGTTCTGGGTCGCCATGAGGGATGGCTCCATTTGCACCTGATGCGACAATTGTGGAAAAGGAGGGCCAATCTGGGTTAGAGCCGTTTTCGATCATCGCCCTGTCTATTTCATCAGCGATGGCTCGTTCACTGAGTTCTGCCCCCATGAGAACCTGCCAGAGCATTTCTCGAGCTACGCTTTGTCCGATATTGGCCAATCTCACCGATTCACGGATGGATTCATCTTTGTTTGGAGATATGCCCGTTGGGGCGGGGAACCCGCCGTTGAGCGCCCGCTCCACTTCGGTTTCGCACGCCATTGCTGGCGGCAATGTCGCAATCATTAGAGAGAGAATCACTCCTATCATGAGACTTGTGCGCATGATTTACCGAAACCCCCCTCCCTCTTTGATTCATCGGCATGTTCATGGTCGTCCCTCTACCGCCAAGAAAGTAAGGTGGCGTTGATGTCAGAAAAACCTCTTGTGATTGATGTTGTTGACAACGGAGGGCAATGGACTCACCGAGAGTGGCGTATGTTGCGCTACCTCAAAGTGGATACAAAAATCATTGAAAACACGACGCCGGTTAGTGAGATGCGAGAACTCGACGGACTCATCCTTTCTGGAGGGGCTGCACGAGTCGGTTTGACAGGAGAGTTGGGCAATTGTGCGGCATTCTTGGAACTTGATATTCCGATTCTCGGCATCTGCGCCGGCCATCAATTCATGGCTCGGCACTATGGAGGAGATGCTCGGGAGTCGCCAGAACCTGAATTTGGAGCAATGGAAATCAATCTTGAGCATGAGGGCGGGAAGATCTTCGCCGGCACTGAACAAACTCAGACGGTCTGGGAGTCTCACAATGATGAAGTGCATGAAGTACCGGAAGGCTTCTTCATCACAGCAAGCAGCCCATCCTGTAAGGTTCAAGGCATGGAAAACGATGCAGGTAATCGTTTTGGGCTCCAGTTCCACCCCGAGGTGAACGATTCTGAATTCGGCAAAGAGATGTTTGAAAATTTTGTCCGAGTTTGTCAGGAAAACAAGAAAAACCGGCAAAATTAACATTTTACACTCAGCAATAGACTTAATATGGACAAAAAAAACCGTTGGGTTAATGTCCCTCAAGCGACGCTCCCAATCCGGCCTACTTGTGACCCTCCTAATGCTGACTGCCCTTGCTCCAATTACCATGGTCCAGGCCCAGCCCGCATCACCCTCCGAATTCTATTATGGGGTTGAATACGACTGGTCAAGCCTTGACGACGATTTTTCAAACTTGAGCGGCTTAAACATTGACGAACTCCTCACCGAAATTATGGACGATGCAGAAGGCGCTGGATTCAATTTGGACCTCGGACAATTGACAACCGGCTCAACCAATGTCTATGTTCACCAAACAGAAGACATCACCATGCAAACCATCCAAGACGGTAACGGAGACGACATTCAGGTTTGGAGTCGGACCAGCGACGTGGTTCTGCGACACGGAATTCTCTTTGACGGCGTGCTTCTCACAGATTGGGATGAGGGAGCATCCTTCGGAGGCGACGACACTTCCATTGACATCGACGTCATCTCTCAGTTTGAAAACGTCCTTACCGTTGACATCCTCTACACTGAGTACCTCACCGACGCTTACAAACTCGTTGGCGCAGACATGGACATTGACATGAGCGTTGGCGTAGACATGTCGCTTGATGTTGACATCGCCCTAGAAGGCGGTGGCGAAGACCTCACCGTTGACTTTGAAACCGGTATTAATTTTGGTTACAGCATGGAGTCAACCGACGCTGAATGGCGCCTAGAGAGTCAAAGCCCAATCTACATTGAAGCATCAGAGAATGAACAAACACATTGGGAATGCACCGATTATGAAGAAGATGTCGGCGTTTGGGATGAATGGTATGAAACCGAAGTGTACGATCTTTGTGGAGATGTATCAGGGACTTACACTGGTTCTGCAGATTACGAAATCTACTTCACAGGACTTCCAACCGAAGAATTTGGCCTTGACTCCGGAGAATTTGATTTGACGGTGTCCGACGTTTTCGCACAATCCGGCAACTACGACGGAGAGTTTGACGCTGGTGCAGATTTCGGAATGGAGCCTGACATGGAAGGAGAAGACTTTGAGGTTAGCCTCGGAAACGGCGAGACCGTTGACGCTGTAGCGTGTGTTGACTGCCCTCCAGGAAACCCGATCATGTTCATGATGATGGGCAACGTACTTGGCCACGCATCGCTTGCATTCGGAGAAGAAATTGCGGATGATCTTGAAGCAAGCTTTGAAGATTCAATCGTTGATACGTTCCTCGACGAATGGGCAGGCAACCTCGCAGAAGGCAACAGCGATGACGGTTGGGACCCGTACGAAAACCAGTGGCAATGCGACAGTGGCCAGTGGATTTACGAATGGTATGTTAACGACGGAGATGAAGATTGCTACGATGGTTCAGATGAGATGACAATGTACGCTTCCTACCAGACCGGCACAGATTGGGAGACGGGTGAACCCTACCAATACCTATCTGGTGCTGTTTGGGCCAACGACCTCTCCTTTACTGACAGAATGTTCACTTGTGATGATGGAACTACAATCATGTGGACCGCCGTTAATGACAATAACTACGACGATTGTGACGATGACTCCGATGAAACTCAAACCGATTCCAATGGTAATCCTTCCCAATACCAATGCGAATCATCAATTACCGCCGAAACCATCAGTTGGGATCAAATCAACAACGGCTATGCCGATTGTGATGACGGCTCGGATGAACGAAACACAAACGAAATTTACCATGTCGAGTCAACACTACTTGATGGCTCCATGTCAGATGCTAATACCTTGTACCACAACGATACAATTACAATTTGCGGTGGAGGCTTTGAATGGGACAGCATATGCGACATGCAACCACAAGAAGACGACGAAAGAGATTGGTTTAGTTATGGATATGAGGACCTGACAGATCCTGGCCTCAATTATGGTGCAAATGAATTGTGCACCACCGGCAACATCCTGCTCAACGGCAACTCGGTCTATCAACAACCCATGATGTGCGATGAGCACTGGAAAGGACCCGACCTATCACACATGGATGTCTACAGCGAAGGCATGGAGATAAATTACGATGCAAACGTGTATCATTATTACGATCAAGAGTCAGATGTTGAATTTGTAGTTGAATTGTATGCTGTTGAAGATGAACAGGACTTCGACGGCCAAGGCCAAGAAGAGGCCATACAAACTCAGTCGTTTTCACTTGAACAAGACAGCTCACAATCCTTTATCGAGGGAACATTTGATGTTTCCACAGAAGGCGATTACTGCATCTCCATGAGCCTTGTTGCTCCCGGAGAAACAGAGGCATACGATGATGAATATCGATGCGAGGAAGTTTCCACAGAGGGCGACCCAAGCGACCGCATCAACACTATTGCTGAAGCTATTGCCGACTCTGGTCTTCAAAACGTTATGGAGAATTTTGCTGAAAACCTTGAGGAAACCTTTGAGGATGTGTCTGAGAATGAAGTCCCCGAATTCCCATACAGCGACGGCATGTGGGCTCCACTGTGGAGTACCGAGCACGCCACCATCATTGGAGTTGGCCTCTATGCAGTGGATGAAGACGGCGATAAGTATGTCATCGCAGGCCCTGAAACCACAGGATACAGTGAAGACCTTCCAATGACATTCATGTCTGTTCGTTATTTGACCGGTACCTCCGCTCAGTCTGCTCAAACAACAATGGCAGACTTTGAGGACCTTGACGACATTGTTGACATTGAAGACCACGACCTCTCTGCTCTAGAAGATGCTCTAGAGCAAGCCGGAGTAGATACTTCAGCGTTGGGCCTAGGAGATGATGGAACGGCCGATGGAACCTCTGACGGAGATGGAACCGCAGTACCAGATACTGCAGAAGATGTTGCAGAAGATGCAGGACTTATTCCATTCCTCTCTCCACTTTCTGTGTTGGCTATGGTTGGGATTGCAGCCCTTGCTGGTAGCACTCCTCGTCGTGAAAACAACGAGTGACTCAAAAAGCACGAACGCTAGGCGTCTTCCATGAGGCTGCCCCGTCCACGCGCTTTCGCTGGCTCTGGCGCCGTGCGTTTGGCCATCACTGCGCTGCTTGCAGTCCATGTATTCATTTCAGCATGGTTGGTTGCAACCGTTGAAGCATCCTACACAGAAGGGCGACCAGCACCAACCGAGTTTCATTCGCTGGTGGCGATTGATAATGAACAGACGCTCATTGATGTTCGAATTGAGAGAGCAACCTCATTCTTTTTGTACACCCTACAACGTGATGACGGTGCTACTGTACCAGTAAATTCAAGCGATAGCGACAACGCTACGGCAGCCGATGAATCAACAAATACAGAGGATTCTGCATCAGAAGGAAACGAGAGAGATTGGCTCAAATTAGGCCGTGATTTCATTAAAATATCCCTTGTCATTCTTGTTTTGAGCGAACTTATCATGATGGCTTCGTGGAAGTGGCGCCATTACCTACGCGCATTTGCCTTCGCATTGACTCTCGTGGCCTTTACTGCGTTCCCATTGTGCTATGTTGCGAGTTTGGGAGATGGTGACGATGAGGGGTCAAAGGCAGGTAGTACGCCAGGTGCAGAACTTGAGACTCAATCCTTTGTTCATACAGAGGACTCATTTGGACTCAAACCGATTTGGCTTGGGCTTGAACTCCAAGCCGACTTCTCAGGTTATGATCTTGGCTTGGTTGATGAGGAAGACCGAGCAGGTGTAATCGCTGAGCCGCCGGAGAAAAACGAAACGGGAGGGAAATCATTTGTTGCGTTTGAGTCAACCTTTAACATCGAGCTCGGGAAGAATTTAGACTCCCTTCTCGTCTTACCATTGATGTGGTATTTTCTGCCTGCACGGCCTATAAACAGTGAAAAAAAGACATACGAAACTCTCCTTGAGGAAGAGTGAGGCGCCCACTCCGGGAATTGAACCCGGGTCGCAGGAATGACAATCCTGCATGATAACCTCTACACCAAGCGGGCAGATTTAACCCGTCGGGGGCGCAACCGCTATTTAAGCCGCGCCATGTGGGGGAATTGGGTGCTACCATGGCGAAACCGAAAACATCAGCAGAAATCGCACGAGAAGAAGCTGAAAATAACCAATTAGAGAATATGCTAGGCGGAGCTTTTGGAGATATATCCGAACTCGAACAACAGCCTGAAGAAGAAACAGAACCAGTTCAAACAAATGATGAGGCTCAAGGGGAAGGCCAAACAGCCGTAGACGAAACATCAGAGGATTCACCTCAGCCATCAACATCTGACGATGAACCAACAGAACGAACTCCATCCGGCCCACCCAGCAGTCCTCCATCCGGTCCACCCAGCAGTCCTCCATCCGGTCCACCCAGCGGTCCTCCATCCGGTCCACCCAGCGGTCCTCCATCCGGTCCACCTAGCGGTCCTCCATCCGGCCCACCTAGCGGCCCACCATCCAACTCCACGTCTCCCGAGGAGCCAGAGGAAACCCCAAGCGAACTTTCTAGCGCTGAAGAAACAATAGAGATGGAACCTTCTACAATCGTGGAAGAAACCACCGCCGAGCCAGAAGAAGGCCCCACCGTCACTGAATCGTTGCCTGCGAACGAACCAGAGCCAATATTAGAGCCTCAGTCTAAAGAATCTGAAGAACCAACCGCTAAAATTGAGGAGAATTCCGAAAAACCCGTTGAAGCCATTACCCCATCCGCAGAACCCTCAGAGGCAATGCTCATTGCGCTGGCGGAAAAAGAGGCGGAGCTTGAAAGGCTTCACATGGAAAATGCCCGCCTGCGCCAATCTGTTGTCGGAGCAACTGAGGTCATTGAGCAGTTGGAGGAGCCGCCCATGCCCCCTCTTGTGGAAAATAACATTGTCATTCCAGCTCACGTCGTTTCTGACTTTGTACGCATGGGGAGGCAACTTGACCGAGAACATTTGATTCGAGCCACAATGGGAAGCTTGGCTATGATCTCTCCTGATCAACCCAACATTATGGTATCAAGTCGTCATATGGCTATGCTTCCTAGAATGAACGAACGAAGTTTGTGTGCCGGCCAACTTGGGGGAACTTCGCCACGAGGCTCCCCTACTGACTGGCACGTAATGGAAGTCATTCTTGCGTCGGTATCGGTGGTAACCGGTGGGCCTGCAGCAGTCATTCACATGCACGCCCCCCACACAACCACTGCTAGTTGTGAAAAGGACCTTGTATTGCTCAATCCAATCGATGAAGTCGGTAAACATCACATCGGAAAAATCATCATTGTAGACCCCGATGACGAGCAGCCTGATGATTACCTTCGCCAAGTTCGAGAAGCACTTACTCAAGGGAACATGCGTTGTGTAGTTGTCCGTGGCAACGGCGCCTACGCAGTTGGTGCAGATTTTGACCAAGCATGGGCTAATGCTGCTATCCTTGAGCACAGCATGCAAATCCATCTTTTGAGTCGGCAAGCCAACCTCAAACTTTGATGTTTATATCCGGTTAGAGACCTCAACTTCTGTGGAGTTGAAATGAACACCGTGACAGAAATAATCCTGGATTTTTCCGAGGTTTATATGTGGTCGGAGTTTCTTCTTCTCAAAGGTGGAAACCATGGACAATACATTTGAAGTAGAAATCGCAGACAAATCTGGCCACAGTGTGGTTCAGATGACCCAAGAACAAATCGTTGAGAAGGCCGAAAGCGCTCCAGGAACCTGGGTGTTCGTGAACGACCAACTCGTCAGTACCGCTGACGTGGCCGACATGAACATTGACGCAGGCAGCCGCATTAGACTCATGCCCGGCTTGGTTGGTGGCAACGCTCC
>Ga0206677_10001810_pt1 | contig 19512 bp, 36 predicted proteins | sample M130m12015metaG_FD_155475 | JGI IMG/M metagenome (GOLD analysis project Ga0206677, IMG submission 155475) | Ammonia-oxidizing marine archaeal communities from Monterey Bay, California, United States - M1 30m 12015 | ecosystem: Environmental > Aquatic > Marine > Intertidal zone | place: USA...
AAAGAAAACCAAACAGCATTTTTAGAACAAAAGAAACAATTTTATGAAAACGATGTTTTTAGGTATGATGAAGAACTTAAAAGAATTTCTTCTAACATTAGTACTCTTTCCAATGCTAGGTCTCAATCAATCCAAGTACGAGACACCTCGGTGGCTGGGGGCGTTAGAACAACCATCTCTACTTCAGAGCTTCGGATGGCAGCAAAACGTATTGAAGTTGAAGAAGAAAATAGAAAGAACGTTCAAAAGAAAAGAGAGGTAGTAGCAGATAGTTTACAGAAATACCAACTGGCTATCCTAGAATTAGACAATAATACTGAAGTAGCAGGTGAGTTAGGACCACTTCAATACCTTTCCGGACTTACGGATATTCCTATGGATAAAATTATTAACATACTACTATTAATTATTAATTATTATATTTGTGTTTGACCCATTAGCAATATCATTAGTAGTAGCAGCTAACTTTGCATTCGAACAAGCTAATAAGAAAACTATCTACGGTGAATACGAAGATACTTGGGACGACTTAGATGAAGAAGGTTACCCTTTACCTAATGAAGATTTAACTAAAGCAGCAAAGGAATTTGAAGTTAAAGATCCTGAAGAAGATGAAACACATAGTGATCATTTATATGAGGAACCAAATATATCTAGAATAAAAAAATCTTTAGAGGAAATAGAAGTTGTAGAAGCTGAAGAAGTAAAACCTAGAAGCCCATACTCAAGTCGAATGGATATAATTGGTCAAAACGGAAACGATGGAGACCATTACGGTGAAGAAGAAATAAAAACAGGTTATCAATTAGCTAATAACATTGCCAGAGTACTTCAGAAAGGCCCTAGTAAATGGAGAGTACTTCTCAAGACAGGAGAGTCAATATGGGTATCAAAAACTGATGCAATTAAACACTATGAAGACTCTGATTTAACTAAAACTTATTAGGCTATAGTTGTTTTATATCATATTTTTTCTTATATTGTATTATATAAAAAAGAAAACATATGTCTCAATTTAAAGTTATCGAAGCGTTAAAAGCGCAAGCTAAGGCTGATAAAGCTAAAGCACTAATGTCCCTAGAATTACTAACCGTCAATGCAGTAGGTATTGGAGATCATACAGCTAACGACTTTCTCAAAGATGCTAATGAATCTTTAGAGCTTCTAATAGATGCGGATGATAAACTGTCTGCTATAGAAACTTATTTCCCAGAAGATAATCCTTCTAAGGTATTAAATGGTTAGTTATGAGTAAACAAGTAAGAGAGTACGAAAATAAATTAAAACTAAAAGTTACAGAAATGAGCAGTAGAGAAATAAGTGATGCTAAGAACCCTCCTTCAGCAAGAAAAGTTTTAGAATTAGAATACCCTACAATTTACTACGGGTACAAAGAGATTCAAGATGAACAATTTGAATTATTTGCTAAGAAACATCTTGACTATGGGATGCATAATGTTAGTGCAGGAACAAATCTAGAAAATGCAGATGAAATTGAATTTGCTATGACTGGATTATGGTATAGACTTTCTGATAAAATTAATAGATGGAAAAATATGATTATTTCTGGCCGTAAAGCTCAAAATGAAACATTAATCGATACCTTTCAAGACGTTACTAACTACGGTATAATAGCTCAGTTAGTTTCTAGAGTGGAAAAATATGATTATTTCTGGCCGTAAAGCTCAAAATGAAACATTAATCGATACCTTTCAAGACGTTACTAACTACGGTATAATAGCTCAGTTAGTTTCTAGAGGAATGTGGAAAAACGATAAGTAGTTTGAAGAAAATCTACCCAGATAAAAAAATATTAAAAGCAGACCCTTTAGTAAAGAAGGTATGGGAGAGTAAGTTGAAGCAATCGCCTAGGTCGAATAAACATATCTCTTATTCACAGCTAAGTAGTTTTTCCTCTTGTCAAAGACAGTGGTATTTACAGTATGTAAAGAAACTTGCTCCTTACCAACCTTCTATACATGCTACTTTTGGAACAGCAATGCATGAGACATTACAAACATGGCTTGAAGTTTTATATCACGATAAGGTAAAAACAGCTAATGAAATGGATTTGGATACTTTATTATATGAGAATATGATTAAAGCATATAAGTCTACTAAAGCACAAAACTCTCATCAACACTTTTCTAATGAAAAAGAACTTACAATGTTCTGGATTGATGGTAAGCATATTCTTGAGTTTATTAAAAAGAAAAGAAGAGCATACTTTGGTACTAAAGGAGTATATTTAGCAGGAGTAGAGACGCTATTATACCAAGAGTTACGCCCTGGAGTTAAGTTTAAAGGCTTTATTGATCTTGTATTCTATGATGCTAGAGTAGATAGATGGAAGATTGTTGATATAAAGACATCAACCTCTGGATGGAATCAATTTGCTAAGAAAGACGATAAGAAAATAGCTCAAATACTACTATACAAAAAGTTCTTTTCAGAACAATTTAACGTTCCTATCGAAAAGATAGATGTTGAATATTTTATAGTCAAAAGAAAGGTTCCGGTTGAAGCAGAATTTGCAGCAATGCAAAAAAGAGTTCAAGAATTTAGACCCACAGCCGGTAAGATAAAAGTAGGACAAGCTGTATCGTTGATGAATGAATTTGTTACTACAGCTATAGATAGTAGTGGTCAATATATAGATAAAGAGTATCCAACTTCACCTTCAAAATGGGGATGTAATTTTTGTATGAATTTATTACTACAGCTATAGATAGTAGTGGTCAATATATAGATAAAGAGTATCCAACTTCTCCTTCAAAATGGGGATGTAATTTTTGTGCGTTTAAGGAAATGAGGATATGTCCTGATGCAATTTTTGGATAAAGAGCCTATTTATATATAAATATATAAGTATATATGTTATGAAAAATTCCGAGAAAAGACTTACAACAGTACGAATAGAAGATGATCTATTTCAAGAGTTCAAATACCAATGCATAAAGAATAAATTTTCTTTTCAAAAACTTGCATCAAGATGTATATTTTTATATCTTACCAACAAAAAATTTAGAACAGAGTTACATAATTTAACTAACATAAATTTAGAAGAATTAAATGATGATTAAAAAAGAAGACCGTAAAACGGTACTGATGTTATGCGATGATATAAGAATGCATTCAGGTATAGCTACTATGGCTAGAGAGATTGTATTCGGAACAGTTCAACATTACAATTGGATTAATTTAGGAGCAGCAATAAAGCATCCAGAAGAAGGAAAAGCAATTGATTTATCAAAGTCAGTAGCTGAAGCTACAGGAGTAGAAGATGCAGAAGTTAAACTATACCCTAACAGCGGTTACGGAGATGCACAAAAATTAAGACAGTTATTAGCTATTCATAAAGTAGATGCTATTTTTATCTTTACTGATCCTAGATACTGGACTTGGTTGTTTGATATTGAAAGAGAAATAAGACAACACACACCTTTAGTGTACTTAAATATTTGGGATAACTACCCTGCACCATTATACAACAGAGGTTACTATGAGTCTTGTGATTTGTTAATGGGTATTTCAAAACAAACTGTTAACATAAACAAATTAGTTCTTGGAGAAAAAGTAAAAAATAAGAAAATTAAATACATACCTCACGGTATAAACCAAAAAGACTTTTATAAAATCACAGCTGATACAGAAAAGATAAAAGGTGACTACGATAAGTATTTAGAGTTCAGAGAGGATATATTTGAAAGTAAAAAAGATATAGAGTTTGTTGTGTTCTTTAATTCCCGTAACATAAGACGAAAATCAGCACCAGATTTAATCGCAGCTTTTAGAGTATTCTGTGATAGCATAGGAAAAGAAGCAGCTAAGAAATGTGCTTTAGTATTACATACAGCACCTGTAGATTCAAACGGTACAGATTTAAGAAAGGTGAAAGAAGCAATGTGTGACCCTTCATATGTAAACGTATACTTCTCTGGACAGAAGTTATCAACTCAACAGATGAACTGGATGTACAATCTAGCCGATTTAACTGTTTTGCCTTCTTCTAATGAAGGATGGGGATTATCTTTAACTGAATCTATGATGGCAGAAACTATGATAGCAGCTAACGTAACAGGAGGTATGCAAGATCAGATGAGATTTGTAGATGATAATGGAGAATGGTATACACCTAGCTCAGACGTTCCTTCTAACCATAGAGGGACTTATAAAGAGCATGGAGAATGGGCACTGCCTATATTCCCTTCAAACATATCTTTAGTAGGATCTGTACCAACTCCCTATATATTTGACGATAGATGCAGTTTTGAAGATATAGCCGCCGCAATTGGGGAAGCATATAAACTCACACCTGAAGAGCGAACAAAGAATGGTAAGTTAGCAAGAGAATGGGTAACGTCTGAAGAAGCAAAGATGTCTGCATCTAATATGAGTCTAAATATTATTGACGCAATAGATGAAACACTACGAGACTTTAAACCTCGAAGTAAATTTGACATAACTAAAATCGGAGAACCGAAAAGAGATTATATAGAGCACCAGTTGCTTTATTAAGTAAAAATTCATATATTAATAAAAAGTTATATAAATGAGCAAACCATTAGCAATCGTTTCTTGCCCAATAGATACATATTCAGGATATGGAGCACGCTCCAGAGATTTTGTTAAAGCATTAATAAAGAGTAAACCTGAATGGGATGTAAAAGTTTTAGGTCAACGTTGGGGTAATACTAGATTTGGGTATTTAAAAGACCACAATGAAGTAGAGTTAAATAGTATTCTTATTCCAAAATTAACCACTAAACCTAAAATATGGTTCCAGATTACAGTACCTAATGAATTCCAACCAGTAGGAGAATATAATATAGGAGTAACAGCAGGAATAGAAACAACAGTATGTGCTGCACCATGGGTTCAAGGAGTTAACAGAATGGACTTAATAATTACATCAGCACAACATGGAAAGAGAGTATTTGAGAATTCTGTATATGAAATGCAAGATGATAGAACTAAACAGCCAAAAGGCAAATTAGAGTTAAATAAACCTGTAGAGGTTTTATTTGAAGGAGTAGATTTAACCAAATATAAAACTGTAAATAGTTCTGGAAATATATCGAAAGAATTAAATAAAATTAAAGAACAGTTCTGTTTCTTATTTGTAGGACATTGGCTACAAGGAGATCAATATGAAGACAGAAAGAATGTAGGAGGTATGATAGAAGAGTTTTTACATACATTTAAACATACATCAGTTAAACCGGCTTTAATATTAAAAACTCAAACATCTAACAGTTCTATATTAGATAGGGATAAAATTATAGAGAAAATTAATATTATAAAATCTGCAGTAGGAGGAGATAGTCTACCCAACATATACTTACTACATGGAGAGTTAAGTGATAGTGAGATAAATGAACTATATAACCATAGTAAAGTAAAGAGTATGGTATCTTTAACTAAAGGAGAAGGATTTGGCAGACCTTTACTAGAATTTACAACTACAGGTAAACCCTTAATAGCTTCAGGATGGTCAGGTCAGTTAGATTACTTAGATAAAAAACTATCAATACTTATAGGCGGAACATTAGAGACTATACATACATCAGCAGTAGTAAAGGATATGTTAGTAGCTGAAAGTAAATGGTTTAAATATGATTCAAAAGAAGCAAGAACAGCATTAAAATTTGTATTTAAAAACTATAAAAAAGCTTCTAGGTTATCTGCACAACTTGCTACAAAAAATAAAAAAGAATTTAGCTTAGATAAGATGACAGAAAAGTTAGGAACAATTTTATCTACACACGTACCGTTCTTCCCAGAGAAAATAGACTTTAAACCGGTACCTCCAAAAGTAATTAAAATAAATAAACCATCAAAAAAATAAGATATGAATTTAGTTAAAGGCCCATTCGGGAGTAATGCTTGTTACGAGCAGTCATTCCAACAAGAAGGTAAGGAAATAAAGACATGGCTATGCTTCGGTAGTGGCTTTACAACATCCACTTTAATGACAGAAGGATCTAAATCAGTGCAGGATTTATTAGAAACAGCACCAGAGCTTTATAAAGACTTGCTTCATACAGATGAAGAAAAGAGAGTATGGTTTCCTGCCACAATAACATTACCAGAGAAAGGTATGGTATTCTTAGATGGAACATCAAAAGAGGAATGGAAGTGGTCCGCATCATTAGCAGTTAAGTTAACAGATGAAGAAAAAAAGAAGTTCCCAAAAGACCAGACACATAAAATGGATATGGCAAATAACAAACAATTTGATAAGAAAGATTTTATGGATGCATTAGAGCACATAGGATTTTATAAAGTAGACTAATATGAAAATAAGCTATGCAATTACAGTTTGCAATGAATTTATTGAAATACAGAAACTACTTCCGTTATTATTAGAAAATAAAAGAGTACAAGATGAAATAGTAATTTTGTATGATTCAAAAAATGGAGACTCGGAAGTACTTGAATACCTTTTAAAGTTCAATAAGCTACCTAATGTACAAACCTGGAGAGGATTAGATTTTGATGGAAATTTTTCAAAGTGGAAAAACCTGCTTACATCATACTGTGAAGGTGATTATATATTTCAAATAGATGCAGATGAAATTCCTACCGTTGAACTAATTGAGCTACTACCAGACTTACTGTCTACTAACAAAGAAGTAGACGTACTATTAGTACCCAGAATTAATACAGTGGAAGGATTAACACAAGAACATATTGAAAAATGGAGATGGAGAGTAGATGAAAATGGACGGATAAATTTCCCAGACTACCAATGGCGTATTTGGAAAAATAAACCTGAAATAAAATGGATCAATAAAGTACATGAGAGACTGAATGGATTCAAAAACTATACTACACTACCTGCTGTACCTTTGTACTGTTTAGACCATCCTAAAAAAATTAAAAGACAAGAAGAACAGAATAAATATTACGAAACATTATGAGAAAGACAGCATTAGTACTAGGCGGCGGTGGTTTCATAGGAGGTCATTTAGCTAAGAGGTTAAAAGAAGAAGGGTACTGGGTTAGAATAGTAGACATTAAACAAGAACATGAATACTGGAAGATTAGCGACATATGTAACGAATACATCTCAGGAGATTTAAGGAAACCAGAAATAGTTTCAGCAGCATTTAGAGTAGAACGTGATCCAAATCATACAGATATAATTTGCGATTACAGTTTACATAAACAACCTTTCACGGTTATAGACTCTTTTGATGAAGTGTACCAATTAGCAGCAGATATGGGAGGAGCTGGTTATATATTTACAGGTGATAATGATGCTAATGTTATGCATAATTCAGCACTAGTAAATCTTAACGTAGTACAAGAAGCAACCTATACTAGTGTTGGAAGAATATTTTATTCATCGTCTGCTTGCATGTACCCTGAACACAATCAATTGGACCCTAGTAACCCAAATTGTGAAGAATCCTCAGCATACCCTGCCAACCCGGATTCGGAGTACGGATGGGAAAAGTTATTTAGTGAAAGATTATATCTAGCATATAACCGTAATTATGGACTAGACGTAAGAATAGCTAGGTATCATAATATATTTGGTCCAGAAGGAACTTGGACAGGAGGAAAAGAAAAAGCACCAGCAGCAATGTGTAGGAAAGCAGCAGAAGCAGATAAGAATTTAGAAGTTTGGGGATCGGGTAATCAAACCAGATCTTTTATGTATGTGGACGAATGTGTAGAAGCTACATTAAGACTTATGAGACAAAATAAATTCCCAGGACCTGTAAATATAGGATCAGAAGAAATGGTTAGTATTAATGAGCTAGCTCAAATGGCAATAGACATCTCAGGTAATAAAGTATCTATAAAGAATATAGATGGTCAAGAGTTTATAGACAAATACGGGTTTGAATGTCCATTAGGAGTTAAAGGAAGAAATTCTCATAACAAACTCTTTAAAGAAAAAATAGGTTGGGAGTCTAAAACTACTTTGAGAGAAGGAATGGAAAAGACATATGCTTGGATTAATTCAAAAGTTAATATACCCTTTTAATGAAAATAAGTAGCATAGTATTTAGTAGGAACGATGGCTTTAAGGAGGATAAAAGATGCCTTGCTCATTTTTTAGCTTGTTTAGAAACATTTGATGAAGTAATATATGTAGACTGGAACTCTGATGTAGAAAAAGGATCCCTATTATGGAGGTTAGAAGATAGATTACCAAAGACAGGTAAGATAAAACACATAGTAATACCACCATCAGCAGTAGAGAGGTTAGTAACTACTGAAGATGCTTTTAAGGTAAATGAAACTTTAACTAGGAATATAGGAATGGTCAGATCCACAGGAGATTGGATAGTAAATACAAACATAGATATAATACCACCTAGCAGACAAGAGTTGGAGAACTTCATTAGTAACGCAAATAAAGATAACTTTTATACAATCTCCAGAAGAGAAGCACCTTTAGAAGTATTTAACAAATACCAAGCAGAAGAATGGAAAGAATTTTATACAGAGCTATCCAAAACAGTACCAGAAAGATATTTTCCAGCAAAGGTTACCCCTAACGATAATTACAGTCTAATTAATTGCTGTGGGGATTTTCAACTTGCACATAGAGACATCTGGATGAAAATAAAAGGATTTGAAGAGGGTATGGATAAATTCTGTTTTATAGATACTAACGTACAGAAGAAAGCAGTATTAGCAGGTTTTGGTTTAGAAGTAGCATACAGCCCTCCTTTATTTCATATAGAACATGGAGCCTACACTATAACAGAAGATGGTGAAAAACAAAAATCAGATAAATGGCATCAAAATACTAAACAGAAAAAGTACAACGATGTTATGAAATGGGTAGAAAACTTTCAATCTACTGAAAACACAGAAGACTGGGGACTCTCTAATACTGATATCGAAATTGAAATTTTATAATTTAATTAACTATTTATAATAGTACAAAAAATACAACACAAATGAGTAAACTAGAAAATCTAATAAAAGAAGTACTTTCAGAAGCAGCAAAGGTAACATTTGCAGGACATAAGTTTATGTTGAAAGTAGATGTTAATGAAGATCCACAGAAGAAAGGATTAAAGATTCAATTCTTACCAACTAGTTTTGGAGGTATAACCCCTACTCAACAGAACGATATAGCAATCGAATTAGAACAGAGATTAGAATCAGGTTTATCGGAATACGAATTGAGAGTAGAAAGAGATAGAAATTTGAAAGATAAAACAATCATAGGTTTTTTCGTTTACATAGAATATTTTGATAAAATAGTGAGAAAAGCACTCGCTGGACAAAATCCAACAAAAATCGCCGATGCAGAATAAAAGAGCTATAAGAAAAACACTTAAAAACTCTCTTAATCTCAGATTTACATTAAAAACTCTTCAACCTACACAAGAACAGATCGACAGAGGACTGTTTATTGAGAGTATAGAAACTATGGTAGCTATACAAGATAGGACTGAGTTTATGTTAACTGAGTTAGGAATAGATTCTATTGCGTATGAAGACAAATACTATAAGGTAATAGAGAACCTATTTAGACTCTGCTTTAATAAGGAACAACTCTCACTCATACAGCTTTACTTATATGAATTAGTTCCAGACAAACAATGGAACGGTCAAATTGAATTAGAAAGAAAAGGTAAACCTGTAGAGATAGTTGACTTTAAGACTCCTAAACAAGTATGGGATGTGATAAATCTCTTTAGATAATAGTTGTTTCTTACTTTTATTTTTCTTATATTTATGTATTATTAATTTTAAAGGTTATATATGAACAAACAATTAGAAATGATCCCATGCCCTAAGTGTCCTGAGGATTTCCCAAAGCTTAGAAAAGAACTTTACAATTACAATACCTGTGTAAATTGTTCAACAACTGAAGCAGTAGTAGGCATTACAACTGTTGAAGGAACTGGCGACCATACCTACAATGGTTTAATTATAATGGATCAAAAGCAAGCAAGAGCAATAGCAGAACGTGAAGCTGAAATTACAGGAAAAGCTAGACCAACTTCAGTAGAGATTCTAGACTTTGATAGAGATGAAAATGAGATCTCACAATCAATTAAAGAAAAAGTAACTAAAGTATTAGATGAAGATTTATCGAATAAGATTGTAACAGATGATTCATCTCCTGAAGATATGGATGTTTCCGGAATGGTAAAAGGTATCGATTACTAAATGGCTAGACCTTCAAAAATATTAACCAAAGAAGCAATACTCAGAGCTCAAAAGATGACTCGTTCTAATATGGCAGCAGCAAGATATTTGCATGTGTCGTATAATCATTATAAAAAGTACGCTAAGATGTACAAGAATGATGAAGGAGTGACTCTACTACAAGTTCATATGAATCAAGAGGGGAAAGGTATTCCAAAGTTTTTAACAAACGGAGGAAAAGAACCACCCCTTATAGATTTAATTGAAGGTAGAATCCCAGTTGAACATTTTGATGCTAAGAAAATTAAACAGAGGTTGATCTTTGAAGGCATGATAGAAGAAGTCTGTGCTAACTGTGGATTTACAGAGAGAAGAGTAACAGATACTAAAGTTCCCGTAATATTAAGCTTTAAAGATGGTAATAAAAAAAATTATCATTTAGAGAATTTAGAGTTTCTATGCTACAATTGCTCCTTTCTGTATGCAGCATCACCAATAGAAGAGAAACAAGCAGAGGCAATGGAAGATTACGTTAAAACACGTGATGATGAACCTGATTGGGAGTTGGATGAGCACCATATAGAACATCTTAAAGAATTAGGACTCTTTGATGAAGAAGAAAAACCCGGAGAAGAGTTTATATCCAGATTGTAAAACTATTTATTTGTATGAAAAAGAAAAATAACAATAAGAAGTTATCTACATTTAAAAAGAAGAAACCTCTAGAGAGAAAAATTGCTGATGATCTAGTTAGAACTCATGAACGTAATGAAAAGTTACGAGATAAGAATATTAATACATCATTCTTAGATTTATTTTAATTTAAAAAAAGGTTATGAAACGTTTAAATAATGTAATACTTATTGTAGTAAGCTGTTGTTTACTTATGGCTTTTACTTCAATATCTAGAAAACTCATTAGGTTAGAACCAATAGTTAAATTGGAACCAAAACCAATAGAGTTTATATTAGATACCCCTGCTTTAGTAGCACCTAAACTTATTATTCCGACTAATAGACACCAAGATTTCCTAAACGCAGTAGGGTTTAAAGAATCTGGCAACAGATATGATATAGTTAATCGGTTCGGTTATATGGGAAGGTACCAATTCGGGAAAAGAACATTGAGAGGTTTAGGATTTAAAGCATCTAGAGAGGAATTCCTTAACTCTCCAGAAATGCAAGAACTGGCAATGTATGAGTTACTCAAGACCAATAAAAAGTATCTACGTAAGTATATCGAGAAGTATGATGGAGAGGTAGTGCACGGAGTATTAGTAACAGAATCAGGATTATTAGCAGCAGCTCATTTAGGAGGAGCAGGGAGTGTTAAGAAATGGTTTAGGACCGGTAAGGTGAGAAAAGATGGCAACGGAGTAAAAATAACAAATTATATGGAAAAGTTTAGTGGGTATAAGTTGGATCTTAACTAGATTTTTCTTATATTAAGGTATATTAATAAAGCAATAAAGGTTATGATAGATTTAAATAAAGAAATGGCTTGGGTTACTTTCCTTCATGATGGATGGGAAACTAAATGGCATCCAGTTACAGATGTTTCCGGAAATCAGTTAGAATGGGGTCTTGATGGAGAAGGTATAATGAACCATTGCCGGACTCAGTTTAACAGCAGTGAGAATTGGATAAGCTTTGGTATAGCTCAAACTAGTCAGATGATGGTTAAAAATTCAGTAAGGGATAACTTATAGTATATGGCTGAGAAGAGAGGGCATCTGGAGAAGATGAGATATGACTTTCCTACTGAAGCAGTATTGGAAGTTCAGATTAAAGGTACTTGGTATAGAGTTACTTCTAGAGAATTTAGATCATTTGATGGCCATAGACGGTTTACTAAACCTGTTCAGCAACCAGGACTTGGTATGAAAGATTTAGATAACTTAGAATTTATTACTTATGATTTTGATCATGGACCGTTATATATGTTTGGCTCTAATAAAGAGGTAGTCAAGACATGGAATGAAAAAATGGTATCAACACCATACTACGAAGAAACTAATGCAACATCAGCAAGCAGAGGATAATATGAAAATACTAAATTTTGAATCACTAGAAGACTTTAATAAACTATTTGAGAAAGATAGCAGAATGATTACCGATGAAATAGTAAAGAGTATTGAAGAGGCATTAAACTTTCAAAAAGGAACAGCAAAGTTATTTACTATATCAATATCAAACGAAGAGCATTCATTTGAAGTTACGTTACCTAAAAGTCAATGGGAAGCAGCTTTACAATCTTGCTTAGATAAGTACAGTAAATGGGAAGAATCGGATGCTTCAATTGATACTTATTTACTTAAAAAGAGAGTAGTAGAATGGGTGGGATAGGTAAGGTAGTAGAATTTAATGATAAGTTATATGTTCTAATAAGAACTATAAAAGTATCTCAAGTTAACGGTAATATGGAAGGACTAAGAGCTTGGAGAGATATGCTACATTGTGATCATGTATTAAAACATAATGAGCACTACCTTATGGTGAGGTATGTAGATGATATTCAATGGGAAGAAATTTAAAAATAACTAGGTAAATAGTTGCCTCACAAAGATAAATTTCTTATATTTAAGTATATTAATTATTAAAAGGTTATAAATATGTCAGATGTAATGTTAAGTTTTAAAGGTCAACAAGAGTACATGACCAAAGATCAATTGAAAGAAGTATGCCCGTTGGCATTCGCAGATGCTCCTACTAACCCTAAAGTTAGTGGTAAATATCTATTCGTTAATACTGAAACTATAGTAGACGATTTAGATAAGTTAGGTTGGAAACCAGTTCAAGCTGCTCAAAGAAAAGGTAGAGGTAAGTCTACTATATTTAGTAAGCATATGGTTGCTTTCCAGAACCCAGATATTATGATTAAAGGTAAAGATGGAGATGATTCTTTTCCACGTATCATTATGACTAACTCTCATGATGGGATGCAAGCTTTTAAGTTTAGTGTTGGAATCTTTAGATTAGTTTGTTCTAATGGTTTAGTTGTTGCAGATGAGCAATTCTCGGACTTTAAAATTAAGCATAAAGGATACTCTTTTGAAGAGTTAAGAGGAGTAGTTAACGAAGCAGTAGCTGATTTACCTAATAAGGTAGAGGTATTGAATGATATGAAACAACGTATACTTACTACAGAAGAAAAAAGTAAACTAGCTTTAGATGCTATGTTAATTAGAGCAGGAATTACCCCAGGTTCTGAAAAGGCTGAGAAGTTCAACTACGATGATGAAACTATTATCGATATTTTAGATCCTAAAAGGAAAGAAGATGAAGGAGATGATCTTTGGAGAGTTTTTAATGTTATCCAAGAGAAGATCTTTAATGTTATCCAAGAGAAGATTACTCAAGGAGACTTTCATGCTGCTTTAACAGGAGCTAAAGTTCGTAAGGTTCGTAAGATTAAGTCTTTCGAAAAAGACCTTAAAGTTAATAAAGAGCTATTTAAATTAGCAACAGCTTTAGTTTAATGATAGAAGTAATCAAACATACCTTAGGATTATGTGGAGAGCATTGGCACCCAAACATTTGGACTGCCGCTGCTTCTTCACCACTAATAGCAACCACAGTCTATTGGGTAAAATGTAAATGTGGAGGATGGTTTAAACATAAAGATACCTGTAAGCATGAATAAATTTAAAAGCTGGTGGAGACATTTACTCAAACAGATGGTAAGAGATAGAAGATTATCTCCTGCTGAAAGATTAGGCACTAGAGTAGGTTATATGGGAGTAGGTTTTCTTATAGCAGGTCAATGGACATTATCTCCTCCTATGTACGTAATAGGTTTTACTTGTGTATTAGTTCAAGTATCAATACGAAGACAATGGAACCTAGTAGCTTTACAGCTCAATGGATTATTAGCTTGGACAGTACACTTTATTAAAAGCATTCTATGAACATAGCATTAATAGCACACGATAATAAGAAAGCAGATATGGTTGCTTTTGTTTCTAAAAGGTTACCTTTTTTTAACAGAGAAGATATCAAAATTGTTACAACAGGTACAACCGGTAAGCATGTAAAGCACGCAGGTATAAAAGATGTACAGACAGTAAAAAGTGGACCTTTAGGAGGAGACGCTCAAATAGCAGCATTAGCTGTAGAAGGGCAAATAGATTTAGTCATCTTTTTAAGAGACCCATTAGGTAAGCATCCACACGATGTTGATATAAGTATGCTAATGAGATTATGCGATGTACATGATATACCTTTGGCAACAAATTATAGAACAGCAAGTTATTTAGTTAAATATTTTAAAAGTAAAAAATAAAAGTTATGAATGAATTATATTATTTCCCAACAGTAAAAGTAAATGCAAAGATTGCAGAAACAGTAATAGAAGGTAACTATATGGAAATGGAAGGGTATAGATATGAACTATTATCCCGTAAACCTAGAGGTAGATCTATTGCTAGAAGACTTATCAACGAAAGTACAAACACCAGAATGATTATTTACAAATGATTAAGGTAAATGAATTACTTCAAGGAGTAGGGTTCTTTGTAATAGCTCACATCTTAACATTCTTTCAACTCAATGGACAGTTCCTTAAAACAGATTGGTTTAGGAAGAATGAATTCTTAGTAGCAGCAGCAGGAATAATCTTATCTTACTTCTACATTTGGGGAACAAAGTATACAGTTTCCGGAACCGGAGATTTATTATGGCCTGCTAGGTTTATAGGATTCGGAGTAGGGATGGTCATATATGCAATGCTTGTTAGTTACTACTTTAAAGAAGGTATTACTACTAAGACTATCGTAAGTTTAGCATTAGCATTACTCTTGATATGTATACAGGTTCTATGGAAAACAAATCAATGATATTTATTAATAACAAACACTGTACTAATTTAATACTTTAAGTAAAAATGACCGACAAACGCCTTGAACAAATTTCCAAAGCAATTTTAGAATTAAAAGCAATTCCAACGAGTAAACAAACACAGGCAATAAAAAAACAAATTCAAAAACTTCAACAGAGTTTTGATACAAAAGTAGAGGTAGATGACATTAAGTAGTATAGGAATATATTTAGTGATAGGAGTAATTTGGAGCGCATGGTTAGAGTACTTCTGTACTAAGGAACTTCACGACCCATATAATGATCCATTCTCTCTCAAAGAACGGTTATTCCATATCAGTCTCTGGCCATTAACTTTTGCATCTTTTATTTATCATTTTTTAAAAGATTACTTACAATAAAGTTGCCTAAGAACTTATTTTTTCTTATATTTAGGTATAAAGGTTAAGGAATTAAAATTAATTAAAATAAAGGTTATGACAAAAATTGAAATTATCAACGAGATCATCGTTAAGAAGCAAGAAGAGTTAAAAAAGTTAAAAGCTACTGGAAAGAAGTTAGAGGATACTAGAATAGATGCTATGTTTTCTGTAATAGAGAAGTATTTAGGAGGTGAGTTTACCTTAGATGATGTATATATTAGCAAACCAAGCTATGGATACTCAGGCGGTACCTATGAGGTTAAAAGACCTAGCAAAGACTACAACCGCGATAAAGAGCTAATGACTATTAGATTTCATGAAGATTGGAAAACTAACGAATTAGATAGTATCGAGACTAGTATTTATTCTACTTCAGATAATTCTCAATGGGAGTTAGAAAGAATTTTTACTAACGGTGAAATAGCTAAAGTATTATTAGATCATGGAGATGATTTATTAGCTGAGATGAATGTTGTAAGGCTTACTAAGAGTAAAGAGATTAGTGATGCTAGAACTGACATTTATAAAGTAGAAACTTCTATTGCTCAACTAAAAGGTGAGATTAATGATATTCATATTAAAGAAGCTGAAGAGAAACTTAACGGTGAAGGTTTAGTATTTGGTAAAGAAAAGAAAGGCGATATGGATATTAAATGGGATTGGACTTTAAGAGGCATTAACTCAGCTAAGATAATTAGTAAAACAGCTTCAGGTAAATCTTGTAATATTGAGATTCAAGCTTATGATTATGAGCCTAGAGTATTTGAAAAGGTTCGTATGAGTAATGTAGATGCTCTACTATGGCAATATAGAGATTACGTAATTAACGCATAAAAATTAAAGTTATGATTACATTTGATAATTTACTATTTTTAGATCACCCTCATATTAAAGGAGCTATTATGACTCAAATTAGAGGATTGAAAGAGAAAGGTGGCAAAACAATATCAGTTGTAGCTGGTGTTGGTTTATACAGTACATCTAAAGCAGGTAATAGAAAAAGAGCTAATAATGTAGAAGATGTTTCTAGCTTTGAGGTCCTTGTTGAAGGAGATGATGATGTAAGAGGTTGGCAGTCAAGAGAAGATATTAATAAGATCTTGGCAGAGAACTTCTAGGAAAAAGGACCAGTAGCTCAGTTGGATAGAGCAATGCCCTTCTAAGGCATCGGTCATAGGTTCGAATCCTATCTGGTTCACAAAGTAGGGGAGAAAAACATAAAATCCTAAAGTGTAATCGACGGATTGCTTAAAGCTTTAGGTAGGGACTCTGAGTGTGAAAGCCGGCTAAAGAGTGAAGCCCCTCTAATATTTTTTTGGACTTTTAGCTCAGTTGGTTAGAGCACCGCACTCATAATGCGTAGGTCGAAGGTTCGAGTCCTTCAAGGTCCACCGAGAAATAGTTGCTTTTTAGCGTTATTTTTCTTATATTTAGATATAAAGAGTTAAGATATGAAGATATGGTATTTACATGGTTTAGAGTCTGAAGCAGGCGGACCAAAGGTTGAATTTTTAAAAGGAGTTGCTGAAGAAGTATTTGCTCCTGAGATGGACTATGTTAATAATCATAGACTCTTCGGCCAATTATATAGAGAGATTAATAAGAACGGTAAACCTGATTTAATTATAGGATCTAGCATGGGAGGTTATTATGCTGATGCTATTGCTAGCCACTTCGGTATTGAAGTACTACTCTTTAACCCAGCATTACATAGTAGATCAATAGATAGAAAAGTACCTTACGGTGAAACTAACTGGGAGAGAAATTTTGTAGTAGGAACGGAAGATGAAGTTATAGACCCTAAACTTACTAAGGTACTAGCAGATATTAGTAAGAGCTGGACTGAAGTAGAAGGAATGGCTCATAGAACTCCGTTAAATATTTTTACAGATATTTATAATAAATGGAATTTAAAACAATTGTAAATGAAACTAGTAAAGATACTATTAGAGAATAATTGGAGACCTTTATCTACTTCGGAGATAGAAAATGAAAAAGATGAGTTATTCGATTTAATCAATAGAGCTTATGCCCCATTAGGAGGTCATCCAAATGTGACTAACCCAAATGATATTAAATCAGCAGGTGATAACTATGCAGTAGTTGACTTAGATGATGATCCAGAGAATGATGCTACAGTAACATATAAGAATAGAGCAGGAGGACAGAAGCTAGTAGCGATGGGACACGATGGATCTAAACCAGCAAGATCTGCAGCAGTAGCAAAAACAGTAAGTGACTTAAATAAAAACGGATACTATATAGAGGTTTCCGGAACTATATTAGATATTTTAAAAGCAAAAGGAGTAGCAATAGTAGATGACGAAGCTACAGTTAAAGCTGCTTTAAAAGGTAAAGATATAAAATGGCACGGAGATGGATCTTACGACAGGAACTTAGGAGGTAAGACACATAGGAAAGTAATGATGGGCAAACCTAACGTATAATGGTAAGAACAAAGCAATTAATCTGGGAGTATTGGATTAAACCTTGGGGAGGTAATATGTAAAATAACTATGTAAGTAGTTGGATCCTATTGTTTTTTTTCTTATATTAAGGTATAATAATAAAGCAATAAAGGTTATGTCAAATTTAGTAGTAGTAAAAAGAAAAGGTTTTCAAATGTTACATGAGTTAGAAGGTATGGATCTTAAAGGTACCTATATAATTGTAACGAAATGTAGAGCAGGTTATCCTACCGTAAGTACAATAGAAGCAGATAGTCCTTATCAGGCCTTCAGAAGATTTCAAACAGGAGCTATAATGAATATTAGCTTCATGAATCAAAACGTTAATCATAATTTTACTATCTATGCCCGTCAAGGTAAGAAGGTATGGATGTCTCCTGAATTAGCAAAGGATATTAAAGTTGCTGATATCAATGATGGCAGTCAAATGGTTAAGACTTCTCTTTATAGTCATGAGCAATATAGAGCAGTAAATGCTAAGTGTTGGGCTGATAAGGTATTCATAAACAACGCTGCATAAGATGGATAAAGAGAAACTTTATAGAGCAGTCAATAGTATATACGAATGTATAGAAGAGAGAGAAATAAGTGCTGCAAAACTTCAATTAGAAAAATTATTAAACGATATTAAATACGGAATATATGGATAAAGAAAATAAAAGGTACGTAGTACAGATGGATATGTACGTTTATGCTGATAATGATTATATGGCTCGTAAGAGAGCTAATGATCTTAAACTTTCAATAGAAAACAGACGTCATTCAGACCATGTTAAAGTCACTGAGATAGGGGAACAAGCTTTTGCTTCAATGCAATATAGAAAACTAGATGACCCTTCGTTTACCCCTAAAGAGAAAGCTGATAAGCCTTTACCCTTCTAATCTTTTCCGGAAATAACTATGAGAATAGTTGTCTAGGAACTTAATTATTCTTATATTTAGGTATAAGGTTAAGAAGTATTAATTAAATTAAATAAAGGTTATGAGTTTAAAAAAAGTAAAAACAGTTAAGATGGAGGATCTAAAGTTTGATTCTCAATTGTTCCGCCCTATGAAATCTGGACGTGTTATTGACGCTCACTTCTCTTCTGAAGGAGGCCTAATGAAAGGTACTAACTATGCTATTGTTGGTGATCCAGGTATCGGTAAGACTACTGTAATGTTAGATATGTTGGCTGACTTAAAAAATAAAGGTCAGAAGGTTTTGTTTATCTCTGGAGAGATGAATCAGATTGATATGTATGGATACGTTAAACGTTACCCTAAGTTTGGTCAGTTAGATATTCTATTTATGGGAGACTACTGCGAAGATAATTGCTTAGATGTAATCAAGAATGTTTTATCAGAAGGGTACGATACTGTACTTATTGATTCTATGGCAGAGATAGTTAACGGGGTTGTTGATACTGCTAAAGGTTATTATTCTTCAAAGAAAGCTGAGACTGATATTTTAAATTTATTTGAAACTCATAATATGGGAGATAATGATTCTAAGATTAATACTTCATTCTTAGTTATTCAACAAGTTACTAAGCAAGGAGAATTTGCTGGTAGTAATCGATTTAAGCATATGATGACTGGAATGGCTCATATGAAATGGACTAAGGAAGGTGATCGTATGTTTTACCTAAGTAAGAATCGTCGAGGTGGTGATATGTCGAAACGTATGTTTAATCTTAG
>Ga0206677_10001811_pt1 | contig 19510 bp, 14 predicted proteins | sample M130m12015metaG_FD_155475 | JGI IMG/M metagenome (GOLD analysis project Ga0206677, IMG submission 155475) | Ammonia-oxidizing marine archaeal communities from Monterey Bay, California, United States - M1 30m 12015 | ecosystem: Environmental > Aquatic > Marine > Intertidal zone | place: USA...
GTGGTTCAGTATCTGAGGGATTGTTAATTATGGATTGGCTAAATGAACTTTCAAGTTCGGGTGTTTTAATAGTTACTTTGGTATCAGCAAATGCTTATAGCATTGCATCATTGATAATGTTAGCAGCCGAGATAAGGTTAATTAGTAAACACGGAAAAGTGATGGTGCATAATCCTATGGTCCCAGAATTATCATACGTCAACGCAAACGAATTAGAAAAACACATATCTTCATTAAGAGAACTTGAAGGCTTTATGTATGAACTTTATAAGGTTTTTACAGGGTTGGAAGAAAATCAAATAAGACTCTTAATGGATAATGAGACATACTTATCGCCATCGGAGGCAGTCCAAAATGGATTTGCTGATATGGTTGTGAGTGTTAAGCAGACGCCATACGAAATGGCAAGTAAACAAGAAAAACAAGTTAATATGTTAGGAACGGTCAATATTTTAAAAAACATTATTGCCAAAGTTAACGGAGACAATTTCGTTAACCAACTTTATTATGACGATGGTGGAAGTACCGTTGAAATTTATCAATCAGACCCAGCTCAATATCAAGTGGGAGACAGAGCATCTATTGAAGATGGAGAAGTAGTTCTATCTGATGGTTGCAAATTAGTAATCAAAGGTGGTATCATTGAGGATATCATTAAGGGAGAAATAGATGCACAAGAAGAAGCACCTATTGAAGAAATCATCGCTCCAGCAGTAGAGCCAATTGCACCTCAAGAACCTATTGGTCAAGACGAGCAACCAATTGAGCCACAAGCGGGAGAGTTTAACACGGGAGAAGCACCTATCGAACCAGTAATCAAGTCAAAAGACGAGATGCCAGCAACGGTTAAGGAAACGGTAGAGTCTACAATTTCTACAAAAGAAACATTGGCACAAGCTGGTGTTGAAAAAGAAGAAGTTGTTGCTGAGGTTGTTGCACCAAAAGAGGAAATGGTATCAATTCCAGCAGAGGCTTTTAAAGCAATGCAAGAGGAAATGTTAGCAATGCAAGAAAAAGTTATGGGATATGACGAGAAGATGAAAGCATATGACGAGAAAATGAAAGTCGATGGTGCTGAAGCAAGTAGATTCCAAAACGCAACGGCAGAAGCTATCGAAACTTTAGCTAAAAATACTGTATCTGGATTCAAACCAGAAGCGGTAAACAAGAACATTTCAAATCCAAGTTTACAAAACATTGGTAAAAATAGTATTTTTCAAACTCTAAGAAACAAAAGGCTTAAATAAGCACTTCATAGAGTAATATCAAATTTAACAAAAGAGAGGCAAAAATAAGACCTCTAAAATAATCTTTAAATATTTAAAAAATGGCATTTAACGTAGGACAAGCTCCAGTAGGAATTTTATCAAGAGCATTAACAGGAAACATCTTTGTAGAACAAAACCTTGCATATATGAACGAGGGTAACAAAGACGGATATAACGTATACAAGTATGACTTAAAGAATGTATTAACGGCGGCAGTTGCTGACCCAACATTCTCTGACGATGCTGAAAAAGCAAACTTCAAAAGGTCTTTGACTGTTTTACAATCTCAACAATCTTTTGACCCAGCTGAGTATCACGCATACTGGTTAGAGTACCAACCAAGTGGAGAGTTCCAATGGGAAACTTTACCAACTCAAGTACAACAAACTATGGAAGAGTTGTTCTTAGGTTCAGCAGCTGAGGCGGCAGAGTCTGCATTAACAAACGATGATGGTACTTTATTAAGTGCTAACTCTGCAACAACTGATGGTGGTGTTATCGACCAATTATTACAAGCATCTGTTGTAAGTTTAAATGGTGTAACTCCAACTCCAGCACAAGTTATTGCTAACAACAGAATCGCTTTTAGAGCAGATGCTGATGGTGCAGATGACAACTTAGGTGTAGCTTTAACAACTGCAAACGTATTCAAGAAATTGGAACTTTTAATTAAGAACCAAACTAAAGAAATGAGAAAGCGACCAAATAGAAAGTTTATGATTTCTAACGCAACTGCTGATTTAATCACAGAGGCTCAAAGATTAGAATTAAACTTCAAAGGAGTTGATGTAACAGAAGCAGGTGTATTGAGATATGCTGGTTATGACTTAGTTCAAAACCCACAATTCCCAGACAACACTATCTTATTCTGTTCTATGGGTGGAGATATGAAGACTGATGCTATTCAGTTAGGTACTTCATTAAGTTCTGACTTCAACAACTTAGCAGTTGACAGAATCTCTAACTTCAACAGAAAGTTTGGTATGTTAGTTACTTTCGCATTAGACATCTTTGTGGTTCGCCCAGAGGAAGTATGTTTCTATAGTGACCAATCTCAAGTTGCATAAGGAGTAAAAAATAAAACACAAGGTGGTTCTTAATTGAGCCACCTTTATTAACTTTTAAAAATATACTATATGGCAGATTGTGCAAGTGTAATTACAGAGGGTATTGGCTTAAACTGTGAAGATATAAATGCAGCTATTGGTGTTGATAAGGATTTAATGCTTATCAATTACGATGACTTTGACAGAATCAATACATTAGCTACTGGAAACTTTGAGGCTGATGATAATAATGGAAACATTGGTGGATTGACAAGCATCTTCTTAAAGTCTACTAAAGCGGTTACTGATATTCACACTTTTGAAGGTACTGACTATTCGGTACAACCAAGTGTTTCTTCAGAGATTAAAGAGGATGGTAATTCTTGGTTTATTCATTCAGTATTGTTTACTGCATACAACAAAAGTGCAGAAGCAAGAGCAGTTATTGAAGACTTAGGTAGTTCTAAAGTTGTTGCGGTATGTGTTGATAGGTCAACTGGCTTGTTTGAATTATTTGGAGCAGAGCAAGGGTTGAAATTATCAGCAGTAGAAAGAGCGTATACTGGAACACAAACATCAAACTTTTATCAAGTTACTTTAGCAACACCAGATGTTGCAGTGGTTAGAGAAAGTTCATTAGGTTTATTGGCGGTAAATACACCAAGTGTGTATTCGTAGATAATACTTAAATAAAACATTAAAAAAGGATATGAGTTTTACACTTGTGTCCTTTTTTTTAATTTTTAAAATAAGCTGTTCTAAGCAATTATTTTTTTAAAATGGTATGTTATATATCTTTTTCATAAAAGTGCATTAGAACAAAGATAATAGGCTAAAAACAAATAGAATGGCTTACAGAAATAACAAAGTAAGGGACATAAGGTTAGTAAAAGCGATGTCTCACGAAGAATTAATAATCGACTTAGGAAAAGAACATAGTGGAACGATAACTGCCTTTATGAAAAGGGATAGTTCTGACTTAAAATATAGAGAATTCCAAGTTGATGCAACGGGTAGGTACTTAACCTTAGAAAGAAACAAGGCAATAGATTTAGTAGAAGATGGTGTGATTAGTCGAATTAGAGGTAGGTGGTACTTTAATGTTTGGCAATTAAAAGATGGCGAAGATGAATCTAAAACAAAAATAATATATACTGGAAAGATACTATTTAATAATGGTGTTGATGAGTATAATGGTTCTGATAGGGGAACGGAATATATTGAAAGCAATGTATGGTTCTTCCAATTTGACAACACAACAAGCGACATAGGAAACATTGGTGATATTACAAGTGAATTCTTAGCGTCAAATGGTCAATATATATCTACAATATTATTAAAAGGTGGGGAGGATATTAACTTTCCAAATGTTGGTAGATATGGATTCTATGTAGAGTCTACGACAAACAATCCACCTTACACAATATCTGGACCTTTGGGTAGTATAAACAATTCGTTTGACTATATGTACCAAGGTAGTTCGGCTTATTATGTGTCAAAAGAGATAGCAACAAGTGGTTCATCTTATTTTAAATTTGAAGAAAATATATAATATGGCAAATATAAATTTAACAACGGGCATAGTAACAAATGGGCAGTTCCCAGTTGATGGGGATACCTATTTTAAAAGTGTTTCTGAGATTACATCAAAGGATATAAATAATGAGGCATTTGGATATTATGAAAGAATGTTGATAAAAATAGTGGAGGATAATTCTACTTGGGAATGGCGAGAGGTTGAAACTGCTGGAGAGGTTGGAGGATTGTTTTCTTCAAACTACACATATCCAAATGGGTTGGTTTCAAATGGCATAGATTATTCTAATAGGGAATTTAACTTTTTTATATTTATCAGCAAATCTATTTTTGATTCAGATTTAGATGCAGACTTAGAGATGCAAGAAGATGTTGGTTCTATAAAAGCGGGAACTAAGATTAGTGATTTGCAAGGAATGACTTTCACAGAATATATTGAGGAACAGAATTTTCCAACAATTGATGCTTATATTTCAGTACCAGCAAATGTAACTTTGTCTGGTCAAGATACAAATCAAAACGAGGTGGGTACATCTATTGTGCAATCATTTTCGGTTACATTAGATAAGGGTACTATAAACAATGGTAACAATACTTATGCTGGAGAAGTTGTTGGCGATATGACTTTAATAACTGTTTTGAATCCAGACAATAACATTAGTGCTTCATTAAGTAACCCTACATCAAATACAGAGGTTGCCACAACAAGCAATTATTCAATAGGCTTAGGAACTAACACTTGGAAAGTTGATGTTGAAAACGGAGTTGGTACAACCACTTATTCTGACAATAAGGGAGGAACAGATACAATTAGTACCATAGAGTCTGCAAAGGTGGATGAAACGAGGGATAGAGTTTCTTTCTCTATGTCTGGAAAATATTATAGATATCACTACTTAGGTGTAGAAAATTCATCTCCAACAATAAGTGCCGATGTAAGGGCTTTGGAAAAATCATTTTTAAGTACATCAAATACTGGTAGTTGGACTTTATCAATTCCAAAAAATACTCAAGAGGTAAGTTTTTATATACCAAGTGGAAAAACACACGAGGTCATAGATACTGGAAATTTAAACAATGTTTTAACAGATACTTTTGTTGAAAGCAATATAACCATAGATGATGCTGGTGGGAATGGTACAAGTTACACAAAGTATACTATATTTCTTGGTTCGGGTGGATTTCCAAATGACACAAACTTTAATATAACAATAACATAAAATGGCACAATTAAATTTACCATTCGGAATATATAGAGCAACAAGAGGTGACTTAGATTTAAAATTTAGGGTAGAGGATGATTCCAAAAGAGATGAACTTATAACCTTAGACCTTGTAGAGCTTGGTCATATAATATTTAATAAGGGTGATGGAAAACATTATTCCTTAAAGACATATCCAACTTTCGGTAATTTAACTGGAGTTGAGTGGGAGGAAATTTCCTCAAAAAGCGATGTAAACTTACAAGGTGTTTTAGACAATGGGAGAACTTGGGTAAGTGATGATAGTTCTGGGGTTTTTACAATTGACCCAGATAATGGCGATGGATACATATCTTACACGCATAGTGGTGATGATTGGGGGTACACAATTAGTGCAGAGGAGGGACTCTTCTTTACAGACGGAAGTGGAAATCAGAATGGTTCTTCTGCCCTTCCAGCTTTTGGTGGGGTTATTATAGGGAATAGAACTCACTCTACACAAATAAATTCGTTCAATATAACTGCAAATAGGATTTTAGAATTACCAGATTCAAGTGGTACAATTGCTTTAGTAGACACAAACAATAATTTTAGTGTAGACCAAACTTTTCAAGGAAACATAAAAGTAAATACAATTGAAGTACCAAATAAAATAAGTCAAGGCGTTGATGATGATACTGCTTGGATTCATTTTGACACAAGTGGCTCAAATGGAGGTAATGACTCTGGAGTTACTATAGGGAAAAGGGCATCTGAGGATGATGAAATGGGTGACCAACCATATTTAAGAATAAGGTCAAATGGTGCTTACTCTATGATGACTGAGAATATTTCAGCCAATGCACCTTGGGCGCAATCCATAGGTGTTTATGAAGGTTATGGGCAAGCAGATAAGTTGGCTAACTTTGGATTTGTTGGGCAAGGAACTGATGCATTTTATTTATCTTATGGTTTTAGAGGTGTAAATGGTGGAGGTCCAAGTTGGTGGAATGGTCAAAGTTACTTATTAATGCACAAGACGGGTAAGGTTGAATTTGGTCAAGACGTAACTGGTGGTGGAACATCTGTAAAAACTGAGTCTCAATCAGAACCTAATGCTAAATTAGTTTTAGCAAGAGGAACTACCGATGATGCTCCATTGTTATTTAAAAGTGGAGATTTATTAAGCACAACAAGAAATGGTACAATAGAATATTCAAGTTCTGATGGTAAATTTTATTTTACACAAAATGGAGTGAGGTCTACATTTGATAATTTATCTGCCACTGCAACATCTGACAATGAAGATTTAATAAGCCTTATGCCTTATAATATATCTTTAGCTTCTTTTAAGATAGGCTATGAAGATGGTTTAAAAGATGGTGTAGTTGGTGTAAATGGAGATGTGGCATTTAGGGTTGAGTTTAGTGGGGTTAGTAAAGACGCTATTAAAATAAATAGACAATCTGGAGATGTATCTTTTGTAAGCAAATTGACTGCACCAAATTTAGGAATAGCCGACATTACTGACCCTAAAGATTTAACAACAAAGGAGTATGTAGAATCCTTACAAGGAAAATTTGAATTAAAGACAGATTCAACAACATCAATCACATTAAGTTCATCAGACAAAGGAAAGGTAATATCAGCAGATAGTTCATCTGCCATAACGTTTACAGTAGACACAAGTTCATTAACAGACATTGGTGACATAGCTTATGTTGACCAAATTGGTAGTGGTGAAATAACATTCGTAGCTGGTAGTGGTGTAACATTACAATACAATTCAAGTAGGGAATTAAAGACAGATGGACAATTTAGTAGAGTGGCAATTCATAAAACTGGTGCTACAACTTACAGAGTCTTTGGGGAATTAAAATAGATATAGATTATGATGGGAACAATAGCGGCTTGTAAAAGAGAGTTAGTAAACATTGCTGTAAATATTTCAACGTTATATGGCACAACAGAAGGGTATTCTGGGGATGGAAATTTGGCTACCAATGCTCAATTTGATGGACCGACTGACTTGACATACGATTCCAATGGAAATTTATTTTTTGTAGACGGACAAAACTCAAGAGTTAGAAAAATAGACACAAATGGAATAATTAGTACAATAGCAGGAAATGGAATTCAAGGCTATTTTGGTGACGGAGGTTTAGCGACTGATGCACGACTATATGTACCTTATGGTATTGCATTTGACTCTAATAATAATTTATATATTTCTGAAATCGCTAATAATGTTATACGAAAAATAGACACGAATGGTATCATTAGCACAATAGCTGGAATTGGGAATTCAGGCTATTCTGGAGACGGAGGTTTAGCGACTGATGCACGATTAAGTTCACCTTATGGTATTACATTTGATAGCAATGATAATTTATATATTGGAGAAAGGAGCAATAATGTTATTCGTAAAGTAGATACTAACGGAATAATTAGTACAATTGCAGGGAATGGAAATCAAGGCTACTCTGGTGACGGTGGTTTGGCTACTGATGCTTTATTATATGGTTGTAGAAGTGTGACATTTAATGATAATGGAGATTTATATATTTCAGATGGAAACAACCACGTTGTTCGCAAAATAGACACAAATGGAATAATTAGTACGGTCGTAGGAACTCAGAATCGAGGTTATTCTGGTGATGGGGGACTTGCTATAAATTCTGAAATTAATTTTCCAAGAATGATAGTCTTTGATAACTATGACAATTTTTATTTATCTGAAAGTTCTTCCCACGTTATACGAAAGGTCGATAATACAGGTGTTATAACTACGGTTGCTGGAAATGGAACTTCTGGATATTCTGGTGATGGTGGACTCGCAGTTAATTCAAAATTAAAAGCACCTTTTGGAATGGTATTAGATTCTAAAGATGCTGGAGGAAACTTGATATTTTGTGACAACAATAATAATGTTATAAGAAAAATAGACAATTTAGTTGTTGATAATCTTTAATTAAAAATAACTCAAACTTTGTATAATAAATAAATATGAAAAGGAAACAAAATTTTATAGACAAATTACCAAATGACAAAAAAGGGCATTTAATATTAGGGTTATTGATTAACCCTATAGTATTTGCAATTTTAAACAAGCATAATTTTTATGCTCTGATTCTGTGCTTACTTATTCACGCATTTATTGAGGTAAATCAATATGTAACGAAAACGGGTAAGGCAGAAATTTATGATTTCTTAGCGGGGAGTTATTCCGCAATAGTTATATATATCTTAACATTAATAATATAAGACGTTTTAAAGCACTTTTATTTTAATTCTATACAATTATATCAAAAAGGTTTAAAAGTTCATTAGAAATGAGATAAGGGTGCTTAAAACAAACCCTAACAATAAAAAAAATAGTTTAATTTTTAAAAAACAAAAAAAATGCTAAGACAGTATACAGTAAAACATTATGCGGGACTATCGACACAGAAGCCCGTATCACTGCCATTTGGTGATTTCTTCTATGAGACGGATACTAAAAAATTGTACAAATATAATGAGGACAAAGTGGCGGTTGAAATATCTGGGACTAGTAGTCAGTCAGAGTCAGGCTACTCACACACAGGTGCTTTTTCAGGAAAACCTTTAGACAATAACTACGTTTGGGAAGCTGGAGTAGGTGTTAGTTACGGCGTTGATGATGTAGCGAATGGAACATACAAAGTATTTAGCTTAGACCAATCTGTACACGAAGCAGTAGATAATCCTTATTGGTCTACACCAACGCCAACTGGAAATCCAAATATAGGGTTGTTTCAAGGTGCTAACTTACCAGAAGGCGTTAGTACACTAGTAGATTATTCTTACGATTACGATGCTCAATATCCCACATCTAGTGGAACGGGGTTTGAAGGTAGCACTGGTAGAATAAAGCTAAATGATTTAAAGTACGGAGACCAATTAAGGGTACGTTTTGATTTTAACGTAATACCTCAAATTGCAAATACAACTCTAGAACCAGCTTTATGGTATTCCAATAGAGATGATAATGACAATATAACATTTACATTTCCATTGACATCACAACCTATATTTTACGGAACTGGTACTGTAGGAAATACATACTTAAATAGGGTAGAGATTTCAGCTTGGATAACAAGTAATGAAGACGTTAATGCTTTAACGTTACCAGCAATAAAATCTGATAACCAAGTAATAGTTCAACCATTAGGAATGTTAATAACAGTAATAAGATAAAAAGATGGCTATAAAGATAAAAAGAAATGACGCTGGTAATTGTATTGAGTTTCAAGGAAGTTCAAACCCAGTATATTGGAACGCTTGTTTGAGTGGAGAAGTAGACCCTACTGACGTAACTCTAGTTAATGTAATAAATGATATTAAAACAGCTCAAACGGGTGAAAATCAATATGAGTTTTTTAGAATACCTTACACTGAGTTCTTAGGCGAGGATGGGTTAGTGTTTAATGATGCTCAAGAGGTGGCTGATTATATAACCTTAAAAGGTAATGTATCTGCTCCAGGTGATATTAATGTAGGTTATAAAGGAGTGTTTGATGCTTCAACTAATTCAAACCCTACAGATGTTTCTCCAGTAAACGGAGATTGGTATTATGTAGGAACTGAAGGAACTATAAACACTATAGAATATAAGGTTAATGATATTATAAAATATTCTGAAAGTTTAAGTGATTGGGAAAGAATAGAGAATAAAAATGCTACGGTGCAAGAGTTAGAAGACTCGGCTTTAGACCAATATGATATCCACGTAGATGGTGGATATACAGGTACTATTAGAAATGGTAGTTCTATATACCCATATAACGACTTAAACGTGGCTATAGCTGCTTCTAATGAGGGAGATACAATATTGATAAAAGGAGATATTGAAGTACCCAATAGTTCTTCAGATGCTTTTATTTTACCACATAGTTTGCATTTTTACGGAGCAGACGATTCTGAAATTAAGTTTACTACTTATGACCACTTAAATGGAGATTTATTTTATTTTCAAGGGACTGATAATTCTCAGAAATTCTCTTTTGAAAACTTAGTTCTTAAAAATGCTGGTGGGTATGCTTTACATATTAAAAAGACAGACGAGGTAAATGTAAGAAATTGTGAGTTCTTTAACAATGGTTGGGATGGAACATCTTTACATACAGTATTACCAAGCAGTTTATCAGGTGTACTTGGATATGATAGTACACAAGCTGAACTACAAGCATTCTATGCAGGTTCTCACGCATCAAGTGGTGGAGCAATTAGGATAGAGGAATGTAGAAAGCCTTTAATTAGGGAATCAAGAGCAGAGGGGAATTTGCGTGGATTTAGGCTACAAGATTGTGGAATAAATGGAGGTGGATTCTTGATTGAAAACCAAGCTATTGGAAACTTGGATAGTGGTATTTATTTAGCAGTTGGTGCATTAGGTGGTTGTCAGAACGTAACAGTAGCAATTAACTACTCAGCATACAACGCTAACAACGGATTACTTGTAGTTGGAGGGATAAACAACAAGTTTTCACAGAATGAAGTATTTGGGAATTGGAACGCAGGTTTCTGTGCTTGGGGAGCTGCAAACTCTACATTAAGAGATTGTGGGTTATATGACAACAACAGAAGTTCATACAATGGTATTGGGAACACAGGAGATGCAAAAGCAAGTGTACAGATAAATGACTCCTCATCTTTCTTAGAGACATCATTTCAGTCTAATGCAAATGCAAGATTTATTGCAGAGATTTTAGATACGCAAATACACTATACTGGTGTTGGTAGCAATACAGACAAAGTAGGTTTATTTATTGACTCAAGTATGAGTAACTTACCAGACAACCCTAAGAACATTATCAAGATTGATGACGTAGGTTTTATTGGTCAAGATTACGCAATGGACTTTGGGGAGGTAGACGTAACTAACCTTAGAGTAGTATTAGGAGATAACTCTTACATATCTATTGCAAAAGAAAATATTAGAGGACCTTTAGCTGGAATGTATGCAGAGTTACCATTTAGTAATCACATTACATCTGTAAAAGAATTAGATATAAAAATTGATACAGTAGCTAAATCTGTAACTTTAGTAGAAGGATTAAACGGAAAGGTTATAAACGTTTATAGTAAGAATGAATTACAAGCTATTGAGAGAGGTTCATCGGTTGACATTATACAAAGAGATAGTAATAGAATACAATTAAGGGGTCTTGAATTAGGACACGTTTATATTAATGGTGTAACTGCTGGTTCTAACATACCTACAATGGTTGAGGAGATTAACGATGCGGTAGATTTAACTATTACAGAGTATAAAGATTTCATTGAAACAGAGGTAGGTGTTGAAGGTTCTGAGCAGACAACAACTTGGTATTATATAGAACACCCACAAGGTGTTTATCATTACCCATTGTTTAAGACAGAGGCAGAGGCTAATCTTGTAGATTCTGAGTTAGGTGGTAGTGGAGCAAGTCATACACATACATACCCAAGTGATTCTTCTAATACTACTTGGTATATGCCTAACACTTCAAATCATATGGATAGTTCTGACATACCTGTAAATGGTTTGTTTGAGGATGTTATACCTAACGTAATATGGAATATTTGGAACACAGATACATCTGACCCAACTAATCCACCACCTATCTTTGGAGACGCTACATACAATGTGTTAGAGGGTGGTTATCTAAACATTGCGTATAGAGATACAAACGATTCTGATAGCTATTCAATAACAAATTTACCATCTTGGGTAAGTGATAGTGGGAATGCCTTGACTGGTTATGCACCTGACAACATTTCTTCAGATATAACTGAAACTATAAATGTTACTCGTAGTAATGGAAATGGGAGTGATAGTGGTGTAATTACGGTTAAGGTTTACAACGACTCTACCAATGACAACACAAGTGAGACTGAATTTGACCACGCAATTAGTTTTACTGGTACAAATAAGTATGCAAGTCAAGCTAATAATGGTGTGTCTTATTCTCCTTTGAGAATGGGTGGTACATCAAGTAATGTAAATATTGATGATGGCGGGGTTAACTCAACTAATGTATCAAACAATACCTACGCAAAACCTTGGCAAGTTGTTGTAGTTTTTAAACACGATGGAGATGGTTCTAATCAAGTTGTATGGGGTCAATGTGAAGGTTCTATTAATGGTTATGATAACATAATGGTAACTATTGATGCAAGTAAAAACTGTTACTTTCAATGGGGTTATGAAAATAATAATTACAATAAAAAGTTTTTAGGTAATATTCCAGCTCACACTTGGGTAGGCTTATCAGTTATACATAAAGGACAACGATGGTTAAATCCTAATGCAAATGTCTTAGCAGAGTCTTTCCAATTTAATTGGGTAAACTTAGCCACAGGAGAGGTTTTAGATACTATCTATGGAAACAATTACTTATTAAATACGACTTCTTGGAGTGATGTTGGTAGAAGTATGTGTAGGCAAGTATCGGGTGGTTTTTATGTAGGCGGTAGAGCAACCAATAGAAGTTTTAAAGGAGATGTTGCAAGTATGGTTGTTACCACTTTAAAGAGAGGGCAACTTGTACCTGGGGATGATGAAATATCTATGATGGTTCGTGACCCTAAGAAGTGGATTGATGACTACAAGGTAGGTGAGTCTTATAGACTACCTAACAGTGAAAGTAATAGTAATAACTTCCAAAAGAATACTAACGGAGCTGGATGGTCAACTAAGGTTTGGATAAATGGTGATGGACCAAATGATTCTTACTCTAATATGATTAGAAATCAAGTTTACACCAACGATTCAAATTACTCAATGTTAAGATTGATTAATATGCAATCGATTGACATTGTAAGTGCATCTATTGCTGGTATTACAAACAATGCAAATGTAGTAGCATTTAGTGGAGATAACTATAGCTTTGGTTCTAATTATTACGATGGGTATGTTATTGACATTACATCTACTGGAGATTGGACTGCTATACTACCACAATTATCAAGTGTACCTACAGACTATACAATTACTTTTAGGAACATAACAGATGTTTCTTATAGTGGAGCTTTAGTGCCTTATGGTTCGGAGACTATTGATGGCTCAAATGCAGATAAAAGTGTAGCTGGTAAAGTTGACATAACAATAAAGAAACAAAATTCTACCAATTGGGAGGTTGTGGAAGTTGTTCAGTATGAAAACTTTTTACAAGAGAGTTCTTCAGATGGCTCTACAACTACAGTTAATCACACTTATAATGGACAAATTGTAAATAGAGTTTTTGACTTTACGAGTTCTGACACGATTGAATTAAATCACAATATTGGAGGTATTCCAATAATTCAAGTTTGGGTTGCCGATGGGAGCGGTGGCTATACTGATGCTGATGTTGATATTGACCACGATTGGTCAACAATGCTTTCAAGCACTATTAATTTAGGGCAAGTTGAAAGTGGAAAAGTAGTATATGTATATAACCAATAAATAAATTAATAAAATGGCAATTTCAAAGAAAAAGTTTAGAAGAGGTAGTGACTTTAATAACCTCGACATCACAAATGTAAAGTCAGTACAAGTAAATCAAGATGCATCATCATCTAATGAACTTGTAAGAAAGTCCCAAGCAGAGTCTATTGCACAAGCAAAGGCAGAGGGCAATTTGGTAGACGTTACATCAAATGCGTCTACAACAACTGCATTCACATCTCAATCGATGGTGAATCTTCTTGCAACAAAGCAAGACAATATGAGTATACATTCATCAAGTAATGCTTTTTTAGAGATAGTTGGTGGTGTAGAGATTAAGGTGAAACAATTGCTTTCACAAAGCGTAACTGTTGATACAATACAACCTTCATTGGCAGCTTGGATTAGTAACATTCCAGGGCATACGCTTGAAGAAGGGGATATGCTTATCTTGCAGGCGGCTACAGTGAATCAACAGAGGTCTTGGATACATAATGGAGGTAGTACGGGTACTGCATCTGACTTTACAACTTTAGTTACAGATTACAATGAGTCTGTAATAAGAGGTATGTTTAGTGCTGGTCATTCTTACTTAAATTATGATGCAGCTACAGGGAAGTATTCATTAGTTTTTGGTAACGCAAATGGTCAAATTGGGGCGCAAACAATTCCAGTAAACAATGCAGAGTTTCAGACAATAACTGCAAGTACCGTTTTAGCGGCTTTAAAAGGCTTGGAGAATTATATTTCGACTGTTGACTCTAATGCAACTGGAGGAGCAGCTACCATTGGAACTAGGCTTGATAGTTTATCAGGTGTTAGTGGTAATAACTTAGGGGCATTTAGTGATAGTGCTTTTCCAAGTAATTCTACAATCAAACAAGTATTTGAGGCGTCTTTAGTTAAGCACCTTGCAGCAGATGCAGATAGGGCAGCAATAAGAGCATCATTTGCAAGTGCAGATGCAAGTATTCAGTCATCATTGGACAACGAGATTGCAAGAGCAATAGCGGCTGAGTCAAGCGAGGCTACTGCAAGAGCATCGGCAGATGCCACTCTTCAAGGTGCAATGTCTGCTAATACATCTTTTATGATTAGTGAGTCTCAAACGAGGGCGCAAGCTGATGGTTTAATTCATCAAAGGTTGGATGTTATTGAGGGAGATAACCAAACTATAGGTTCGGTATCAAACGCAGTGGCAACTTCAAATAGTTTTACTATGCAGCAAATTGCGATTGAATCAACTGCGAGACAATCAGCAGATGCAGCTTTAGATTTAAAGATAGACCAATTAGCAGAGGGTGATATTACCTTTGTCGGTGTCATAGAGTCTAACACAACTGTAACTATTCGTTCAGAAAGAATTGCGGCTGGAGATACTCGAAATGGTCAGTTGATTACAAATATTGACTTAAAGGCTGGTGAGACTTTTGTTATCGGAGATGATTTAGATATTGGTTTATCTGACGCTACTGATGGAATTGCATCTTACGAGAAAGGTGACAAGTTGATGATTACAGAGGATGTATCAAGTGGTAGTTTATTAGAGGCTAACATTAATGCAGTACCAGCTAATCAAACTGGATTGGCAAGACAAAATGTTACGGGTTCTCCAACCATTGAGTTTAGTAGCACTGATAAATTAGATGTTAAGGATGATTCAATATCTTTAGACCACTTAGCTGATTCAATTGTGGCGGATATTGATGACAAGAGAAGTTTAACTCAAGACAATGCAATCACATCTGATTCGGATACTCACTTTGTTACGGACATAACAACTGGGGCAACTCAAAATGTTTACTTTAAAAGAGTATCTAATACATCTGATGCTTTAACTGGTACAAAGAGAGCTATTCTTTCAGAATTGCACGTTTCGTCAAATGGTAGTGGAAATCCATTAGCACCTAACTTTGCTCACACGTTTACATCGGCTACTCATTATCAAGGAACTTGTAATGATTTATCTATTTCTATTGCTGGTGGAAATAATGAGGGTGTTGTTTCTAACTCTACTGCAAATGTGTATGCATCGGGTTCTTATAACCAAGCGACAAGTAGTCATTTGGGAGTAAATTCTGGTGTTACTGGAATCGCACAAAACGCTGGTACTTCTAATATTGGTATCACAGGTTTTGGTAAAGCAGGTGGTGCAGGTAAAGATAGAGGTGGAGTATTTGCTATCTCTGATTTAACATTCGAGGCTTGGTCTGGACATAGGGCAATAAATCCTATTTCTTACCCAGATGCTGCGGTAATTGCAGATGCTGGAACAAGTGCAAATGGTAAAGCGTTTGTAGCAATTGGGAATTCTATATTTGAGGGTGGAACTATTACTGTACCAAGTGCAGTTAATGACACGGATGCAGTAAACTTTGGTGATATAAAATCAAAGGAATATAGCGAAACTTTCAGTTTACCAGCAAATGGAAGTGTTACAATTAATCACTCATTAGGTAGTAAAAAGGTTATACTATCTGTTTGGTATCAAGATGAGTTGATTACAAGTGCATTAGATATAGATGAAAGAACAAGCAATTCATTTAAGATACACAACGATTCCTCTGACGCAATGAGTTCAGTGGAAGTTAATGTAATAGCTTTAAGCTAATAATAATAAAAACAACTCCCCTTTAATTAGGGGGGTTTTTAAACTTTAAAAACTAAAAATTTATGCCTTCAAAACACCATACGGATGACGTATATAAAAAAAAGAAAAGAGTTAGAAAAAACAATATCAAATTCAAAGTTTCTTTAAATGAGGAACAAAAAATTGCTAAAGATTGTATTCTTGAAAACGCTATAACTTCCATACAAGGAAGAGCGGGTTCTGGAAAAACTTTTTTAGCAGTGCAAGTTGCTTTAGATATGTTTTTTAAAAAAGAGGTTGAGAAAATAGTTATAACAAGACCAGCAGTTTCGGATGAAAGTTTAGGCTTTTTGCCAGGGGATATTAAAGAGAAAATGGACCCTTGGTTAGCACCTATATATCACAATTTATATATGCTATATGGCAAGGAAAAGATAGACAAACATTTAGAGGCAGAGGATATAGAGATTGTACCATTGGCATTTGTTAGGGGTAGAACTTTTGTAGATTCTTTCATAGTTGTAGACGAGGCTCAAAACGTAACACACACGCAAATGGAGGCGTTGTTGGGTAGACTTGGGAAAGGTTCAAAGATGGCTATATGTGGTGATAAGGCACAAATTGATTTAAGGAATAAAAGGGATAGTGGCTTTGAGTTTTTAAGCACACTTGGAGATTTGAATGGGTTTGGCAACGTGGAGTTGTTAAAGAACCATAGGCATAGTATAGTGAAAGACTTGTTAGTAAGATATGAAGAAAAGAGGGATTTTAAAGTAATTAAAAAGCCAGATGGAGTGGCATACGAGTTCCCATTAAGTAAAAGTTGGTGGGGAGGATATCAAGCCTTTTAAGGCATTAAAAAAAATAAAATGTATAATACTATAACTTTATTGTTAAGTACCGTAGAAACGTCTGTTTGGGGTGTTATAGGACTTGCATTGGGTGGTTTAATAACCTACCTAACGAGCAAGAATAAAAACACAACAGAGATTGAGGTTGCTAAAATCAATTCATCAAAGGATGATGAGTTCAAATTAAAGCAAGAGATTAAGGACATTTCTGAGGCATACGACAATATAAAAAAGAAATATGAAATAGCTAAACAAAAAAATATAGACAATGAATCTGTTGTTAAAGATTATGAAAATCTAATACGACACTATAGATTTATATTCAAGCTATTTTATGAAATAGTTGCTCCAAAATTAGAGAGTGACTCCGAAGCAATTATATTACTTGACGAGGTTAAGGATATGTTTGCAGAGGACTATAAATTAAAATAAAAAAATATGTTTAAATTTGGTAAAAGTTCCAGAAACAATATGGAAGGTATTCGCAAGGAGATAAAGATTCTTGCAAATAGGGTGTTGAGCAAATCGGTTCACGACTTTGGTATTCCAAGGTATGGTGGATTTAGAACTGCTGAAACCCAAAAGAAACTATATGACACAAAGGTAAATGGTAAAAGAATTACCAAATGTGATGGTGTAAAAAAACTAAGTTACCATCAATCTGGTAATGCATTAGATATTTTTGCATACCATAGTGAAATACCAAAAGGTAGAAAAAGAGCTTGTTGGAAATGCACTTACATATATGAAGAGATTTCAGAATTGTTTAAAAATGAATTTAACTTAATGAAGGAAGAGGGTTTGTTTTTAGAAAATGAAGTTTTAGAATGGGGTGGAGATTGGAAATGGAAAGATTTACCACATTTTCAAATAGTAAAAAAAGAGGAATAACCAAAAAGGGGATGCTTGAAATTAATTTTTCGGGCAATCCCTTTTTTTTCCGTTTGATTTTTTCCCTAATTTTCTATAAATATATCTTTATAAAACTATGTATATTACTATGTGTGTAATACCCTATCTTATAACCCTGTTTTTTTTGGAAATCCTTCTAATAGGTGCCCTCAACCTTAAAAAACCTTTGTAACCCTTGCTACCATTGAGTAAACTAACAATTATAAAAAATTTCGTTTTTTGGTTATTTTGGGTACATAAAAAGTTTAAAAAAATGTGGTTTTGTAAATCAAAAATAAATTGTATATTTGTAAAAAATTAACAACTAAAAAATATAATATGAGTTGTAAAAAATGTAAGAAAGAAAAACCGATTGCAAATAAGTTTCACGGACTTTGTTCTTTTTGCAATAACAAGCGATTAGAAGCATCTAAAAATAAAAGTAAGGTAAACATACCTAAAAGCAAAAAAAGTGTCTTAAAAGACACCTCAGTACGCTTAAAAAGGAATGTAGACCCAAACAAAGATGTAATAAAAAAGAAGTCTAAAAAAATAAGCAATAATAAAATAGTTTTAGATGAATTGTTTTACGAAAAGTGTTTTCACAACTCTGACCATAAATGTGAGGAGTGTGAAAAGCAATTGCCTAAAAAGTTCAGAGATGACAATGGTAGAGTTTTAGCAAGATTTAGATACTCTCATATTGTTGCAAAATCGATTGCTCCAAATTTAAGACACGATGAAAACAACATAAATCATTTGTGCCATACTTGTCATTTCAAATGGGATATGGGTGACAAAAAATCAATGAAGATTTACGAGAAAAATAGGCTAAAATACCCCCATTTTTTAAAATAAACTTTTTGAGGGTTAATGAGTTTATTGCCAATAGTTTAAGTGCTTTAGGGCACCTAATAGAAAGACCACCGCATTGAAAAGTGGATTTTAAAAAAATAAAAACAACTTTATATCAAAAATATGAGAACAAAATACAATAGAGCAATTGTGTACGATTTAGAAACTGGTGGTTTAAATTGTGCTTATAACCAAATAACAGAAATAGCTATGGTTGCAGTTGACTTGGACAACTTAACTATAATCGAAGAGTTTTCGGTTGCAATTAAACCAAGGATAAACTTGGATTGGATTTCAAGTCCAATAAAGGATGCAAAAACATTGTATAAAAACTTGGGAGAAAAAGACGATGTGTCTGGAATGAAGGTCTTAAAGTTCAAGGGTGAGCAAATTACTTTAAAGAATATAGACCCACTTGTTGATGAATTGACTTTGTTTTATGGTGCTTTGGGGGAAACAAGAACTTTGGTTGAAAGCGATATCATAAAGTTAGAGAATACTAAATGGAGGGATATTGTGCAAGTCTTATTTAATTCTGCATATAACCCACAAGCGTTGGAAGTAACTGGTATCTCAAGAGAGTTGATTTCAAAAGAGGGTTTTGATTATGATGTAGCTTTTAAGCAAATAAAAGATATGATTGAAAGACATACGATAGGAAATAGTAAACCTATATTCGTTGGGCATAACATAGGTTCATTGCCAAGAAGAATTGTAAAGGGCAAGGAGGTTGTGCCAGATGGTTTTGACAATCCTTTTATGGAAAAAATGTTTAAAGAAAATGGTGATGATTTCTTTTATAGTATTAATGATGATATTATAGACACGTTAAAATGGGCGAGAAAAAAGTGGGTAGAATTA
>Ga0206677_10001816_pt1 | contig 19474 bp, 13 predicted proteins | sample M130m12015metaG_FD_155475 | JGI IMG/M metagenome (GOLD analysis project Ga0206677, IMG submission 155475) | Ammonia-oxidizing marine archaeal communities from Monterey Bay, California, United States - M1 30m 12015 | ecosystem: Environmental > Aquatic > Marine > Intertidal zone | place: USA...
ATGGAAGTCCTGTAAAGTCCTCTCGTTTATTCTTAGGGGAAGAACATCGATTGAAAGTCGAAAAATTGATCACGCATTTTGATAAGTCAAAATTTTATCACAGAGGGCTAGAATGGAGTGAACAATTCATGGAGGGAACCCATTCGAAATCAAAAAATTACTTTCATTGGAATTATTTAGATAATCATCAAGCGCCCTCCAAAGATGATTTGGATTTTCCCAACTTTGAAACGGCCTACTATCAAATGATGAAAGAGTTGATCGATTTACTCACAAATCAAATTGATGTGATATGTGAAACATTACCCAAAAAAATATATATTGACGGAGGCTTTTCGGATAACAAAATTTTCCTGACCCTTTTGAAAAAAAAATACCCTCAACAAAAAATCAAGGCAAAACCTGCCTCTTTTGCCTGTGCTATGGGAGCAGCCCAGTTAATCAACCAAAATGTTCAACAGTTAAATTGACTTAATCCACAAGATATGAATCCATTATATCAGAATAAAGCTAATTCACCATCTAATACATTTTTTTATCACACGAAATTTTAATTAAAAACCATTTTATATCATGCGTTCACTCTATTCATTCTTATTTGTCTTATCACTTTTTTGTGTTCAAGCACAAAAAATTAACATCACCCAACTGGAGGTTGAAAAGCTAACGCGCCCTTTAGGTTTGGATACTCAAAATCCAGATTTTTCATGGATCATTAAATCTGATGAACACAATTTGAGTCAAACCCATTATCAGATTTTTGTGGCAACCGATAAGATTTTTTCAAAGAAAAGTTTGGTTTGGGATTCTGGAAAAGTAAACTCATCGGAATCAGTTTATGTAAAATATCAGGGTAAGCCATTGGATTATGCTACCAAATATTATTGGACGGTAAAAGTATGGACCAACCAATCCTCTAGATCCAGACAGAGTGGGGTCAGTTTTTGGACAACAGGGATGATGAGCAGTGAAAATTGGAAATCAGAATGGATAGGGGTAGATGATGAAGATAAAAGGGTGAAAAACAGCCCATACTTTACCAACGACTTTAAGGTTGATAATCAAATCACATCAGCCCAGTTATTTATTACCTCAAGGGGTATTTATGAAGCACATATCAACGGGAAAAGAGTTGGAGAGTCTTATCTAACTCCTGGATGGACTTCCTACAACAATAGAATACAGTACCAAGCCTATGATGTTCAAAATTTAATTTCTTCAGGTGATAACAGATTAGGGGTCATTTTAGCCGATGGATGGTTTAGAAACTTCAGACCCAATAGTGGGAAGAGAAAAACAGATTATGGAGATGAATTATCATTTATTGCTGAACTAGTAATAAGCTTTGAAAATGGAACGAAGCAAACCATTATCAATGATGAAAATTGGAATTATCATTTTGGATCGATTCAAAATTCATCAATTTACAATGGTGAAATGGTTGATTTTAATTTAGATGATCCCAGTTGGTCAAATTCAAAAAAGAAAATCCCTAATTCCAAAAAAGCGCAGTCTGTAAAACCTTATGAAGGAAAATTGGATCATACCAGAAATGAAATGATCAAAAAGAGGGAAGTGTTAAAAGCACAAAAATTGATTATTACCCCTTCAGGAGATAAGGTTATAGATTTTGGTCAAAACCTAGTGGGTTGGGCACAGTTCAAATCAAATCTTCCAAAAGGAACAGAAATTACCCTATATCATGCAGAGGTTCTGGATAAAGCAGGAGAATTTTACACGACCAACCTCAGAGCTGCCAAGCAAAAAAACACCTTTATCCTCAACGGTAAAAAAGATCAAATTTATCATCCCACTTTTACATTTCAAGGGTTTAGGTATTTAAAAGTTGAAGGAATAGATCAAATCAATTTGGATGATTTTAAGGCGGTTGCACTCTATTCGGATATGGAATTTACAGGCTCATTGACAACTTCCAATGAATTGATCAATCAGCTTCAAGAAAACATTCAATGGGGACAAAGAGGAAATTTTTTAGATGTTCCAACAGACTGCCCACAAAGAGACGAGAGACTGGGTTGGACGGGAGATGCACAGGCATTTTTTAATACTGCTGGGTTCAATATGGATGTCAAAAACTTTTTTGATAAGTGGTTGATTGATTTGACTTATGACCAAAGATCTGATGGAGCTGTTCCAGGCGTAGTACCGCACAATAACTATTTAAACCTTAATACACCGACAGTTATCAAGGGTTCTTTTGGAAGAACAGGATGGGCCGATGCTGCGACAATTATTCCTTGGCATTCTTATTTGATTTATGGTGATACAAAAACCCTTGAGCGCCAGTACATAAGCATGGTAAAATGGATTGATTTTATGACTCAAAACTCAAAAAATAATTTGTATATCAAAGAAGACCACTGGGGAGATTGGTTATTTTTCTCAAGGGATGATGACAATTCTGGTCGTTCTGCAGTGACCAGCAAAAAACTTATTGCTCAAGCTTTTTACTGCTATTCTACTCAGTTGTTGATTAAGTCTGCTCAAGCTTTAGGGTATAAAGATGATGTCATAAAATATACTGAGCTCTACGATAAATTGGTTAAAGCTTTTAACAATGAATTTGTGACTAAAAACGGAATGTTGGTCTCTGATTCTCAAACTGCTTATGTATTAGCATTACAATTCAATTTACTTTCTGAGGAGAATGCCAAAATTGCTGTTGGACGTTTGGTGGACAATATTAATGACTATGGGCACCTTACCACAGGTTTTTTAGGAACCCCTTTCTTGTGTCATGTATTGTCAGACAATGGAAAAAATGAAGAAGCCATAAAACTCCTCCTCAGACAAGAATATCCTTCTTGGTTGTATCCAGTTACCAAGGGTGCCACTACCATTTGGGAACGCTGGAATGGTATCAAGCCTGATGGAAGTTTTCAATACCCAAGCATGAATTCGTTTAATCATTATGCTTATGGTGCTATAGGTGAGTGGATGTACAACAATCTTATGGGGTTGAAGCTCAATGAGGATTTTCCAGGCTATAAGCGATTTACAATAGAACCCATTTTTGATGAAAATTTTGAAAACGTTAAAGGCAGTTTTGATTCAAATTATGGTGAAATTGCGGTGGAATGGAGTCGAAAAAATGGAAAACTACACTTGACTATAGACGTTCCCGCCAACACTTCTTCCGATGTTATTCTTAACAAACCGACGGAAGGCAATTGGAAATTGGACAATGCCAAACTGGCCTCTAAAATTATGGAACATCAGGAGCAAAGTGAAAAAACAATCCTTCTTCTAGGTTCAGGGAAATATAATTTTTCTTACAACACAAACTAGTCAATAAAGCAACTCTATTGCCAAAAGGGGAGCTTTTTAGTTTAAAGAGAGAATACTTTCTTTAAGTCCATTTGACGTGGAGAATGATCTGGATGGGTTTCCATAAGATCACTCATGTATTCCCACCATTTTTGTACTATGGGATTTTCTCCCAGCGATTGAGAGTCGCCCCCTAGTGTTTCCTGAAACGCAAATAGACAGTTCGTTTCTGGGTCGTGGTAAATGTGATAAGCACCTATGCCTGCCTCTTTGAGTAAAGTCCTCATTTCGGGCCACAGCTCATCGTGTCGTCTTTTGTATTCTTGTACCTTGCCTGGCTTCAAATACATTTTAAAGGCCAATTGATTCAATCTTTTTTGTTTTTAATTTTTAAAATCAATTCACAGGCTGCCACCACTGATCAATTTCTTTATTCATTTTAGCTACAATTTCGGGGTGCTCTTTTGCCAAATTAATTTGCTCTTCAGGGTCATGCTCCAAGTCAAATAATTGAATCTGATTTGAATAAAACCCATAGTAATGGGCTTGAGGATCTGTAAAATCTCTAATCACTAATTCCTCATTGGGTACCATCAATTTCCATTTTTCATTTAGGGCAATTTTATACAAAACCGTCTCCGTTGGTTTTTCCACATTCAAAATATCATGGTTGTAACATTCAATAAAAAGGGTTTCTCGTTCATTTAATTTTTCTTTGTCGAGTACATTTATACCGGGAAGGCTTTCATCAGTAAGGTTTAAAAAACTTAATACAGTAGGAACTAAATCAATATTACTGACCAGTGTCGAATGATTAACTTCAGGTTGAATAACCCCTGGGAGTTTGAACATAATTGGAGTTCTCACACCTCCCTCATGTGGGGCTCTTTTGGAACGGGCGGCATACCGATTGTGTTTTTCCGATTGAATCCATCCATTATCTGTGGTATAGACAATAAGTGTATTTTCATCCAGTGATCTTTCTTTCAAGTAGCTCATTAAATCTCCAACCGTCTGATCCAACCATTCACACATTGCCCAATATTTTGCAATACTTTCATTGGGCGCCACTTTGATGTATTTATTCAACAGTTCCTCTGGAGGATTGTGTGGTGTGTGTGGTAAAAAAGGAGCATACCAAACAAAAAACGGAACATTGTCTTTTTGAGTTTGATCGATAAAATTAAAGATGGGGTCCATTCCTTCGCGGCCAATTTTTAACCCTTCATCACCATGTCTTCCATTTCCTCGGTAATCACCGTGAGTCATGCCTGCATCAAATTTACCTTCCTCCCAAGAGCCCAACCACCATTTACCCGACTGGAAAGATCGGTAGCCTTTTATTGAAAGATAATCTGTTAGGAGTTTATGCTTATAAAACTTTTCCTTAATCATATCAAATTGATCATTTCTCTCTTTACTAAAAAGATAATTGACAGATTTTTTCTTTTTAGATTTTTTCGTCTGATTTTTTACATAACCATTTTTCATCCATTGACTTGCATCCCGATTTGAATTCCCTGCATCATTTCCAGTTTGTCCATGTTGAAAAGCATATTTACCTGTTATGATACTCGCCAATGAAGGACCACAAAGTGGACTGGTTACATATCCTCGAGTATAAGTAGCAGATTCTTTTGCTAATTGGTCAATATGTGGAGTTTGGATATGGGGATGATCCATAAAACTATAATCCCCCCAAGCTTGGTCATCGGAAAGAATAAAAATGATATTAGGTCTTTTATTCCTTTCTGGCTTTTGGACCCAAAAGTTATCACAAGAAATAAATAAATAAAAACATACAGATATTGGCAGTAGACGTCTAAAGTTCATTTGTAATTTTTTTTAATTTAATTAAATTAATTAAAACTGGTGTCCAGTAGTTTCCCGTCTTATTTGATCTGAATGCCTTAAAATACATTATAAATCTCCTAAGCAGAGGGTTTTCAGTTAAATGAATTTGCTAATTAAAGTGGTATAGAATGTCATAGGTTCCTCCCTTGAGTTGAATCAAATTAAATTGATGATCATTCTTTTTAGAGCTTTTGACTTCACCGTTGATGTAAACTTTTTTATAGACTACGGGAACCCATAAATGAGCTTCACTTTGATCGGGAACGGTTAATTTAATCTCCATTCCGGAACTGATTTTTTTTAAGGCAATTGCAATCTTTCCGGCCATGGTAATATTCCCTGTTTCTGCATAAGACAGACCGACAAGGTTGGGTTTGACCGTAAATTTTTTCCATCCGGGTTCCAAAGGATAGAGACCACATACATATTGAGACAATATGGTCAAGCCTCCTCCACTCCAAGCGTGATTGGTAGAGCCACCACCAAAGCCGTCTTTTCCAGCGCCCCAGCCCTCAAAAAGTGTGGTGTGTTCTCTGTTCTCGACCATAAACTTAAACCGTTTTTTTAATCGTTTAAGGGCATAGTCCTCTTTACCCATCTGAAATAACGCTTCACAAACATACTTTTCCATGTAGGGGCTGGAAAATTCCTGTGAAAGGAAAACATTGTACAAGGCATCATACTTGTCAGCATCTGCCAACCCTGAAACTACTGCTAAGGCTTGGGGACGATCGTCTGGCTCAGCCTTGGTATTCGGGGATTTATAACTGTTGCCATCCCAAAAAACGTGATTAAAAGATCGTTTAAAATCAACCATGGATTGTTGAGACCAACTTGCCCCATTTTGATCTTCCAATGCTAATGACATCAGATGAAAGCCTTTCAGGGCAAGATAGTACCACGCATTGATCAGTAATTTTTTATCTACATTTTTTCCCCAATCTCCCCAATACCATGCTGTTTCTGTGTTTTTTGTGATTCTGTCAATCAATATTCCATTGGTATCCAACTTCCAGACATCAAGATATTTTTTTACTCTGGGATGAACTTTTTTTAGGGTTTCTAAATCTCCAGTATTCCAATAGTAATTCCAAAAACCAAAATATCCCACACTAGCCAACATCTGACCTGGCAGTTCCCTTTCCCAATTACCACTTGGCACAGGTGAATAGATGGTATTGTCTTCTCTTTGCCAAGCCATTAGTTCTAAAATCCCTTTTTTGGTCAACAATTGGCCTTTGGGGTCGAGTGCATAAAAGGCTTCCCCACTTTCATTGACCACATCTCCCCACCATTGGGATCGCTCCCTGTCAGGACAATCCATATAAGTATCTCGCATGGTGACATAAAGTGTTCTTTTGGCTTTTTGCCAAAGTGTATTCAAAAATGAGTCGTCTGATTTAAAATATCCAGAAAATTCGGTGTCATATCCCGTTTCCCTGTACATTAGATCGATCACCTTTACTCCTTTGGGAATGCTGTAATAAACTTCCTCACCATTCATCCAACCCAAATTTTCATAGGCTTGTTCCCCATGGGTGGTGATGTATTCACTTCTTACGTTGATCTCTCCTCCCCCTTTGTAGTGGTCTGTTTTTATGGTAATCACTTGACCTTCTTGAGCTTCAACTTTAAAATAGGGGGTGATATGGGCATTGTAGGGAAGTTGGCAAACAATGCTATCTCCCTTGCTTACAAAAGGAAAAGTAATAGGATTTTCATACCGCTTTAAACCATAATTTTTCCACTGAGGTATTGGACGTTTGACCAAATTGTTCCAAGGAGAAGCAGGGTATTTCCCCAAGGATATAGCATGATCCCATTTTTGAGTTTTTTGAGGATTTTTGATAAAATCAAAATTCCCCAATCGAGCATCGTACCTTATACTTGACTCGGGCAGTCTCCAATTGGGAAGAGGTGAGCTCGCAGTCTGAAACTCGGGACAGATGACTGCCTTCCAACTGCGGTCCGAAATCAGTTCAAAATCCGATGTTTGGCAGTCAAAAATCAATCCGGCTTTACCACTGCTCTTATGCGAAAAACCTTCCTTCCCAAAATACCAAACCAAAAGAGATATATCGTTAACACCTGTTTTGAGATAAGGGCTGATATCTACCTGATCATAATAGGTGTCCTTGGGATTGGGGCCTCTTTTGAGTTGCCCCTCAAATACAACTAGGCTTTCATTGATCCACATCCAGTATTTTGAATCACAAGCGATATTGGCCATGGCTTTGACAGGGACTTTTTCAAGTTCAAAGGTTTTGCCGAATGCGGTCCAATTGTTGGGTTCATTTTTTTGCCCATTGGCTGTAATCCAATCGGCTTTCCAATCTACATTTTCCTCAATAGGAGTTTGAGCATGACTACAAAGTAGAAATTGAAAAAAAAACAAGCTTATTATTTTATGAATTGGGAGAACTGAAGGATGAAAACTCAAGCACTTCCAAATTAAATTAATCCATCTCAAAACGTTTTTTCTAACCATATTTAATTTTAAAGTAATTCATAGATCAATTTGTTAATTGATTTACAAATACAATATGAATATATTTATATATTTTGAAAGGTGTAAAATAAAATCAGTAGTAATTTTCTAAAATATTTTTTACCACTTGTATTGTTATTTACCCCTTTCAAAGTCAAAATATAATTTTACACAAAAAAAACCTATAATTACAAAAACAAATAACTCAAGAACCATGCAAAAAAACTTCCTTTTGATCATTTCCTTTCTATGGCAAATTTCCTTTTCACAACAACACCTCAAACTTCCCGCTTTGGTTTCGGATAATATGGTAATTCAACAATCCACTCAGATCAATATTTGGGGTTTGGCAGATAAAAACAATAAGGTAGAAATCAGACCTTCATGGAACAACATAGCCATTTCTACTTCATCCAATAAGGAGGGAAAATGGAAAACAACGCTTCAGACTCCTAAAGCAGGAGGTCCCTACAGTATTAAAATCAGCAACAACAAGGATACCATTACGTTAGAAAATGTGATGGTAGGAGAGGTGTGGTTGGCTTCGGGTCAGTCTAATATGGAAATGCCCGTTAAGGGATATGCTTCAGAGCCCATCAACGGTAATAATGAATTGATCCTCCACTCCAAGAATCCAAAAATCAGGATGATTACTATAAAGAGAAATTCAAGTCCTCAAGCCGTTGAAGATTTTGTTGGGAGTTGGAAAGAGGCGAGTCCCAATAATACAGGTGACTTCAGTGCCGTTGCCTATGTATTTGCTCAAAAACTCAACCGTGTTTTGGATATTCCCATCGGAATCATCCACAGCAGCTGGGGAGGGACTCCTGTAGAAGCTTGGACACAAAAAGAATCTATAGATGAAGTGGTAACAGCTGAAGAAAAACAGACATTTAGGTACAATTCGAATAAGAATAAGCGAGATCAAGATGCTCCCTCTCAGTTGTTCAATGGGATGATTCATCCTTTATTGAATTACAAAATAAAAGGTGTTATATGGTACCAAGGGGAATCCAACCGCAATCACCCCAAAGTTTATCAAAAGACCTTTCCCTTGATGATTAAAAACTGGAGGCAGATGTGGAACAATGATCGGATGCCTTTTTATTATGTACAAATAGCACCCTACGGTCGATATGACGATAAAGTCAATAGTGCTTTGCTGAGAGAAACACAACTCAAAACACTTGATATATTGGATGATGTTGGGATGGCAGTGACCCTTGATATCGGTGAATACTCTAGTATTCATCCTGCGGAAAAAATCAAAGTAGGGGAAAGACTATCCTATTGGGCCCTTGCGAATGATTATAACATCAAAGGAATTCAATTTTCTGGACCCGTTTACAAATCTTATGAGATTGATGGGGATAAAATATTACTTTCATTTGATTTCGCTCTGATGGGGCTTTCCTCCTATGAACAACCATTAAATGATTTTCAAATCGCAGGAACGGATAAGGTTTTTTATTCGGCAAAAGCAACCTTACTCAGAAACGGAAAAGTGGAGGTGTCCTCAGAAAAAGTCAGTAAACCCAAGGCCGTTCGATATGGATGGAAGCATTATCTGAAAGGATCTTTGTTCAACACCTATGGTTTACCAGCCTCCTCCTTCCGAACCGATCACTGGGAAGATTGATATTAAAATAGTATAAATATAAATTCGTAAAAAATGGATTTTAAATACCGTCTGACCCTTTTTCTTTTAATTATCACGCTATTCAATTTGTGGGGGCAAACCAAATCTGTTTTGGTTGAAGCCGAATCCTTCAATGATAAGGGTGGGTGGTTTATCGATCAACAATCCATGGATATTATGGGTTCTCCCTATTTGATCGCTCATGGAATGGGAACCCCCGTCAAAGAGGCCAATACGACAGTTCAATTTCCAGCTAAGGGAAACTATTTTGTATATGTGAGAACAAGAAATTGGACCGCGCCATGGTCTGATATTGCAGCAGGGAAATTCCGAATTAAAATTGAAGGTCAGACCCTCTCCAAAACTTTTGGTCAAGATGAAAAAGATTGGCATTGGAGCTTTGGAGGTAAAGTAAAAATAAAAACGAATCAAGTAGAAATAAGCTTACTGGATTTGACAGGGTTCAATGGAAGGGTCGATGCGATATATTTTACCAAGAACAAAAACGATTTACCGCCCAATCAATTGGAAACGCTTGATGAATTCCGAATAAAAAAACTGGGTTTAAATCAAAATCCAAAATCATCAAAGTTTGACTTTGTGGTGATCGGAGGAGGTATGGCAGGAACTTGTGCCGCACTATCGGCTGCACGTCTAGGCCTTAAGGTAGCTTTGATTCAAAACAGACCAATTTTGGGAGGGAACAACAGCTCAGAGGTAAGGGTTCATTTAGGAGCCAGAATAAACCTAGAACCTTATCCCGCTTTAGGTAATTTGGTCAATGAAATTGGTCCCCAAAGAGGAGGAAACGCGCAACCTAAAGCTTACTATGAAGATCAGAAAAAACTCGATGCCGTCCTCAATGAATCCAATATTTCTCTTTTCCTAAATCATCATGCCAATGAAGTTGCGATGCACGGTAATACCATACAAAAAGTATTGGCAGAAAATTTGGAAACGGGCGAAAAACTGATTTTCGAGGCCCCTATTTTTGCAGATTGTACAGGTGATGGTGCCATAGGTTATTTGGCAGGAGCAGAATACCTTATGGGAAGGGAAAGTAAATCCGTCTTTAATGAACCCACCGCTCCAGAGGTGGCCGATAACCTAACCATGGGGATTTCTGTTCAGTGGTTTTCGGAAAAAACAAGTCAAGCAGTTTCATTTCCAAACATTGAATGGGCTTTGTCATTGGATGATGAAAAGTCCTACGCCATTACTAGAGGTGATTGGAATTGGGAGACAGGAATGGGAAAAGACATGATTCGGGAGGCCGAGTTTATTAGAGACTACGGCTTGTTGGTCGTCTTTTCCAACTGGTCTTATGTCAAAAATCACCATGCAGAAAAAGAGAAGTTTGCCAACGAAAAGCTACAATGGGTAGCCTATATTGGTGGAAAAAGAGAATCCCGAAGGTTGGTTGGCGACTATATTCTTACAGAAAATGATTTAACACAACAAAACTTTTTACCTGACGGAACCGCTCCTACTTCTTGGAGTATTGATTTACATTATCCAGATCTTAAAAATCAAAAAGATTTTAAAGGGGAAGCTTTTCGCTCCTACGCGGTATTCCTTCCCATTTATCCTTACCCTATTCCCTTTCGATGCCTTTATTCAAAAAACATAGACAATCTAATGATGGCAGGTCGTGATATTAGTGTTTCCCATGTGGCCTTGGGAACCATTAGACTTATGAGAACAGGAGGTATGATGGGGGAAGTAATCGGTATGGCTGCTGCTGTTTGTAAGTCAAAAAACACCAACCCCAGAGGCTTGTATCAAAATCATTTTTCATTACTGGAGGAACTGATGTCAAAAGGCGTTGGGAACCCCAACTTACCTAAAATTCAAAACTACAATTTGGGAAAGACTTTGATGGAAACTACTTACTAGATGAAAAATCTTTCTTACCTCCTTTTTACAATTGTTTTTCTATGGGCATCTGATACCGCTTCAAACGAGGAGGAACCTTTTTTTGAGTTTGAAATCATTGCAGATGAAGACGGCCTTCCTGATGCCTATCAGGCCTTTATCAAATCCCCTGTATGTGAAAAAGACAAATGCTACGAAATTGAAATTACCATGCAGTGGGATCTTATCGGTAGATTTCAGGAATACGACACCCTTACAGGTCATGGTTTGACCAAATTAGATCATATTCCTTTTACTGATGAGGATTACCTTAGACTAGAAAGATTATTAAAAGATCCCCACTCTCCTATCGGGGATTACAAAAAGGAAGAACTGATTCTTGATACTCGAAAATCGGATATAGATGGCTTTACAGGAGCCACCATCAGAGCAATAAACGATATTGTTATCGGTGGGGGAGTATATTCCTGTTTCACCCTTTGGCAGCTTGCCAATCAAAAATTCACAGACAGTATTACCAAAATGACCATCGACTTATTTGATAAAAAATTGATAAATAAAATGGTCAATCAACAGGATTTGGCAGTTAATTATTTTATAATCAACAACCTAAAACCTAATGATTTTTTGACCTACCGAGATGAGATTCTTCAAATGATTACGTCCAACAAAGGGTATTTTGTCAAAAAGTCAATTGAAAAAATGCCCAAAGAAATTTTCAGAGATTCCATAACCCAAGAATACTTTGCAAAACGGCTGAATTCCTACAACTATTTTACTCAAGTAGCATTTCTAAAACAGTTGAATACGATTCGCTTGACTTCCTCACTTAAAAAAACACTATTGAGTCAAAAAGAGGAACGAAATTCTTTGAGAAGTAACCTAATTAAAAACCTCATTCAATAGATACTCGTTGAATCGGTTAAAATTACTTCTCATTTCGAGAATCTTTACCCTAATTTTAATTGGGTATACTTAAATTTATCAATATTAAAATCAATGAAAGGCCATAAGGTTCAACTTATATAGATAAGACTCTGAATTAAAACTTTAGTTTTTTTATTTGTGACTATCTAGGCATGTAGGTATTGAAAAATAATTAATTGTAAAATTTATGAATTTCATTAAGACTTTGTTATTGGGTGTAATTGTAATTTCTATCTCCTGCAAAGGAGTCAAAGAAGAAAACCCTAAAACAGTAATTCAAAAGGCAGAGAACCAGCTTAGTTTTTTATTGCAAGACGCTGAAAAAGCCGACCGAATTCCCAGAACTATAGATAAAACAGGTAATCTTCATTGGACCCATCTCAACTTTGATTGGACTGAAGGGTTTTTTCCAGGAAGTTGCTGGTATTTATTTGAAGAGACAAAAGATAAAAAGTGGAAAAAGGCTGCTGAAAAATTCCAGGACATGTACCAAGAACATAAATATAAAACGACCAACCATGACTTGGGATTCATATTCAATTGTTCATTTGGTAACGGTTTCAGACTAACCAAAAATAAAGCTTTCAAGGAAGTCATGATCACTGCGGCGGACTCTTTATTGACGAGATTTAACCCTGAAGTTGGATGTATTAAAAGTTGGGATACCGACAAAGGTTGGCAGTCCCAAAGGGGGTGGAAATTTCCAGTAATCATCGACAATATGATGAATTTAGAATTGCTATTTAAGGTAAGTGAATTCACAAATGATCCAAAATACAAGGAGGCTGCAGTCACTCATGCCAATACCACGATCAAAAATCATTTTAGGGAAGATAATAGTTCTGTGCATGTTGTGGATTATGATTCTGAAAACGGAGCGGTAAGAGGAAAATATACTGCTCAAGGAGCTGCGGATGATAGTTCGTGGGCAAGGGGACAGGCTTGGGGACTGTATGGTTTTACCATTACATATAGGTATACTAGGGATAAGGTATTTTTGGAACAAGCCGAAAAAATTGCTCATTACATCATAAACTTTAAAGAGACCCCTAAAGACGGTATTCCTTATTGGGATTACCAAGCCTCGAAAATACCCAATGAACCAAGAGATGTTTCGGCGGCGGCCATCACAGTTTCTGCATTGTTGGAATTAAATAATTTTTCTGATCAAGATTTTGGTCCTGCAATAGATAAAATAATGAACTCCTTGGCATCTGATCAATACACCGCTCAACTGGGCGAAAACAAACATTTTATTTTAAAGCACAGCGTGGGAAGTATTCCACATGGCAATGAAATTGATGTACCCCTAAATTATGCCGACTATTATTATTTAGAGGCCTTAGTCAGATATAAAAAGAAGTAACACACCAATACTTTATTAATTGGACGAAATAAAAAATATATAGATAAACGTTTTGTTTTTTTTAGTAGACAACTCTTTTTATATATCGCAGATTAGTTTTACACCTTAGGATTTAGAGTTGACAATTTTAATGGCAGAATTTATAATGAAAAATTAATAGAACGCTATCTCTCTATTTTAGGCAATGAATTACATAAAAACACTCAGATTTATGATAACAAGCCTATTGTGTTTTTGCATATTAGGGTGTTTTAAATGGGTAGCAAAAACATTATTAAATGAATTTAACTAAAATAAACTTAGATTTTATTCAGGGGGAATTATTAACGGTTTTTCTGTCATAGTATAACCGTTGTGCTGTTTAATAATTAATGTGAGGTAATCTTTTTAACTGATACTGCTGTTTCTAAAAGTGTTTTTTCAAAAGGAATGGGTTTCCAATTAAAAACTTCCATTGTTTTAGAATTATCAGCACTTAGATTCATATCGAGCATAGCCAACATACCTTTGGCCTCTCTGTCAAAGATGGACAAAAGTTTCAACATGAAATTTGGCGCTAATTTAGTACTAGGGCCTTTATAGCCATTGTCAATAAGCAATTGGCATACCGATTGAAAACTTCTCCCTATTTTTTCTGTTGCGATAAAACGCTGGTTAACTGCTTTTGGTTCTGTTAGGGCGGCTACATGTAAATAGGCAACATCACGTACATCGACCATTGGAAAGGAGGTATTTGGTACCATTGGAGTTTTTCCACCTAAAATTTTCACAATCATGGACATTGAAGCCCCCGAAAGATTTTTACCAAGTGGAGGTCCAAAAACTCCTCCCGGGTTAATACTGACCAATTCTAATGAGTGATTACCTGATTGATTATTAATAAAATCCCATGCAGATTTCTCTGCCAATGTTTTACTTTTGAAATAAGTACTTATGTTTTTTGAATTTAAGTCAGTCCAGTCTTCTGGTGTAATTGTGCCTGTTTTTTTACCCCCCATTATAGCGACTGTGGAGCTGGTTAAAACAACTCGTTTCACCCCATTTTTTTTGGCAGCTTTTAGTACTCTAAGGGTTCCATCTACTGCAGGACCAAGCATATCTGACTCATTTTTAGGGTTTTCTACAGTAAAAGGAGAAGCGACGTGCATTACATAATTACAATTAGATATCGCAGAATCCCATCCTTTATCTGAACTAAGATCCAAATGGGTAAAAGAAAGGTTTTCAATAGGAACAGAATTTGAATTAAGGGTCTTAATAACCTCCTCTTCTTTTTTTGTGCTTCTTACTGTACCGACTACGGAATATCCTTTTTCTAAAAGAATTTTGGCGCAATGCAAACCAATATAACCAGATATCCCTGTTAACAATACGTTTTTATTCATATGATTATTTATTATTACTTTTGATTCGATAGCAAAAATACTAAAATTACTATTATTTTGATAGTAATAATTATATTTTTATATTTATGTCAATTTCAGATAAGTTTTATAGGTGTAATTGTCCTGTAACTTCAGCATTAGATATTGTTGGAGACAAATGGACGCTTGTTGTTATAAAGTTGATGCTATTGGAACAAAAAAAAACATTTAAAGAGTTCTCGGAAAGCGATGAATCTATTGTACCAAGTGTTTTATCTAATAGGTTAAAAACACTTGAAGAAATAGGATTTATTGTCAAACAAAAATTGCCTGACAACCAAAAAACCAATCACTATTTTTTAACTGAAAAAGGACTTTCGTTAACTCCAGTTATAACAGAGTTGGCCTTGTGGAGCCATCACAACATCAAACCTATTGATAATCAAGACTTAACAAATGTTAAGGATAAAAATGAATTACAACTGGCAATCATAGAAAGATATAAATCAAAAACAGTTACACTATAATAGTATAACCGTTTTATTATTTTAGAAGATAACTCTTTAGAAATATCGAATATTTTTCACCATAAAAAATTTTGAGTTAACAAACTATTTGATCATAAAATTTGTCTCTAAAGATTCTTATTCATAGTACTTAAACAAGCAAATTATCATTAATAAAAATGATATAAAAGAGGAAATTGTTCTTATTAGATTGAGGTTATTCCATTTGTTTTCAATATTGTCTCTTAGTGAACTTAATTCTGTTTCGGTTATTTTTTGCAAATCTGTATTTTCTAATAATTCATTAATTGGAATATTTCCATTAATGGTTATAATAAAAACTCCAAACAAATAAATTAATGTAGAAGCCAATAGTAATTTAAAAACATAAAAATTAGGTGAACCATAATTCATATATGCTGAAATCGGTATCGTTAAAACTGGCAAAATAAAAGTAATGTAAAACAATGGATTAAGGATAGCTTTATTCATTGCTTTAAAAGCTGTTAAATAACTAATGTTATTAAGAGCCCCTATTCCAGGTTTTACTGCATTTGTCCATGTAAAAAATATGCCAGACATTATTCCAGTAGAAATAATGGCTACAATAATTATTATATTTTTCATATAATTACAAAAATAAAAAAACGGTTAACAAAATAATATTATAACCGTTTTATTGTTTTAGTAGATAACTCATTGAAAATATCGAACATAAGTCTAACTCCAAAAGACTTAATTGACACTCATTATATAATGACTCTTATTATGAAAAGTTCAACTTAAATTTTACACCAAGAGATTTTTTAGAAACAATATAAATAACAAGAACCATATCAAAAGACAAGAATTTACATCCATTTGTATGATTATTACTAATTATCTCAATCCATTAATATCATATCTAGATACAAAGTTCCAAACCAAGTCAGATGTACTCTGACCTTGGTAGGTGGTGCTAAACCAAACATGATCTCCGCCTATAAATTTATAATGCTCAACAGAAACCGACCTATCTCCTTGGTCATAAACATAATGTTCAATATTGTTGTCACTTGTTACGGTTGGAGTTAAAACTGTATTATTAGAATTAATCCAATGGTCCAACGTGCTTTGGGCAGAGTTATAGTCACTACTGCCATTATAGGGGATAACACCATCAGAAGTTCCGTGAAGATGCACTACTGGCATTGGATGACCAACAGGTCCAGTACAATCTAACATAACTCCCGAAACAGACGCTACTGCAGCAATTAAATCACTTTTATAGTTCGCAAGTCCATACGCCATCATGCCTCCGTTTGAGTATCCAGCAGCATAAATCCTCTCCATATCTACATTATACTGAGATGAGATTACAGTTATTATGGATTCAATAAATCCAAAATCATCAGCATTACTTTTATTGTCTCCTCCAAATGGACAAGGGTTCCAATGAGATAAACCATCTAAACAACTACCTTGAGGGTAGATTAAAATAAATGTGTTAGCTTCTGCCAATGAGCGCATATCTGCTTCTTGCATATAATTACTTGCAATTCCGCCAAACCCATGAAAATTAATCATTAGTGGAGCAGAAGATTTACTACTATATGAATTAGGTATATATAAAACAAACTCTCTATTGAAACCATCGTGAACTATGGACTGTGCATTATTATTTGAGTAACATTCCTTTGGATTTTTGTTATCATCTTTATTACAACTATTAAGAATCGTTATTAAGAAAGTAAATAGTAAAATTGATTTTTTCATCGGCTTCTATTCTTTTTTTAAACGACGATTTCTTTTCATCATTTTTACAAATGAAAAACGGTTAGACTGTAAAAAAATATAAACGTTTTATTGTTCTAGTAGAGACCTCTTTTGAAATGTCGAACATCAGTTTGACTTCGAGAGACTTGATTGATAGTCATGATATTATGACCCTTATTTTTAAATATTAGACTTTTACCATTTAAAAATTATAAAATATTCTAAAATTCTCAATCCAAAATAGGTTCCAAAAGCAATTAGAATTTTATTATAATATAGTTAATTTTCCGCTTCATTATAATTATTACAATATGAAAGAGTCCTTCACAAAAATTAACTCAAGGTTAATTTGGTTTTATTTATTGTATTTAGCCTATATTCAAATTTCCGCTGCGCAGGTAAAAATACAAATTCCCTCAAAAGTTGAAGTTTTGAATACCTTAAAAGATCAACATCCGCGATTAATATCAACAGAGAGAATAGGAAAAATTAAAACGTTGATTCAGGAAGACGAGCTCGCTCAACAAATTTGGATATCCAATCTGAAATTTGCTAATGAGTTATTGAATAAGAAACCATTGGTTTACAATAAACCAGATGGGCGAAGATTACTGCGAGTAAGCCGTGCAGCACTTGAACGGGTTCGTTCTTTGAGTTTGAGTTATTTGATTCTTGGTGAAAAAAAATATGCAGAAAGGGCATGGCAGGAGCTAATTACTGTTGCTTCATTCAGTGATTGGAATCCATCGCATTTTCTTGATTGTGCCGAAATGACACACGCTGTTGCCCTAGGTTACGATTGGTTGTTTAACTTTTGGAGTGCAGAGCAAAAAAAAATTCTTCAGGATGCTATCGTACAAAAAGGTTTGAATCCTGCTATAGAGGTATATGACAAAGAAGTGGGTTGGCATAAAGGAAATATTAATTGGAACCAGGTTTGTAATGGCGGTATTTCCATAGGTGCACTTGCTATTGCTGAGCATATTCCTGAAATCACCTCAAAAATCTTGTGTAAGGCTATTGAAAGCATTCAGTTACCTATGAAAGCTTATGAACCAGATGGTGGAGGCTTCGAGGGGCCAACTTATTGGGATTATGGTAGCCGTTATAATGTGTTCTTTTTGGATGCGTTGGAGAATAGTTTAGGCACGGACTTTGGGTTAGGATCAATGGAGGGATTTCGCCGCAGTGGGGATTTTCAAATTCAATTATCTGCAACTAATCTCATGTGTTTTAATTTTAGTGATAGTGATGTTAAAGCAATGTCAACTGCCCAACATTTTTGGATGGGAAAAAGATATGACCAAGCTCGTTATTCTGGCTTTAGATATATGGCACTTAAAAGAGGTGTGGAAGCAAATATTTTAGATCTTTTATGGTTTGATGATCGTTTCAAAAACTTTGATTTAAATAGTATGCCTTTAGATAAATATTTTCGTGTAGCTGAGATTGTTACCATGCGTGATTCATGGGATAATGGAAAGGGGTTTTCTGTTGCATTGAAAGGTGGTTCAAGTACTCGTGTTCATAGTCATATGGATCTGGGATCGTTTATTCTTGAATGCGATGGAGTAAGGTGGTTTACTGACTTTGGAAAGGATGCGCAAACCTATCAACGTCACATCAACAAAGCTGGTCGGTGGGATTTTTATAGAACCCGCGCTGAAGGGCACAACACTTTGGTCATTAACCCTAATTTTAGGGGTAATCAGAAAAGATCAGAAGATGGAATTGCTGAATTTACAAAATTTGAATCTGGGAAAGAATTTGCGATAGCGGTATTGGACGTTTCAAAATCATATTATGATGAGGTATCATTTAAACGAACTTTTACCCTTAATAGAGGAATAGAATTTCGGATCGCAGATGAAATTAAATGCAAAGAGCCTTCGGAGTTGTTCCTGTTTTATCATACAGAAGCTGAAATAGAACTGACTGAAAATAATCGCCAGGCAATTCTCAAACAGGATGGAAAATCTATAGTGGTAAACTTGGTTAAACCTATGGAGGCTCAGTTTGAGGTTTTGCCCGCCAAACCGATGCCTGAATCCCCAATCCTGCCATTTCAGGAAAAGAATGAAGGAACTAGAAAATTGTCGATTCATTTTACAGATACTGTAGATGTTGACGTTGAAATAACTGTAAAAAAAGGTTTATAGCGGAAAACAAGTTGATTATTTCTGATTTTACGTCGGACGACAGAACAAATCGAACCTCAAATTTGAACCCAATATTTAGGTTAACCCATTCATTTACAGTAGGTAAGAATGATTTCAATAAAAAACAGACTAGTAAAAAGACTAGTCCATTTTGTTTAGTAGCGAGGGCTGGACTCGAACCAGCGACCTTCGGGTTATGAGCCCGACGAGCTACCTACTGCTCTACCTCGCGATGAATGGCAAATTTACAAAA
>Ga0206677_10001820_pt1 | contig 19454 bp, 25 predicted proteins | sample M130m12015metaG_FD_155475 | JGI IMG/M metagenome (GOLD analysis project Ga0206677, IMG submission 155475) | Ammonia-oxidizing marine archaeal communities from Monterey Bay, California, United States - M1 30m 12015 | ecosystem: Environmental > Aquatic > Marine > Intertidal zone | place: USA...
TCAAATGGTTTCGGTTTCGTCAAGTTCATACAATCCACAAAGGCACAGGTCGTTCATCATCAACGGTTTTATCAATGTAGTTTGCTTTCTTATATTCTATAAAATTACTCGTTTTACTAAATGAACTTGCCATTTTATCAAGTGAATCACTATTCACATTTGTAATATACAATCTTACTACCTCACCATTTACAGTAGTGAATCCAATTAATCTAAAGTTTCTGTATACTCTTGATTTATTAAATGCAATTTCCAAATAGTTTGGTACACCTGCTCCACATTGTATTTTCCACAATGCAGTTCGTTGAGGTTTTTTTGCATCTTCATCAAAAAAGAAAATGCTTTTTACGAAAGGTCTTCCCCACGGATCAAGTCCGTTTATATAATCAAAGATTTGGTTACTGCCAAAATCAAGTTCGTAACTTGGAAGTTTATTTGCGAACGGATTAAAGTAAGGTTTCCAAATTGTTTCTCCGTGTTTATTTTGCAATAGATGCTTTGTGTTGTTGGTAAGATTTTCTGACCAACTTGCACTCGGAGTCCACTTACTTGAATCAATAATCGGTGAACTCATCTACTCGCAGAGATTCGGGATCATTCTGCAACTGAGTCATTATATGTGATACTTCTTTTATAGTTTGATGACCAATTACGTCATCGTGTGGAGTTAAACGAATGAAATCTCCGTTGGCATCAAATACTGCCACTTCAAAAGTAGAATCATAAAATTCAGTAGCATCTAAATCACCATACAATCCTTCACCAGTAACAACGGATATTAAGCAACCGTTGTCAAATTCTTTTTTTGCTGATATAGCACTTCTGGAATTTCTATGGGGAATGAAAGTCAATTCTTCAAACATTTCTTTTTCTTTATTCATTGTTTATTATATTGACAGACTTTTTATAGAAAGTCAAATAATATTTTTACCAATGTTCAGGATATCTTGATTTTTGAAAACGACACCAAGCACACACTCGGATGATTATTTTATTAATAAATTCAGATACTTTTTCTACTGCATTATACAATTTTTTTTCTGTATTATCAAGAGGTATCCAATAATATTTTTTCAATGCTTTGTATTTGTCGGATTCTTCCCACTTTTTCCAATTTTCACGATACTCAATTAATTTATATCGGGCAATATTACAAATGTAATTAACTTCTGAATTAATTTCAAGTATTTTTCCATCTTTGAATGTTAAATGAAAATCAACACGTAAGTCGCGTCTAAATTCACGACTTCCCAAGAAATACTTTGTTGCAGTTATACATCCTGTGTAGAATTTTTCTTCTTCATCACGATTACTACTTAAACAAGTTCTCCAATAGTCCATATCATTTAACTTCCAACCTCCTTTTTCGTTGTCGGCATCTTTGGGTGACTCTGCTTCTCCATTTCTTCCGTTTCGTACAAAATGTACGTAACCCTCTTTATCTACCAAATAAACATTGTGAAGATCATGTTTGTCTTCACGGAATTCAAAACGATAATATAATCGTTGCCAATCTACTCCATAAAAAGGATGACCCCTTTCATCGCAATTCTCCATATCACGATCAAGTGGAAGTTCATAGTGAATTACAATTCTATTTGATTGATTACACGTTCCATTCTTCAAACGATAATGATTCGTTTCTGCTTCTGCTTGCAGAGGATTGTGGTTTTCATAATGATCGTAAGGTTCGTAGTCTTCTTCGTAACACATACAAGAAGAATACCAAAAATTTTGGAAAAACAAAAGATTATAAAAAAGGTTAATGCTTACCAAGTGGTAAGGTATTATTCCATACTTGTTCCGAAATCTATATTATTGGTTGAAGAAGGATAACTATTATTATGAAGATTCAGAAATCCTGCGAGTTGTTCAAGTTGGTCTTGTTCTAAAACTATGTCAGTTTCTTGTTTCTGAAACGGATTCCAAGTTACTTTCTTTTTGTAACTTATTCGCATACGATAAGTTTTTCCTTCTTTGGATAATTCAATTTGCTTGTTTCCGTTATCCAATGATATTTTTGTACTCATACTATAATGTACTATAACATCATATATTTGTCAAATTAAAATGGTGGCCAAGGCGGGACTTGAACCCGCACTTCTTTACAGAAAATCGATTTTAAGTCGACAGCGTCTACCAATTCCGCCACTCGGCCTGGGATTAACCAAAAAATCGTTCAATTTCTGCTTCTGCATTTTCAACAGAATCAGATGCGTGAACAACGTTTTTCATTACATCTGTACCAAACTGCTTACGAATAGTTCCATCGTCTGCCTCAGACGGGTCTGTGACTCCTACAAGGTCACGTACTCTTGCTACTGCATTCTCACCTTGTAATGTCATTACAATCACAGGTAAACTCTGCATAAATTCTACAATCTCAGGAAAAAATGGTTTGTCTGTTAAATGACAATAATGGTCTCTTAGCATATCGTCTGATAACGACATCATCTCAGTTTGAATTATATCAAACTTTTCCGTTTCAAACATATCAATGATTTTTCCGACACACTTTGCTTCAACTGCATCTGGTTTGATAATAATTAATGTTTTTTCCATTTACGCATTATCACGCAATTTCTTGGCAATGTCAACTATCTTGTGTTGAGAATTTACATTTATCCCAATTCCATTAATTACTTCATCTAATTCTTCGTCAGATAAATCAAAATCTTCAAATTTACTTGAATTGGTAACTACCGAAGATGCAAGGTCTTGGTCTATTTCACCAAGAACTGTTAATATCAGATTAACCTCAGACGCATATTCGTCAATTTTATCATCCGCATCAAGTTCAAAATCAAATTCTTCTTCTTTATTTTTTGCCATTGTTCATATAATTACAATCGTGTAGACAAAAAATTAAAATTATTTTAAAAAAGACAAAAAAAAAGACTTCCTTACGGAAGTCTTAAAACTCTATAAATAAAGTTTTAGGTGTAAAAACACCTCCTTTCGGTTTTTTAAGTTAGAAGGATAGTGACATTCCAACCGAGAATACGGTTTCGGAATCACTTCCTGCGTTATCATTGTCAACAAGGGCAAGTCCAACAAAGGTGTCAGCACCTCCAACGGATGTGTTGATCGTAGCACCTAGACTATGGTAATTATAGTCTGCCGCTGCGTCAACATTGCCCAGTGAACCATCAAGTGTCAAACCAAACTGCTCGTTAAGAGAGATGGTATGACTCACCGAGAGTTCTGCGACATCGGAATCATTGTCTGAATCCATTGCATACAGAATACTTGGGTTGAGGAGAGTTTTCACAGAAACACCCAATCCGATTTCATTGTTGCTTGTAGCACTTTGATAATCATAGTTGGTGTATCCTACACTCAATCCAATTGTCTCAGAGACATCATAACCAAGAGAAACTCCAGTGCGAAGTTCGTTGGTTTGTCCTGCTTCAAGTGCATTGAACGAATCAAGGGAAACTCCCAATGATACCTTCTCAGCAAGTGAAGTTGCAAGGCCGACATTTACTCCAAGAGTATCGTCTGCTTGCTTAACACCACGGAAAGTGCGGGTATCTGAATAGGATACTCCTGCGTTGCCTGTGATGTCGGCTGCGTTAACGGATTGATATGCGAAGAACCCTCCGCCAAATACGGCGATGGTTGCGATTATTTTAACTAATGTTTTCATAATAAGATTTAAGTATGACCAAAAAAAATATTATGTCAACTATTTTTTATTTTTCTTTTAAAGTTGATAAAAATTTAGTTCTCAATTCAGAGTCTAATTCTAGTTTTTTTATCAAAAACTCATAATTTTGCTTAGTAACCAATCGTTGAGATTCCATAATTCTAAGTTTAAGACTCTCGGTTTCAATGATAATAAAAGCAAAACACATTAATTCAATCAAAAGGCAGAAATAAAGTTTTGAATCATAAAACACAAATATAAATAGGTTATTTCTTTTGAAATGGATACAAATCTCCCAAATCCAGTATCTCGGTGAGTTCTGACAATGCTTGTTTACATTTTAAAATAAATGCAGGAATAAATAAATCATCATAAATTAGATTGCTTTCGTAATATTTTTTTACCCAATTTCTTAATTTAAGATGCAATTCATCTGTGAATATTATTCCTTGGTGTATAGAATTAAACTCAGTTTGATTCATAGAAACTCGCAATCTTAAACAAGCAGGTCCCCCACCATTATGCAGACTTTGTTCTAAATTGGTGTATCTTACTTTTTTAATATCTTTATTTTTACCAACTACACTTTGTATGTATTTTCTAACCAAAGCATTTCTACGACATCTAATAGGTGCTAAAAGAAGATGACCCTCGTTATATTCTACCAACTGACTATTAAATAAATAAGTTTCAACTGTCGTTGCAAGAGGAACTTCACTTTCTTTTACTTTAATGAATTTCAAATCACCATTAAAATTATCTTGTAGATTTTGTAATGTTTCGTTTTCGTTTGCTAATGCTTTTTCGTGATAAAAATATAAATTCTTGTTCCCGACACCAATTACATCGTGATGAAATACACCCGCATCTATGCTTTCCGCAGATTGTTGTGCAAATACTGCATTTTTAATTTGAAGATTTTCCGCAACTTTTTGAGATGCTTCCAATGTTTGTCGTGCAGGATATTTTGTCGGATTTTCTTCTGAGTCATTTTGTGAACGACCATACACAAAAAAGTGTAATCCTTCTTCTTCGTATGAATTACAAAACCGTGTATGATTAGCCGCACCCTCGTCATCTAATGTTCCGTCACTATTTAACGGAGAATGAATTAAAAATTTAGAGGTATCGTTGAAAATTTTATTTAGTATAGTATGAGTTTGAGGTGCTTCAATTCTACGATGATGAGTAAAATTCAAATTTGCAGTAAGCAAATTCAATTTATTATTTTTTGTATCTGCACTCGGAGCAACCGTTGATGAATTTGCGACCCACATACTACTTGCAGAAGCATTGATTGCCATATTACCATAATCCTCATAGTTGTTAATTAGAGGTCTTTCGTGTGGAGGTATAATACATTGCTTATATCCAAGATCATACATCAACTTCATTTTATCTAAACCTTCAAGTGCAGCCTCACATGGATTACTCGGTTTACTTTTATTATTTACCGAGTGTATATTTCCATGAGCAAGACCTGCATAATTGTGAGTAGGACCGACCAACCCATCAAAGTTTACTTCAAATGACATTTTATTATTATAGATTACTTAATCTTACCAGTCAACCACTCAAACATCATTCTCCAATCTGCCATCTTAGCATAAATTGGATTACCTGACAAAAACGCAGGCATATTACCTTCAAACAGAAGATGACCCACAACCGCAAGTGGATACACCACAAACGGAGTTAGCAACAACCAAAATAAACTAAGATTGAAAACAAACACAGATACAACAAATGCAACCGTTGCGACGTTTCCAAGCAAATGAAAAAACTTGTTGATTGGTTTTGTGTGTTTACTTAAATAAAACTGATAGTATTCTTCAAAACTTTCAAACTTTTTTCCCATAACAATAAATATGGGGGTTGTAGAGTTTTTATAATTTTTGGGCAATTAAATCATTCTCAAATACTTCGTATTTTTGTCGTAGCAACTCAGGAAGTAACCTTGAATATGTTATAGCAGATGATTGTTCATCTAATTTTACTTCAGTATGCTCAACTATGACATTTGTTCTGCACAATATAGATGTTGTGTGAATTTTGGTATCAAGATCAAATGCATTTGTATCAAATTGATCATCGTATATTCCAACAACTCTCCAATCAGTTATTTCAATTCCCAACTCTTGTTTACATTTTTTATATGCGTTTGTAGGAACATCCACATTTTTAAGCATTCTTCCACCAGGAACCCAGTCATATCCTTTGATCGGATGATTATCTCGTTTAACGAGTAAAAATTCACCTTCACTATTTTGTATTATCAAATCTACGCATAAAATCGGTAGATTAAGCAACATTTGCTTGTACAATTCTTCCGAAATCACTTTTTAACCACATCAACATCAACGTGCATCCAAGCATCTTCACATCCTGCTTGCTTACACGCCTTTTTGATTGCTTCTGAAGTTCCTCTTGCTTTTACAACTTCAACATGACCTTTTTTGACATCACCGACATTTTTATTTTTGATCGCACGGATAAATGTCACTTTCCAATTGCTGAATGCTTCGTTTAAAAAGTTTTGAATTTCTTCACGGATAATTGATTGTAGTTCTGTCTTCTTCATAACAATATATAAGTATTATCTACTTACAGAAAATATATACGAATTTTGTCGTTGATGCTTAGTTGTAATTTTTTTATGCTTTCTGCATCTACGTGGATTTCTTGATTATCCCAATATTCTGCTTTTCCACGACAACAACGAAATGGTTCATAAGTTGCAATCAACGTATCTTTTGGGTCTTCCACGAAATTCCCTGTCAATTTACCTACCTTGCTTTGGTTAATCGCACGAATGTTTTTTGTTTCACACGAATAAGTTGGTCCTGCTTCAAAAATATCAATCTCTCCGTTGAACTTGAAGTTCTGTTTTTCCAACATTCCCTTTGCAGGTTCCGTATTTTTGTGGACTTTACCAAGAACATCACGAACGTGTTTCGGAAGAAGATTAACGTAAATAGGATGACTCGGCATAAGGTCTTCTATAAACTGCTTGTTTTTCATACTAAGATAATCCGCATTCATATAATCTATTTTTAGAAAATGCTTCATACAATATTCGTAAAATGGTGAATGACCTCTTGTGGTAACAACACCACGCATTTCTGCGATTACTTCTTTTTCAAAACGATCAAGATATTCCGCAATAAAAAGAAATCGTGAATAACTCAACAACTTTCCGTTTCCTTTTCTTGCAGTTGGAAGCAGATAAAGAGTTCCAATTTCAGTAGGACCAGAATGCTTTTTGTCTAACCGCAATACTTCGTTTGAAGTTTTGATTTTAAGTTCTTTGCTTTCATGCACTTCAGTATCGGTGACATACGTATAAAATGGTTCAAATCCACCGACCTTGCTGATGATACCACAAATTCCTACCAACTCGTTGTTATCTTCCATAACAAACAAATAACTTTCACCCTCTGGATTATCAACGGTTTTGTTGAACGAGTAAAGTGTATGTTCAAGCCTTTTTTGTAATAAGACTTTATCGTTTTGTAAAGTTGTTATTCCCGTACCTGCTTTTTTGGCAAGATTCAATAATCCGTTTAAATCATTTTCATTTATCTGACGAACTATCATAATTAATTTTATCTATTGACCAAATTCATACCCGAAATACTCAATGTCTTTAGCATAATTTTCCGCAACGATTTGTCTTGTTTCATCATCGTAGTATTCGGTGTATTTTTTATGATTTGTTTTGTTTAAAAATGGCAGTTCTCGTTTTGGAATTCCTATCTTGTCACATACCGTGTTAAAATCTTGTTGGAGGTTTTCAGTTTTAACCCAAAAGTCTATGTCGGTGTGAGATAATTGATTACCCGTAGATAAAGCAACACCATCAACACAATTATAAAAATGTATTTTGTCATGTTTGTTAAATCTCAGACATATTTTTTTCTGCATTTTTGAGTAGTTAGATATAAAGTACGAAAAACTAGTAGTTGGAAGATTAGCACGCTCAAATCTCCAATTCCAAAATTTCCACAACGAAACCACTTTTGCAAATGGATTGCGACACGAAGATATTTTAAAATAATTTATTTCAGAGCCACTCAACTTGTCATAGTGTCTCTCATGTCCAGAGCCTACTATTATACCTTCACATAGCAATGGTGAATTTTTAAATAAATTGACTATACTTGTGGTACCAGTTTTTGGCAGTAATGTAAAAATAAATTTATGTCTGTGACTTATCATTATTATATTTCATAATTTTTCAAGGTATCCTTGGTAATTTTAATAACTGCCTTTAAATCTTTTTTGCTTATCACAGGTGTCGGAAAAAGAAAACGAACCTTCGTTGGATTTTTTCCTGCGATAAATGAAATCACTCCGTTCTCAAAAAGTTTATGAACCACTTTCATAGTAACATCAGGAGTTCCGTCAAATACTTGAAATGCAAACATTGCGCCAACTCCACCAATATTAGAAATGTGTTCACATTTGCTTAATTCATCAGATAAATAATCAAAGTATTTATGATTGAGTCCTTGCTTTTTGTCAGTATCATAAAACTTACCTTTAAGAATTTCCGACAAAACTACATCGGCCGCAAATAATGATGAAGTTGCTCCTGTGAAAGTTTGGGAAACTAAACCTGGTCTTGGTTTAACTTCTTCTTTGAAAATCGTTGCACATACTTGTGTGCTTTTTCCTACACAAACCAAATCAACATATTCGTCTAATTCAAACATTTGAAATGCAAATGGTTTATATGTTCGTGCAAAACTTTGTACTTCATCTACAAAGAAAAGTATATCGTGCTTTTTAAGACATTTTGCAATATCTTGAAGAATCTTTTTATCCCCAACATTGAATCCACCTTCTCCTTGAATAAGTTCAGCAACCATACACGAATGTTTACCTGGATGTCTTGCTATATGCTTTTCAAGATGCTTAACTGCCGATTCTGCATTAAACGGAATATAATCAACTTTAAGTGTATCAGGTATTCCGTCACGATAATAAGGTTTATCTGTGATTTGAGCAACTCCCGTTGTTCTTCCGTGGAAACAATTTGCGAATGCAAGAATACGATCAGCAGGAAACTTTTTTTGAAATGCCATTTTGATTCCGTTTTCAACTGCCATTGCTCCACTTGTTGTTAAAAATACATGATCAAGTTTTGCTCCGTGTAAATTGGTAACTTGCTTGAACTTTTCCATAACAATCAACGATTCTTCGTTTTGCTGAAGATTTCCTTGCATAACACAATCACTAAACGCAGAATTTAATGATGCTTCTACAATCTTCTCATTTCCGTGTCCAAAATAATTTACACCAATTCCACCTATCATGTCGTATTTAACAGAACCATCGGTAAGTTCTACTAATGCACCATATCCTTTTCCTGTTCCGACATAAGGAAATACTAATCCACCACCACGAACTTCTTTGAAACGATTCAATAAATCTTCGGTGACTTCTTTAGGAGTTGAGGGTGGTTTGGGTTTTAACTTTTTTACTGACTTTAAATATTCTTTGATTAACTTCTGCTTTGCATCATTTGCGTTTTTGTCTGTAAAAAAATCGTTGTACCACATAATATTACTCCTTTGTTATATTATATAAATATAACGCAGATAACTTTGTTCGTTGTTTTATTGAATCTATAAGCACATACTCATCACGACTATGCATTCCATCTCCGATAGGACCAAGTGAATCAATGTTGGGCAATCCATGTCCGTTTAGTTTGTTTCCATCACTTGCTCCACCAGTTGCAACCAATTTTATTTTTGGCATATTTAACTGCTTTGCACATTTCTGCAAACCATCTACAATTTGTTTTGCTTCTGTAGAATATGGTTTCGGTGGACTTGTAAATTTTCCGTGAAGTTCTGTACCAGGATACTTTTTTCTCATTCTACGATTAAAGATTTCCAACTGATGTTCAAACTCGGTTCTTTGTTTTTTCGTGGACACTCTTGCATTGAATCTTGCAATTGCCAAATCAGGTACAACATTATTTGGTCCCCCACCTTCTACTTTACCAAGATTGATAATTAAGTCTTTATTGATTTCCATCATATTCTTTGACCAATTGATAAAATCAGATACTCCGTAAAATGCGTTTAATCCATCGTTAAAGCAACGGCCTGCGTGTGCAGATACTCCTCGGAATACCATTGTATAACTTCCTACTCCTTTACGTGATTTAACGATGCTTCCGTCAGGTAACGCAGGTTCATACAACAATCCAATATCATTGTTTCTTGCGGAAGTTTCTAAATAAGAAGATGAAGCAATACTTCCAACTTCTTCATCGGATACAATCAAAACTTCCCATCCTATTTTGTTTTTAATATCACTATTTTCATATGCAAGCAAAGCATACAACATAGTCATTAAACCACCTTTCATATCAAGTACACCCGGACCCATCATTTTGTTTCCTTTTATTGTAACTTTCTGAAAATCATGATCTTTGGGATATACGGTATCATAATGCCCACACAATAAAATTCTTGTTTCAGCAGTTTGTCGTTTACGCAAACGAAGAACTTTTCCGTGATTTAATTGCGTTATTTCTCCGTTGGAATTTATTGAATCAATCGGAGATAACTCGTATTGATTAATTTCATCTGGTTCAAGTTCTGAAAACATCTCTTGTAGTTGATCAATTGCAACATCAAGATTTTTCAAATTATATGTATGCGTATTTAAATTTGAAAACGATTCAAGACGATCAAGCATTTCATCAAACCGATTATCAATCAGTTCAAGAAACTTCATAAATTAATACCAGGTAATAATGTAGATGGTAACTCAGGAACTTCAGTAAGATGTAAGGCGGTCGGGTGGCCGCAATGTTCAATAGTTGTATAACCACTTGGACGATTGCAACCACTCCAACCCATCCCACCGAAAGGAACAACACTTGCACAACCCGTGGTAGGACGATTCCAATTTACTATTCCTGTTTTGAGTTCTGCTTCTGCTTTCCAAAATAAATTCTTGTTCTTGGTGATGACTCCTGATACTAATCCATATTTTGTATCGTTCGCAATTTCAATTGCATGATCAAAACTATTGCTACGAATAACTTGAAGTAACGGACCAAAATATTCTTCGTCTGGTAAGTTTTTTATATTAGTTACATCAATGATACCAGGTTCAACTAATTTACTTGATGTTCCATTAATTTGTTTAAATTCTTTTAATATAGTTCCACCTAAACTTACCAAATGTTTTTGAGCATCTAAAATTCCGTTGACTGCATTCACCGAAATCATTGGTCCCATAAAAGGTTCTGGATCATCGGTATATTCTCCGATAACAAGTTTGTCAGCTGCATCAATTAAATTGCGAATTATGCGATCACCTTCACACGCAGTTAATCCTTTGTTTACAATTAATCTTCGTGTACAAGTGCATCGTTGGCCAGTTGAAATAAATGCAGATTGAACAAGAATGTTTGTAGCAGTATTAAGACCTCCTGCTTCTTCAACTATTGTTGCATTGTTTCCACCCATTTCTAATGCCACAATTTTCTCGGGATAATCACTTAATGTTTTGTAAATGCTATGACCAACTTTTGTACTTCCAGTGAAAAACACTCCGTCTAACAACGAATTATCAATTACATCTGCTCCGTTTCCTTCGCATAAAATTACCACATCTTTTGGTATTCCTGCTTGATGCAAAAGTTCCACCATTTTTCGTCCTGTTTCAGGAGTCAATGAACTTGGTTTGAATACAACAGAATTACCTGCGAGTAGTAATGGAACGATGTGTCCGTTTGGAAGATGTCCCGGAAAGTTGAAAGGTCCTATAACTGCAAACACACCAAATGGTTTAAATCGTGCTTGTATTCCAATATCAGCATGAACTGATCTAAGTGCATTAAGACGATCATTGTAAGATTCAAATGTTACATCAATTTTTCCGACCATTGCTCCAACTTCAGATTTGGAATCCCATAAAGGTTTTCCGTGTTCTTTTGATATGGTCTCGGCGATTATATCAGAATTTGCTTCTAATAACTTTTTGTATTTTCTAAGAATGCTTTTACGATGTTGAATCGTAGTTTTTCTCCAACTATCAAATCCTATCTTGGCATTCTTAAACTTATCGTTAACTTCGGTTTTGCTTAATGCCATTACTTATTGTCCGTACTTTCAAAAATTTTATCAGCAGAACCTGCAATGAATCCATCAAACCCATTATGACGCAAAGCAAACTCATAATAACATCCAGGTATATCATGTGGTTCATATTCCAATGAATCAAACTCAACAATAATATCTTCCGCAAGAATACTTGATTGCTCAAGACCTTGTTCAACAGAACCCTTAATTTCTCCACCTGAGTCGTTGATTCTATATCCGTTTTCTTTTAAAAACGAATTTACTTGTTCAAGGTTATCAAATGAGTTGCAATCAGTAACACTAATAGTAAAATGATTTACAATAAAACCAAAGGTTGCAACCCAAGCTGCATACTCACTTTCTTCTTTTAGAAAGTCATAAGTTTCTTTTGTGATTGGATTCCAAGGAGTTCCTGAATTGCAGAAATCAAATTGCTCAATTGCTTTATTTGGAATTTGATTTATTAATTGATTGATTGTTTCTTGTAGTTCAGGTGAAAATTCTTCAAGTTTTAGTTCACTGATAAACACACGGGTCAAATCATCGTCATCGTGCAAATAATAAGTTGCATCAAGTTTCTTTTTTTCAAACTTCAAATCTTCAACTGGTTTATACCCACTATCTAAAAACGATTTTGCAAGAACTTCACGATTAACACGTGGGTGATTAAAAGTTCTAATCGCGATGTGATCGTTTTTTACAGGACCACCTTCGTGTTGCTCCATCAGTTTTCTTACTTTATTGACACTTGGATTTATTCGGACATATAATGCCCACATATCATCAAATAATTCTCGTATATTCATAATAAATTTAATCTTTCATCTACCTTCTTCAGCATATTTTTATACATATGCTTACTTTTATTTTGTGGATCGTCCCACTCTATACAGGTTTCAAGTTGAGTTTTTAACCAACGAAGTTCTTTTTTATTGAAGGGTGTAGTAGTTCCGTTTACTTTAAAATTTGAAGATGGAGTATCTTCGGGATTTCCACACATTTTTTTAAAGTATTCATCAAAATCCATTTTATTCTTCTTCTACTCTTTCAACTTGCCAGTTTTCTAACTCGACTGGTGTCTCACGACCAAATATACTAACAAGCACTTTTAACTTTTGGTGCTCGGAGTCTACGGAACTAATTTCTCCTTTTAGACCCATAAAAGGACCATCCAAAATAGATACAACTTGACCTATATCATAATATGATTTAGGAACTTCTTCATTTTGGAATTTTGCTATATGCTCTTTAATTGTATTTATTTCTTGTTTTGACAACTGAACAGGATTTTTGCCACCTATAAAGTCAGTTACTCCATTTATTGAGTTAATAAAGTAATATGCCTTTGCATTTAATTCACCTGGATTGTCTTCATCAAAAATATTCATTCTGACGAAAAGATATCCTGGATATAATTTTCTTACACGGGCGGTTTTCTTTCCTTGCTTTACGGATGTAACAATTTCAGATGGCATCAGTACCTCATGAAAAAATTCTTTGCTCTCAGGTTCTTGTTCTAACTTTTTTTCTATAAGTTTTTGCGCTTTTTGTTCAAAATTAGACAATACCTTTAATGTATACCACTTGTTATTTTTGGTATCAGTGCTTTGTTCTGTGTTTATAGTTTCCATATTTTTTGGTGTATATAAATATATACAATAAAGTTAAAGTTTACAAGAACTATTTATGCAAAAAACGAATCGTTTACTTTTTTTCCAGATGATACTCCACAATGAGATGTTTCATAATACCACTTTTCAAGTCGTTCTACTAATTCTTTTTTAGATCCACTTACTTTTAAATCATTTTTCTTACACAACTCTTTTAGTTTAGGAAGTGGTAAGTGTTTGTATCCACGTTGATCTGAAACAGAATCATCATACTGGTTGTGTTGTATTTTGTTTTTAAGTATTTCTCCTGCCTTGGTATCATCTGTAAGAATATTACCGAATTGTTGACTTCCATCAACACCTACACATGGATATATTATCCGTGCAGATTTTATTACATATGTCGCATGACCCTTTGGATCATTTCCAACTTCTTCATAAGTTTTTTCAAGAATTTTTCCAAAACGAGTTTTCCCAGCAAATCTAAAAACCACAATAGTTCCTAGATCAAACATATGACGTTTTGGGTATTTTTTTCGTTTACCCCGTCGATTCATAAATAACAACACAATTAGGTTGGTAAAATTAATCCATCGGTGGTAGGTACATCAACTATCTGCTCTTCGGGATCAGTTTCAGGTACTTCCGCACGAAGTTTGGAAATTTGTTGTCTCCAGTCCGCATCTTCACCATTGTATTCATCTATAATATCACGGAGATGTTCAAGATAATCACTTGGCCAAGCATCATAATCAACTGAAGATTGTGTGATCGGGAATGGTTGCAGTGGTTTATCTGAAAATAAGTCTATATCACTTTCGGTGTACATATTGTTTGTGAAATTTTCATCTAACTTACCAAATACATCTTCGTACTTATCATGTAAATAATTTATTTTTTTATCATACTCATAATTTACATCAATATAAATACTTGTTGTATCGTCTACACAAGTTTCAGTTTTTTGATTTTCGGGTTCATATCCAGGTGCATACTCAAGATGCAAACCAGTTTCGTCAATAGCCCACCACTCTGTCCATTCCGAACCAGAAAGTATCTCGTTCGGTTGTCCCATTTCAAATAATAAATCGTCCATTGTCATTTTACCTTTCTATATATATTCAACTTTTTTGCCAAACCCACACTGGTTCTCCAAAACTTCCTTCACGTTCGTGATACTCACTATCCATTTTACTATCATCAGTATCTTCCGCAGTTCCGATTCCAAGGCAATTTGGTCGTTTTGCCATTTCCATTCCAAAGCATTCTACATAACTTGCGTTATTCTTTTTACTAAGATGCTCATTCATTGGATCACAAATTTTTAACCACTGCTTTCCACCTTTTGTTCCTTTGCTTGTGGTGTTTACATCACTAATATTAACCATCAACAAACCACCTGGTCTTAAAGTTTCCCATACATTATCAATTGCTTTATGCAAAAATTGAGTATTCCAATCTTCAATGCTTTTATGACGAACCCAACTTTGAGTATCATCATTGCTATATCTTTCCACCGAAAAATATGGTGGACTTGTCATAATCAAATCAACACTTTCTTTGTATGCTGATAAATCTGCATCTTCAGCAGGTGAGCAAATAAAGTCATATGATTTATCTACTTCAAAAAAGGTGCGATGCTTTTCATAAAATTCTGCTTGTTGTTTGTATATTGGATGATTTTCTTTACGAGGATCAAGACCAATATATTTCTCGGTACAATCACTTGCAAAAAAACCACACAAACGATCACCCCATCCCATACTAAAATCAAGTACCGTTTTTGCAGTGTGCTTTTCATACAATACTTTAGCAACATTGGGTTTGAATTGACTACAAATATATTTTCTAAGACCTATACCGGTACGCAATGTTGATTTATCTACTTTCGGAGACTTCAAAGTATAAAGACATCCCATCAAACTTGTCATAAAATCTTTGTTTTTCCAAGTTCTCAAAGGACCAGGTGAAACACTTCCACATACACTCCAACGATTTTCTTGTTGGAAGAAGTTACTTGCTTTGTTTCCCGTGTTTAATCGTTTCAACAAAGTTGTACTTAATGGCCATTCATATTCAGAACGTGCGAACCATTTTTTGTCTACAAACAAGTCGTTCCACTTTGTTCCTTTTAATGTTTTGTATTCTGCAAGTGCTTCTTTTTCAGAAATTTCCATGTACGGAAGATCGTATTTCATTAAAATCTCTGCGAGAGTTTCTTGCACATCTGCTCGTTCGTATGTTTCTTTTACTTTTGTCCAGTCATCTTCTCCAATAAAAAAGTAAGGTTCAATCGCAAACTTCTCTAGTTCTTTTATATACATTATTATATTATCGTATATTTTTTAAAAAAAGTCAACACTCAGTTACATTTACTGCCAATCCACCTTGACTTGTTTCTTTGTAAGCAGACTTCATATCTTCTCCCGTTGCTTTCATTGTCTTAATCACATCATCTAGTGATATTTTAGTATCTTGTTCGTTTAGCATTGCCATACGACTTGCATTAATTGCTTTGCCAACTCCTATCGCATTTCGTTCAATGCAAGGTATTTGCACTAGTCCTGCAACGGGATCACAAGTCAATCCAAGATTATGTTCCATAGCAATTTCCGCCGCATTTTCAACTTGCTTTAAAGTTCCACCTACAATTTCAGTTAATGCTCCAGCTGCCATACTACACGCAACTCCCACTTCACCTTGACAACCAACTTCGGCACCCGATATACTTGCATTTATTTTATATAACATTGCAATTGCTCCAGCAGTTAGTAGAAATTTTATTTCCCACTCTTCAGGTTTATCGGCAATATATTCATTGATATACATCATCGTTGCTGGTATAATTCCAGATGCACCATTCGTTGGAGCAGTAACCACCCGATTCATATCTGCGTTTTCTTCGTTTACCGCAATTGCACAAATACTTACATAATCTGAATAATCGTTTGTCCCAACTTCTTGATTTTCTAAAAACTTTTCATACATAGTGCCAGCTCTTCGTTCCACATTTATTTTACCAGGAAGCATTCCATTTGCAATTAAACCACGATCAACAGACTCCTGCATCACTTTCCATATTTTCCTCAGTTTCTTTTTTGTTTCACGATGTTTTCTAAAACATTTTTCATTTTCAAGTATAACATCTGATATGTTAAGATCACGATTTTCTGCAATAGTGAAAAGTTCGTCCGCAGTTGAAAATGTATTAGTAAGTTTTTTCTTGCTTGATTTTATTTTATTCTTTTTAGCATTTTCCTCGGTTACCACAAATCCACCACCTATGCTATAATAAATTCTAGTTGCGATTTCGTCTCCGTCTACATACGCATAAAACTTTATTCCGTTGGGATGATACGGAAGTTTTTTCTTTTTATTGAAAATTATATCATCGTTTGTAAATTTGATTTTGCGAATTCCACCAAGTTTTAATTCACCGTCAAGTGAATCAACCTCATTTAACTGCTTTTGTTTTACTTTATCAGCCGAGTAGTTCATTAACCCAAGTTGAATTGCTATTGGTGTTCCGTGACCAACACCTGTTAATGCGAGTGAACCGAACAATTCAATTTTAATCGAATCAACTTTCCCAAATACTTTTTTATGTTTTAGAAAAGTGACGAACTTACGAGATGCAGTAATTGGTCCTATAGTATGTGAACTAGAAGGACCAATTCCTATCTTGAAGAAGTCAAGAACACTATACATTATTCAAGAAACTTGAATGTACCACCAAGAATTTTCTTTGCGAAAGAATAATTCTTTTTATCGTTATTGTTACTCATTCCACTGAAATTGTTTTTGATTTTGATTTTTGCTTCACTAAAAACCACATCCATCAACTCAAGATATTCAGCTGCCTTTTCGGGATCATCTTTGATCATGCTATCAATACGCAATGCACACGCAGATATTACAAACAATTCTGTTCCGATTTCAGTCAAACGACCAAGAAGCATTTGTTGTTTGTCTAATGCTGGACCATATCGTGCCATTGAATGAAAAAGTTTTCTGCTTAATTTCTTGCTTGTTCTTGAAACATAACGAAGATACTTTTTAACTGCCCCATTTACTCCAGACGGACCTGAATTGAAAGTTGGTAACCATTGCTTTGGATACCAAGTTGCATAATGTAGTCCTGCTCCTATAGCTGCTTTTAAACGAACCATCAAAGGAAGTCGTGAATCAAGAACTGCTCCGGCTGCTTTAAGATGTGGATCGAGTGCTTCACGTGCCAAAAGCAAACGCATAATTTCACTTGAACCTTCAAAGATCATATTGATACGACAATCACGCAAATATCTTTCTACAGGAATTGGGTCTGCTCCACGATCACGAAGTGAGTCAGCAGTTTCATAACCACGACCGCCACGAAGTTGCATCGTTTCATCGGCAACTTTCCATGCTTCTTCTGTTCCCCACATTTTACACATTGCAGATTCCACACGAATATCTGCTTTTTTGCCATCCACTAAACTTGATGTAAATAAAACAATACTTTCAGTTGCGAAACTTTTGGCGGCAATCTTTGCAATTTTGTCTGCGATTGCTTGGTGCTTACCAATAACACATCCCCATTGTTCACGGGTTGATCCCCACTCACGTGAAATCTTTAAACAACTACGCATAAGTCCCACACAAGCAGCGGGTAATGTAAGACGACCTGTGTTCAATGTACTAAGAGCAACCTTGAGTCCCTTGCCTTCTCCTGCTACTAAATTCTCCACAGGTATCTTTACATCGGTAAATCTTACGACACCATTATACAGTGCCTTAAGACCCATAAAACGACATCTATTAACCACTTCTACACCAGGTGTATCCATATCAAGAATAAATGCTGAAATGCTTTTACGCATTTTGCCTTTAATTTCGGTATCAGGTGTTCTTGCCATTACAATAATAACACTTGCTTTAACTCCGTTGGTACACCAAAGTTTTTCTCCGTTTAATACATAATGAGTTTTATCTTCCGACAATTCTGCATAAACATTCATTTGAGCAGGATCAGAACCTACGGTTTCTTCCGTTAATGCAAACGCACTAATTTCACCTTTACCAAAACGAGGAAGATGTTTCTTTTTTTGTTCATCTGTTCCGAAAAGCAATAGTGGTTGAGGAACACCGATACTTTGATGTGCTGATACTAACGCAGTTATGTTACCACACACTTCTCCTAATCTCATTGCAGCTCTTGAGTAGTTGGTTTGTGACAATCCACGACCACCATATTCAGTTGGAATTTTAATTGCAAATGCACCAATCTTTGCGAGTTCTTCAAATACTTTGTCTGGAATTTCTCCTTCACGATCAATTGCATCTGCATCAACGTGTTTATCTATTACTTCATTTAGTTGACCAAGAAAATCATCTCCTTTTGCTTTGTCTTCTGATTTTTGTTTTGGAAACGGATAAATTAAATCGTAGTTTGCTTCACCGGTGAACAATCCACCACTAAAACTTTTTACACCTTTTTTACCTTTGTCTCTTGCAGCTTCAGCTGCTTCCAAGGCATCTGCTTTACCCTTGGACATTTTTGACGTATCTATTTCACTCATAATTATTTTTCTCCGTAGAATTTTTTATTTTTGTTTGCGTGTTCAATCAACAATTCGCATGGTTCAAAGTATTTGCTTTTTGTTGCAAGTTTATTAAGTTTTTTAACAACTTCATCTGCACCAAGATTATCACAATACGAAATAGGTCCTCCACGAAATGGAGCCCATCCCGTTCCCATTATCATACCAAAATCAACATCTTTTGGGCTTTCCACAACTTTTTCTTGTAAACAACGAATTGCTTCATTGACCATAATTAAAATTAATCTATCAACAATTTCTTCGTTTTCACAATTGATGTTAAAGTTATCACTTACAGGAACATCACATACTCCGTTGGATTTTCCTTTGTTGTATTTGTAAAATCCTTGTCCTGTTTTCTTTCCAAGATTTCCTTCTTCAATCATTCGTCTAAGAAGATTACTATTTGGAAACTTCGTTTCAAGACGATTTAATAAGTCGTCTGCAACGTGCTGACATACATCACCACCCACTTCGTCAATCAAACGAAATGGTCCCATTGGCA
>Ga0206677_10001822_pt1 | contig 19449 bp, 22 predicted proteins | sample M130m12015metaG_FD_155475 | JGI IMG/M metagenome (GOLD analysis project Ga0206677, IMG submission 155475) | Ammonia-oxidizing marine archaeal communities from Monterey Bay, California, United States - M1 30m 12015 | ecosystem: Environmental > Aquatic > Marine > Intertidal zone | place: USA...
GCGTACTCTCCATGAGGCGAACGTTTTCAATCTGTTGGAAGCCTGTAGACCGCAGCAAACGGACACACGCAAAAATGAATGAAACACGGAGTTATTGCACGAACTGCGCGCTTTTATTCACGAACTACGCCGCGAGTTGACGCAAGCGCTTCGCCGATGACCTTTAACTTTGTTCGGCTCACTGGCGCTGGGGGCAGACGGTCACTCTCGAAAAGGCATCGCCCGGCGTCCTTCGTTCTTTCGAACCGTGCCACGTGATGCGGATTCACCAAATAGCTGCGATGCGTTTGCAAGAACCCCGCAGGCAATAGACGTTTGGAGGCTTCGGTGACGGGCCAAGCGCAGAACAACCTTTCGTCGGCTGTGTAGACTTGGGTGTAATGGCCATCTGCACGCACAAAACGTACGTCCCAAGATAGGACAAAGACTTTACCGCCATCCCGCTCGCATGGGATGTGTAGGACCCGCGCCTTTACAGGAGCGGTCTGCAGATTGCTTTGCTCACTTGTCGCCGTTTTGTCTGTGGCTATGACCAAATAGGTCACGCTCACCCACAAACAGGCCCCGAAAATTACAAAGCTGAAGAAGATAACGCCAAGGGCCAGTGTCTCGTTGCTCATGGAGGGCCCAAATTCTGCCATGGCGGGTTCTGGTGCAAAGTTAGTACCCGCCATCGCAAGAAAATGAACCGAGCATACGGCCCCTGCGAAACAGATTGTCCCCCAAATGATATTGCGGTTTGTGCGTCGACCATAGGCAATCCAGAATGCCAAAATGCAAAGCGCAATGGCGACCAAGGATGACAAGAAGACACCGGTTGTAGTGTAGACTGCGCGACAAAGTTCAAGAGCATCCATGCCGATGTAGTGCATGACAAGAACGCCCACACCCACAACGCTCCCGGCCAGCGAGATTATGAGTGGCGTCCGTTGGAAAAAGTGCAAAAGGATCAACGCTGCGCCGACCAATAAAATAGCGGACAAAGCCGAGACCAATGTGATTGCGGCATCATAATAAAACAAGATCGGCAACTGTAAGCCCAGCATGGCCACAAAATGCATGGCCCAGATACCACCGCCCAAGACCACCGATGCCAAGGCGATAGACACTTTTTTGTGAAGCATCACTCTGTCCGCCAGATCACGCGTCAACGAAAGCCCCGTAAAGGCAGAGACCATCGCGACAACGCACGACATTCCAACCAAAAAGTTGCTGTGGCTGACATCCAAGAAATCCATAACGACGAAGATGACCAAAACTGAGAGATTTTGCAATTGATATGATCCTGTCAGACTAATAAAAGCTCGCAACGAATTTCTGGCTAAACCTGAATCTATGCGCTTTATAAGTGACGCCATTCAGCGAGAGTAGCGGCACGGTTCGGCTTGAAATTCATGCGTAACTAAAGGTGGAGCACCTTTGCCTCACCCATAGTCAACATATATCCATTACCTGTGAAGATCAGAAACCGAAGTCAGCTTCGGGCTTCCGTTCCGCTTGCGTAGGATTGACGAACTTAACTTGGTTTCTACGTGAACCAGTGGTGAACTTACCACCCTTGACCCAACCAGCTAACTGCAGACTCTTGCTCATTCGAAGGGTCATTGGGGTAGAGATAGCTTGAATGTCCGGTTCAACTCTTGCGACAAACTAAGGCACGCTCCACATTTACGTGAAAGCGCGCCTACAATATATCAAACTTCGAGAGGCGTAGCTCCGCGCTGCCATGTAAGCGGGTGGAACACTTCGTCAACCGGCGTTACCGCTACATGATTAATGTAATTTGACATAGTTTTTTGAGCGATGCCTAAGATGACATCTAACACAGCGCGATGGCTGTAACCGGCAGCAAAGAAGGTTTCGATCTGTGCATCGGTAGCGTTTCCGCGCTCGCGCACCATCTGGATAGTGAAGGAACGCAGCGCCTCAAGCTTCGCCGTTGGCAGTGGCGTCTCATTGCGTAGTGCGTCCGTGATATCGTCCGAAACTTTCATCATCTTTGCGATGCCGGTGTGGGCCGGTACGCAGTAATGGCATGAATGCTCAACATTGATTGCTTGCCACACGACAGTTAGCTCGTCGGACTCAAAATCTGTTTCAGTGAATAATTTGTGAAGAAGTTGATATGCCTCATACGCCTGTGGGCTTTCCGCCAGAACTTTATGCAAACCGGGCAAACGGCCAAAGGCTTTTTGCGACTTCTCCAACAATGGTTTGGAGGCTTCTGGAGCAGTGTTTAGGTCATGGGAAGGGAAATTCATATTGGCACGTCCTTTTAAAATTACGGTGTGTGGCTTTTAGGCTTTCTTGAGCGATCACTCAAGTATATAATTGAGCGATCATTCCAGAATTGGTGACCCGATGCCACGCAAACCGAATTATGACCGAGATGAGTTGATCGAACGCGCCCGCGATTTATTTTGGCAACGCGGATGGGCGGGCACTTCACTAAAAGATCTCGAAGCTTTGTTGCAGATGAAGCCGGGCAGCTTTTATGCGGCGTTCGGCTCTAAAGAGGCACTGTTTGCGCTCGCCATGGAAAAGTACGCGACTGATGGGCGGGAGCGCCTTAAGGCGTTGGCGGAAAAACATGGCCCGATCAAAGCGCTTCAGCTTTTTCCAGAGCTGGTCGTCCAGAACGATGGTGCCCCCGCCAAGGCCTGCATGCTATCGAAAACGCTTCTTGAACTTCACGCGCACAGCCATCCTTTGGCACACGAAGCGAATCTGTATCTGTTGAAGATGGAGGCGCAATTTTCTGAACTTTTTCAGCAGGCTCAATCAGCGGGCGACATTGATGTTTCGCGTGATCCCAAGGTGCTTGCCCGCAGGTATCAGTCCGATCTTTTAGGATTGAGGGTCTCCGCTGAACGCGAGGGTGTTGACGGCAAGGCAATCGCAGCCGAGATAGCAAACGATTTGATTAGGCTTTGATAAACTTGCTTAGCCGTCATTCGTTCGTCGCGCAGAATCGGTTATTTTGGGCTCTAAGCAGCCCTTCGCGGCAATCTGATAAATGACTGCTTTAGTCCAATACCTAAAGCGGAGACATGGCGCCAAGGGGCGAGGGTATTGGACCAGGCTCCTTGAACCTATTTTTGGCGTTGCTGCGACATAGTTGGAGTTGGATGATTTTGCTCGTGCCGTGGTCCGTGGACCGGCGTTAGGGGTTACTGTGCCTAATCGTTACAGCTTAGCCGAAGGACGCCAGATTGCCCCCAATCCCAGGGCACCGCGCCTTGGACCTCGGGCCTTTAGAATTAGCGTTGTAAATTCATTCGGGGGGTAGTTTTGTTCGACTGTGCATCTCTATTCACGCAGTAATTTCAAGCTAAACCGTGCCGCCGCTCTTACTGAGTGCCGCCAACTATTGAGCGCATAGATTCAGGCTGCGCTAGCAATCTGATGCGAGTTTTCATTCGTCTTACAGCACCTCAAAGTCTATTCACGCAACCAAAATTACTATAAAAATTTGTTATGATGTCTGTTTTTCCATAAAGGTTGATTTTGGTCTCTTTCAGTATGATTCATTTTTAAGTCATAAAAAAGTCAAAAATTTCTGGTACATTACCATCCCCCATACCAGCGTCCAGTGCGCCTTGCAGATTGGCAGATGTACCTTCTGCAATCTCTACGCGCACCCCCATTTCTTCGACCATGGCGAGAAAATAGTTAACGTCCTTGCTCGCGTTCGCAATGGAGAAACCAAGATCACTGACACCGTCCACTGCGTATTTTTTAGCGAAGTGCATGAAAGGTGAATTTGACGGACCTGCTGACATAATATCAAATAACTGCTGTCGATCCACACCTGCACGATCTGCTATTGCGAAAGCTTGGCTCATGGTTACGACCGTGGTCATGCCCATAAAGTTGTTGACCAGCTTCGCGACATGCCCCGCGCCAAGTGCACCAAGGTGAAAAACATTCTCGCCCAAGACATCTAACACAGGTTTAATTTTTTCATATGTATCGAGATCGCCAGCGGCCATGATGTTGAGCAATCCGTCCTTCGCATGCGTAGGTGTTCGACCAAGCGGAGCATCGAGCATCCCCACGCCTTTGTCCGCCAATGCAGCCCCAATTTTGCGGGTGGAGGCGGGGATGGAGGTGCCGAAATCAATGAGCGTTGCGCCTTCTTTGATACCTGCCAAAATACCGTCATCGCCAAACACAAGGCTCTCTACTGCCTCAGACGTGGTGACGCATAGCATGACAATATCGCTCGCCCCGGCCAGCGCTTTGGGCGTAGTAACCTCTACCGCACCGCGCGCGACTGACTTGGCGACGGCCTCTTTATTGCGCCCCATAACCACCAAATCAAAGCCGTTGTTTTGCAAACACTCGGCGATATTACCACCCATAAGGCCAAGTCCGATGAAACCGACGGTTGGTTTGTTCATGTCATTCTCCAATTCACTTTTTCATTCCATTAAGCCAAACGCGAGAACGCCTGCCAGCGCGACTTCATAGTCTTGCGCAGGTGAACCTGAACTAACCCCTACGCCACCAACAACCTGACCCTCAAACGTAACCGGCAAGCCACCCGCGATGGTTACCATACGACCGCCCAAAGTGGATGAAATTCCATGAGCAGGCATGCCCGGTTGATTGACTTCCCCAAGGGCATCCGTGCCCTTTTGAATACCCACTGCCGTAAAGCTTTTGTCGATCGCAAGGTTGATACTGGTAATCTTGCCACCATTCATTCGCTCAAAAGCAATCAGATTGCCGCTTTCATCAGTGATCGCGACGCACATCGGCACCCCGATCTCTATGGCTTTGGCGCGCGCGCCTGCTATCAGCCTATTCGCGTCTTCTATGTCTAGTCGCTTGATGGTCAGCATGTTAATGTCCTCCAACCCTTAATTGCCAATGAGCAAGCTTGGCAGCGTAAGGGAAATTGCGGGTACAAAAGTGATAAACATCAGGGCTGCTAAGATTGCCAAATAGAACGGCCAAATTGTTTTAATGGCTTTTTCCATAGGTAATTTACCAACCACACATCCCGCAAAAAGACAGGTGCCGACAGGCGGTGTACACAGGCCCAGACCAAGGTTCACTAGCAAGATGATCCCGAACTGTACGGGATCAATGCCTAGAACATTCATCACCGGTAAAAAGATTGGCGTACAGATTAGGATCAAAGCCGCCATGTCCATAATCATGCCCAAGACTAAGAGCATCAGGTTAATCATCAACAAGATCAGGATCACGTTGTCAGAAATACCCAGCAACAAATCGACGGTTTTGGTTGGTACACGGTAGAATGTGAGCATGTAGGCAAATGCACCCGCACAGGCGATCAGAACCAATACCATGGACGTAGTTCGAACGGAGGACACGACAGTTGTCTTAAAGTTATCCCATGTCAGGGTCCGATACACGATCAGAGTTACAAGAAAGGCGTAGATCGCCCCAACTGCACCAGATTCTGTTGCCGTGAAAATACCGGTCAACACACCGCCGACAATTATAACCGCGGTAAATAAGCCAGGAATAGCACCCGCAAAGGCCCAGCCTAATGCCGCAAAGCCAGGGAACTTCTCCGCTTGATATCCACGTTTTATAGCAACCAAATAGGCCGCGACCGCCAAACAAACACACATCAAAACGCCCGGAACGACACCCGCGAGAAATAGTTTAGAAATCGAAACACCACCGCCAGCCGCAAGCGCAAAGATGATCATATTATGGCTGGGAGGGATGATGATACCCGCGATAGAGGACGTAACAGTGACATTTACTGCGTAGTCTGCATCATAGCCTTTTTCCTTCATGGCTGGAATCAAGATTGATCCCAATGCTGAAATATCTGCAATTGCTGAGCCTGAGATACCGCCAAATAACATCGAGGAAAAGACATTCACGATGCCCAAACCACCCCGCACGGCGCCAACAGCCGCTTGCGCAAAGCGCACAAGCCGTTGGGCAATACCACCGTGGAACATCAAATCACCTGCAAAGATGAAAAACGGAATGGCGAGATAGGCCTGAAGGCTAATGCCCGCAACGATCCGCTGAAAGCCAATCATCATTGGCAAACCTTCAAACCAAAAGGCAGCAACGGCAGAAATACCAAGAGCGAAAGCAACAGGCGCGCCGAGGACCACGCACAGGGCAAACACACCTAAAAGTAAAAAAAGTCCCATGATCAGCTTTCTTCAATGTTGTCCTGCCGCTCGTCCCAGCCTGTCAGTAGGCGTAACAAATGACCGATTGAGAATAGGAACAACAATGCGCCACAGATGGTCAAAGGGAGAGATCTTAGGCCCTCTGTTACTTGGATCAACGGGATCAACGTGTTCCATTTAAATTTTGTAAGTTCGATGCCGTACCAGAACATCAAACCGCCAAAGCCGACCATCAGTAGATCGGTGATGAGGACACAGATGTTGCGAACGGTCCTTGGTACGATGTTCCGAAAGACCACAACGGACAGGTGTGAATGTTGATGCGCGCCGACGGCTGCGCCCAAGAAAGTTATGACCATCACCAAAAGCAACGACACCTGTTCAACCCATGTTGGCGTGTCGTTAAGCACATAACGCCCAAATACAAGCCACGCGTAAAAGACTGTCATAGCAACCAAAGAAATCGCCGCTAGGACAATGCAAATGAACGATATGAAATCAGAAACAGCATTCATTTTCTTAATAAACAGGGGCTGGGCTTTGGTGTCTGGCAAACTTATTCCTCCGGTAAAAAAGCGCCCCAATTTCTGCAAGAAGGGGCGCTTTTCTTTTTTTCTAGTAAGTCTTATTCAGTCGCTTGCGCCATTTGTACAAGCGCTTTCATATCTGGGTTCGCTGCCAGATATTCCGCATAAACAGAGTCCATTGCAGACTGAAACGGACCCTTGTCAGCGATCTCATTGACTACGATACCTGCTGCTTCTACGTCTTTACGTGCTTGCTCGGAGCCAACAGCCCACAACTCACGCTGTACAAGTGCTGCTTCTTCAGCCGCGCCGCGCACAGCTACTTGGAGCTCTGGGGACAACGCGTTGAACTTCGCTGTGTTCACACAGATGCATTCAGGAATGATCAGGTGTTCGGACAGAGAGTAGTGCGTTGTCACTTCAAAGTGGCCAACGTTTTTGAAAGATGGGAAGTTGTTTTCGGCACCATCTACAACACCTGTCTTCAACGCTTGCTGAACTTCAGAGAAAGCCATGGGGGACGGGTTGCCGCCCATCGCAGAAATCATCGATGTGTAGAGATCGTTGTTCATCACGCGGATCTTCAAACCCTCAACGTCCGCAGGCGTCTCAATAGGCTTCTGGCTATAGAAAGAACGCGCGCCAGCGTCAAACCATGCAAGTGGCAAAACGCCAGCTTCACCCATTGCGGCCGCGACGGTCTGACCTGCTTCGCCTTCAAGTACACGGAACATGTGTGGCACACTTTTGAAGATGAACGGTAAAGACACGAGGTTGGCTTCTTTCACCATTGGTCCGATTGGGCCAAGGTTGAAGTTGCCAATCTCGATTGCGCCAATACGAACCTGCTCAAGAGCGTCAGGCTGTGAACCAAGAACACCGCCGTGAAACACATCAAGCGTGACAGCGCCGTCTGTAGCAGTATCGATCAGTTCTGCAAATTTATCCATCGCAGCTGTGTTTGGGTGGCCATCATTGTGAATATTCCACGCGCGCCATTTGTCGGCAGATGCAGAGCCAGCAATGAGCGCCAAGGCGGTCGTCGCGGCGAAAAGCGATTTAGCAAAAATCATGTAGTCTTCTCCCTAATTTTCTAGTGACAGTTCTTTAATTTCAGAGGCACTGGGAGAGGGCGAGCTAAACATATTCTCGCTTCCCCCTAGAGCTTGGAATTACTGCCTATCCGAATAAGAAGACTAGTATCCAAGTAATGTCAATACTAGTATCCAAGATGTGTCTATAATTAACTTTTGACACTCTGCCCACATTGATTTTCAAGGAACTAAGCGTAATAAATGGGTTGAAATAGGCACATGAGAGAGATTCGGTGAATAATTTTGTAAGACAAACCACAACGGATGCTGTCTACGAAACGTTGCTGAATGAGATCGTTTCACTCGTGGTTCTGCCCGGTACAAAACTGTCCGAAACAGAGGTTGCGCGACGCTTTGGGGTGTCTCGCCAACCTGTACGCAACGCGTTCACAAAGCTTGCACATGAAGAACTACTTCTCATCCGCCCACAAAAAGCGACCGTCGTGCGCGGCTTTTCGATGGAGCGGATCGAGCTTGCACGATTGGTGCGTATCGCGGTTGAGTTAGAGGTTGTGCACCGCGCCATCCAAGTTTGGGATGATGACTGCGAAACAAAACTAGCTCAGAATTTGGCACTTCAAGAAAGCGCTATCAAGAACGATGATCTGGTTACTTTTCATTCACTTGATTATGATTTTCACAAGCTCATATATGTGCTCGGCGACAATCCTTTGGTTTTTGAGGTAATGCTCGATTGCAAACAAAAAGTGGATCGCCTGTGCTTGTTGAGCCTTGAGAAATCGAATGAGGCAGATTTGATACTGGAAGATCACCGCGACATCGCATCGGGCCTGGCGTCTGGCAGTGTTGAACGGGCTCAAGGCTCTGTGCGCAAGCACCTCTCACGCTTAGATCAGACCATCGCATTCATCCACAAAACACATCCCAGATATTTCGAATAATTGGTACAGGCGCATCAACCACGACAACACTACAAGCATTTGAGACAGCACCCGTCGAGGCTTTCGAATCACAAGCAAAAAAAATCAGCAAATTTTTCAATCATTGCAGATCTTTTTGACCTTCTGGAGGTGCTCTAGGTGATGTCAGCCAAATAGAAACTTGTATTGGATTGTAGCAAAAGTTGCTCACTAAGCGTTGCCCACAGGTTACTCATGGGTACACGCAGACATCTCTATTTCAGCATCGACAGCCTAACATCTAACGGCACCTGTTCGGACTGGATTTTTGTTTTGCCATAAGCCTGTGTTTTAGTGTGCCCGAATACCCTCGGACTTTGCTCAGTGTGCAAAGCCATATGGAGTAAAGGCATAGAAATTGATATAACTGCACTGTGTTCAGCAGAACGAGATGAGCTTGTGCAGCACTGGCGGTCTTTGATTGGAAGGCCGCCGCCGAAGCATATCAGCCGCGGCTTGCTAATCCAAATATTGGCCTTCGAAATACAAACCGACCTGTATGGCGGATATAGCAAAAGATTAAGCCAACGCCTCACCCGCGCTAGCCTGCGCTATATTGTGCGGCCGGCCGTCAAGTCCGGTAGCAGCTTTGTGCGCGAGTATCGCGGGAAGACCCATGTTGTTGAGGTGGAAGAGGAAGGCTGCTTTACCTAGAACGCGCAGCGCTTCAAGTCCCTGTCTCAAACGGCCCGCGCTTTTACCGGCTATAACGTATCGGGCTTTAAGTTCTTTGGAGTGAAGCCATGAACGGGCTGGGGCGCCCAAGTGTGCGCGCTGTTTTCTATACCCACAAAAACTCAGAGCAAAGCTTGGATCAAGAGTTAAATTCCGTTGAGGCTCACAAGGAGGCTAGTACAGCGCGCTTAAGGTCTGCATCACCGACTGGGCGACCAGAGGCTATGACGCCTATACGAAGCTAATATGGGCGCTGAGAGGATTACTTTTGTAGTCTCAAGACTGGAATATGATTATGAAGGTGTGGGTGCTCTTTTCTAATTTTGATTTCTAATACTGCTGGGGTGATTAAGTGTTAATGTGTACGCCTCGTTTCATATAAAGTGTTTTTGCGCAGCGCACTGGCACAAGTATGATATTTCGGCACAATTTATTGGATAAATAAGAATTTTCCAACAATGCTCATATTTTTGGGTTGTAATTTTTGGTTGTTATGGCAACAAAAGTAACTCATTAATTATAGGCACGAAAAGGAACATTTTATGACCACAGATAAACCCAAGGTCGGCAGTAAAATTGACGAAATGAGTTTTTCAATTGTTGGAAATGGTGAATTAGCTTCAATCGGTCAAACAAAAGAACGTTGGACAATGTTATTCGTTTATCGCGGCAAGCATTGCCCACGCTGTAAACGCTTTCTCAACAAATTGAACGCTATGTTACCAGAGTGGTCCAAGGTTGTAGATGTGCTTGTAGTATCTGCGGATACGGAAGATAAAGCGGTTGTTGATAAAGCTGAGTTCGGTTGGAACTTTGATCTTGCTTATGGTATGACCGAGGCGCAAATGCGATCGCTTGGTCTTTTTATTTCAAGCCCACTGTCAGAAGCTGAAACGACGGGTCTATTTGCGGAGCCGGGAGCTTTTGCCATTCGGCCGAATGGGACTTTAATGTTGGTTGATATTTCCAATGGCCCTGCTGCGCGGCCCGATTTGGAGGAGTTGCTGGACGGTATGAAATTCAACATTGACAATGACCGTCCTGAACGCGGCACTGCATAATTTTCACACTGCAGAGTGCCTAACGCTAGGCCTTTCAGAGGCACTATCAGACAAAACGAGCTTGAGCCGTGCAGGGCAGTTTCGTAGCCTGCCGTATGACAAAACGCTCCCCATTCAGGTACTTAAGGACATTTAATCTTTGTTAACATGAGTTTTTGACTACTTAATCTTATTAATTTGTGTTAGCAGCTCCCATTAAAGCATCATAAGAACCATCACGATAAACGATCTGATACGTGTTGTTACCCTTCACGCCTAGTTATGACATCTGGCCCTCTGACGTACCTCGTGGGCTGTGGTGTCGCCTCCTACCACTGCAATTAGGTTTGCTACCTCTAGCATCGTATCGTGCTTAAAGAGGCCACTAGTGATGCTGAGTTGGCCGTGTGTGGGATGGTGGAGAGTTTGGTCATTGGTCAGAGGGGTCCAAGCAATCAATCTGTATGCCACGATAGCTTAGAGTTTTATTAGTTATCTTCTCTCGCCACCGCTGTTCTATTGCACCCCAAATTGGCAAACAATTTTCCATAGATTTTTGGTCGCGATACTCAAAGATATGGGCCAACTGGTGCTTTTCAGTTTTGTTCCAGATTCTTGAGGTAGTGTACCTTGCAAGGCCCAACTTATAAAACTTTGGCATGTATTCATGCTTTATTTCATCCCACCTTGAGACGCTTAGCTCTAGCTCATTTTGTGAAGTGAATGTTTGAATTGTAATGTTTATTAGCATTTCAGACCTCTATAAGTATCACACTCAGACTGACACTTCATGCAGTAACCCGCAAATGTTTTTCAGCCCTCACCGTTCACCGTTGTGTTAGCAGCTCCCATAAAAGCATCATAAGAACCGCCACGATAAACGATCTGGTACGTGTTGTTACCCTTCACACCACAGTTATGACATCTGACTCTCTGACGTACCTCGTGGGCTGTGGAGTCGAAGGAACTGAACGACTTTATAACTGGCCACTCATCTGGTGATGTTGCTAGCAAGTACGGATCAGGCTTCAGCCTTCAAAAGCGATATGAAGCGATCAATTCCGTAATTCATCCGTGGTTGGTCTAGCGTTGCATTAATAGCATAACGGGAATGCACCTGTGTGCGATGAAATTTTACGTAAAAAATGCTATACTAATAGTTGTAAAAGCAAGGAGATTAAAATGCTTAAACGACTATATAACTCAATGATTGTAGCCCGTCAGGCGTCAGCTGCATCAAAAACCTTACCGTATCTTACAGACAGCCATCTGGAAGAAATGGGTTTTGGCCGTGATACATTTGTTGAGGGTATCAAAGCCATAGTTGAAGCTGAATTGGATGCTTCTGATGCAGAAAAAGCTCAGGCAGTACCAGTGAACCCAAATTTAGTAGGAGCGGTGTAAGCAGCGCCTAAAAGCCTTCACATGCTACCGATGACATTGCCTTCGCAGACGCTGGCTATTTTCATACCTGTATCTGCGGAAGCACCCTCTCTAATTCGGTAAAGAGCAGCTTGTGCTGTTGCCTGATCTGGCCATATGGTAATGCTACGGCCTGAAGAGTTACTGGTTTGCACCCAGTAAAAATTTAATGCTCCCATGCCTTTTAGTTCATCAGTAAATTCTGAATTTTTGTCACCAAAATTTGATGGCAATTTTTCAAACGACCAGTCAGCTGATGTTGCATACATTTCTCTCTCCTTGTATTCTACCTCTCAATTCTACGGGAAAATTTGTACATGGCAAATAAAAGGACCAGCCACACGAATGAGGCTGGCCAAGTCAAGGGGATAAGAGCCTGCTTTTTGTCTGAAGTTTTGTCCAGCAGACCCATAATTTAGAAGTAGCTCAGCCCTATCTGCTGCAATGCGACCGATTGTTCCAACCTTGGTTTAACAACCAAGTCGAAGATAATGTTGGTTTGGAGCGATAGAGGAACATGACAATTTTTTTCAATTATTGTAAGTCATTTCGCACTTGAATATATTTGCAGCGACTTCACATGGCACCCGCTCCCATATCAGGCAAAAGGCTGAATGAAGTTAGACGAGATTAAGGGCGCAGCGGTAAAGCCCAAAGATACCGTAAAAGTTGAAACCGATAATAGCTTGAAAGTCATCCTCACCAAAGATGATTTAGGAGCGATGATTAATGCGATGGACGCCATCTACAATTTAATGGACCACACCAACACCGCAACATTCAAGATGGAAGGCTCTAAGGAAATTGGAACCTTTTGGGACGTGTCTTCAAAATGTAGAGAAAGAGGAGTCACTACACCGTTTTACTAGCGTGTGATATGCACTCGACTATGAATTGGCCCTTCCACTGGAAGGGCTTTTTTTTGCCATAACGGTAAAAAGATGTTGTCTCAAAATGACACTTGAGTTTAATGTTGAGCTACTTCCCCTGGAACAGCGTCCTTCGTTTCAGAAGATCGTCCTTCTAACAAATGTATCTTCCCATGGTAGTGGAAGGACAAACTGGCCAGCTTTCTCACTTTGAGAGGCTGGCTTTTTCCTTGGTTACTTGAATTTAAACCCAGTCGGGCCACCTGTTTGTTGGAAATGGCTTTAAGCTATTTTCTTCTCCAAGGGAGATCGGTGTTCGATCGGGAGGCGGACGCTGGTCGCAGGACAGCCCACGGATGTGGGTGAACGCAGCGTGGGCTGTTCACCCTGTAAATCAACCTGTGGTGTATTTTATTTGACAGACATCAATATGTGGTGTCCAATATGTGACATGAACGAGCATCAAGAATTTCTGAAGATCGAGGCTGTATTGGCTCATTGTGAGAAACGAGCACCAGAAGGTTCCCTATTTTCTGCTATGGAATATGGACGTGAAATGCAGTTTTTCGACGGACACAACTCATTGTCAGCATCGGGTCACATCCTCGCTGATATGCTAATGACTAGCACCCGAGGTTAATCTGCTCTTAAATGGTGGCATCACTGATGTAATCAATCACAATGCCTGGCATTATTGGCGCTCGTAAAATTGCTCCACTATGGTGTGAACCGCAATAGTTTTGGTGTGGTCTGTATCCACATTTTAGCCAAACTCCATCAGACTGCCTGAATGAGTTAAACCCCTCTACAGACCAGCCTAGAATGGCTATCCAGCTATGCTGGGTGCAACAATCACGTTGACCTTAGCCAACAAAGCAGCAGTTATTATGATCAGGCAGATATTACAATTTAGCTTGAGAAGAATTTTTCTGGCCCAGAACTTCTGGAATTTGGGTGCGGTAAATATAGAGAACCGCAGCAGATAGAAGGCCAAGTACTATTGCAGGAACCGCAGATGGGCCAAGAATGAACCAATGGGTAAGGACGCCACCTACCATAGTGCCCCCAAGAACTGCTGCACCGATGACCTGACGCCGTGGAAGCCATAATAGCACAACACCGATTACCTCAATGGCCCCTGTCACATAACGGAAGCCTTGCCCCCAGCCTATTTGGTCAAACGTCATGACCATCATCTCGAAACCTGCGAGCTTTGAGCCGCCTGCGCCCAAAAAGGCAATTGAAAGTAAAAGTCGAAGGCCAACTGATATATAAGTCATTGTTTTCCTATCTTAAGTTTTTATATTGTTCCGTTAAATGCCTTGCATAATTCGTTTCTAGCGTTCGTCCGTGACGAATTAACCGCTGACGTTTGTAGGTCGAGACTAGGCAAAGCATTGGCTGGGTGGTTGCCATTGTGCAGTCACCCAGCAAATATTCATTTTCAAGATTTTTGTTCCTGACGTGTTTCATAGGCAGTTTTCTTTTCTTGATACTCTTCCTCAGAGAGAGCGTGCCACCCGATACAGTTGCCTGTTGGAGAACGGCCACATCCACATTTTGGTGCTTCGGTCATCTTTATAACTCCTTTTTTTGGTTGTTCCCTTAGATGCATTGCCGCATGGTTAGACACAATGAGCGCATATCCGCAGAGGGTGCGCGCAAAAAAGGCATAGGTAATATGGACAAATGGGCTGAGCTTCGAACAGCATACCAAGTGGCAAAGCTAGGCACGGTAAGTGCAGCGGCCAATGCACTTGGCTTCCACCGCGCGACTGTGAACCGTCACATTGACGCGCTTGAGGAGGAGATGGGTGCGCGCATCTTTATCCGACATGCACGTGGCTATACGCTAACTGAGTTAGGCGAAGATGTACTTCGGGTGGCACAAAAGACAGAAGAACTGATCGATGATCTTACAGGTCGCGTACAGGGTGGAAAAGCTGCGCTAGAAGGTGAGCTTAAGTTGACAATTCTAGCAGGTTTCGCTGAGCTACTGATGAAACCAATCTCAGACTTTAGAGCAGAAAATCCAAATTGTATTGTAGATCTTGACGCCAGCGAAAACCTTGCGAAACTTGAATATGGTGAGGCGCATATTGCACTGCGTGCAGGTCCAAAGCCGGATCATCCTGATTACGTTGTTAGTAACTTTGCGCAGATCAGTTTTAACCTTTACGCCCACGACAGCTATATCCAAAGATTTGGGATGCCAAAAGACGCTGGTGATTTTGATAACCATCAGTTTGTCCTTCCACCAAGTTTTGGAGGACAACTCTCAGTCCGCGAATGGGTAAAAAACATTGCTCGCCCTGATATGATCGCACTCTCGTCCCAACATGTAGATGTCAACTTTAAGGCAGTTTTTGCCGGAATAGGTATGGGCATTATAGAAGACCATAAAGCTAAAAGGTACGAAGGATTTCACCGTGTTCTTCCCCCAAATCAGGAATGGTCCGTGCCAATATGGTTAGTCACACACGTGGACCTTCACCGCACAGAGAAAGTGCAAGCGATGCTAAGGTGCATAAAGTCTGCTCGTCAGGAAGAATGATCGGGATAGTGCCATTAAACAAATAAGAACACCCATCAGATTGCTGCCACAGCCTAAATCTATGCGCTCAATAATTGACGCCACCCAGAGAGAGTGTCAGTACGGTTTGGCTTGAAATTGATGTGCTCAATAGGTCGCCTGATCTTACTCAGAAGGACCGCTTTTGGGGCCGCTTTGATAGGTTTAGGCCAAAATAGACAGAGATATGTAGTAGCTACGCGTGTGCTACTAGTCTATTTTGAACTGTGCGGCTCTTGTCATTAGAGACTAATGGAACTTACCGAAAGAATTGGTCGGCATAACTGTTCAGTTTTTACGATTAATTCTTTTAATTTAATCTGAAATAAGGAATTAAGATTAATCCTCTCGGAGAATGCAAAATGTTCAAGGAATTCGTGGAAGAGCGCATCGAAGGCGACGGTGCGACTTTGTTCGTCCGCCGCGCTGGGCCCGCTGGTGCGCCGCCACTCGTCCTTTTACATGGCTATCCACAAACATCTGCTATGTGGCACGGTGTGGCACCTATACTTGCGCGCTCTTATCAAATCATCTGCCCTGACCTGCGTGGATATGGCAGGTCAGATAAACCAGTGTCAAACGCATCGCACGAGCCTTATTCAAAACGCGCTATGGCCAATGATATCGTCGCAGTCATGCGGCGCTTGGGGCATGAGAGATTTCTCGTTGGGGCCCATGATAGGGGTGCGCGGGTGGCGCATCGGATGGGGCTGGACCATCCAAATTGCGTTGCAGCCATGACATTGCTCGACATCGCGCCAACCCGCGAAATGTACGCCAACACAAGCGTCGAATTTGCCCGTGCTTACTGGCACTGGTTTTTCCTAATTCAGCCACACCCGCTACCTGAGCAAATGATTGGTGCGGACGCGCAAGAGTTCTGGAAGCTGAAATGTTTCAATCAGGCGAAGGGCAATAACCCATTTGTTCCTGAAGCTCTGACTGAATATTTGAGCGCCTTTGCGGATCCGCTCACAATTCATGCAAGCTGCGAAGACTACCGTGCTGCTGCCACTATAGACATCGAACATGACAACGCAGACGAAGGCAAAAAACTTGATATGCCTATCCTGACTCTTTGGGCAAAACGCGGTGTTATTGAAAAATGCTTCGACGCGCTTGGTCTTTGGCGTCAGCGCGCGGGGCAAGTTGAGGGTAAAGCGCTCGACGCCACACATTACATGGCCGAAGAAATACCGAATGATATCGCCGCATACATGTCCGAATTCTTTGCGCGCAACGCAAGACATATGGAGGCCACCGGATGAGCCGCACGCTTTATGACAAATTGGTAGACGCCCACAAGGTCTGCGATCTGCCCGATGGCGACATGCTGATCTATGTCGATTTACACATCATGAACGAATACACGAGTCCGCAGGCCTTTTCGGGACTCGACACAAAGGGCCTAGAAGTTTGGCGCGCAGAGGCACATCTGGCAGTGATTGACCATGTGAACGCGACCCGAAGTCGTGAGCCTCATGACACAGCATCCAAATTGCTGATCGACAACTTGCAATCAAATTGCAGCAAACACGGCATCGCCTTTTACGGCCTCGGCGACCCGCGACAGGGTATCGAACACGTCGTGGTTCCCGAACAAGGGCTGGTTGCACCGGGTATGTTGATCGCTTGTGGCGACAGCCATACCACCACTTATGGGGCTTACGGCGCATTGGGCTTTGGCATCGGCACGTCGGAAGTGGAGCATGTGCTTGCGACTCAAACCCTTCGTTACAAACGCATGAAAACCATGCGCGTAACTGTTGAAGGAGACGTCGCACCTGGCGTTACGGCTAAAGACATCATCATGAAAGTCGTGCAAGTCGTTGGCGCAGGTGGGGCCAATGGGTTTGCAGTAGAGTTTGCAGGTTTGGCCATCCACGGCCTCGATATGGCCGGACGGATGACCGTTTGCAATATGGCAGTGGAGCTGGGTGCGCGGGCGGCCTTGATCGCAGCAGATGAAGTCACTGAAACTGCGTTAAAGGGGCACCCTCATAGCGGTCAGTTTGCGTTCAAAGCTGAAAGCTGGATCAGCGATCCTAAAGCCATATTTGATGAAGAATTTACCATATCGGGTGCCGATATCGAACCTCTGATCACATGGGGGACCAGCCCGGATCAATCTGTGCCAATCACAGCGAATGTGCCTTGCGCCGAGGACTATATTTCGCCGAAAGCCAAGGCGCTACTTTCTCGCTCATTGCAGTATATGGGGTTGATCGAAGGACAATCGGCTCAGTCGATAAAAATAGATACAGCATTTATAGGCTCTTGTACCAACTCTCGTATCGAAGATCTTCGAGAAGCTGCCAAAATACTTGAAGGCCGTCACGTGGCGAATGGCGTCGAAGCTATAGTTGTGCCCGGATCTGCAATGACTCGCATAAAGGCTGAAGCCGAAGGCCTGCGTGCCATATTTGAGGCCTCCGGTTTTGAGTGGCGTCCTGAAGCAGGGTGTTCGATGTGTTTAGCAATGAACAACGATATTGCAATGGATGGTGAGCGTGTTGCCTCGTCGACCAATCGCAATTTTGAAGGACGCCAGGGCCGCGGCGCGCGCACCCATCTGATGTCACCAGCCATGGTCGCGGCGGCTGCCATCTCTGGGCATCTGGCAGATGTGCGAGATTTTAAATGAAAGATAAACAGATGACAAAAACGATCAAGGGGATCGCAGCTCCATTGCCACTGGCCAATGTCGATACCGATGTGATCATGCCCAAACGTTTTTTGATCACAATTACCCGCGAAGGATTGGGCGATGGCGCCTTTGCAGACTTACGCTTTGACAGCGCAGGGCGACAGCGCCCAGAATTTATCTTGAACAAGCCGCCTTGGACACAGGCCAACATTTTAGTCGTTGGCGACAATTTTGGCTGTGGGTCCAGCCGGGAACATGCCGTCTGGGGTATGCGCCAGCTCGGGATCGACGCCTGCATAGGGACAGGATTTGCTGGGATATTTTACGACAATGCCCGCAAAAACGGTCTGGCACTGCCAGTTGTTTCCCCCAAAATGCGTGATTTACTTTTGCAATTTTCTAGCGATGCAAGAGGAAAGGAGATATCGGTTGATCTTGAAAGGCGCACGATCACAACTTCTGGCATTAACACAACATTTGAGATGGACGATGCTACTCAAGTGGCACTGGTCCGAGGTCGCGATGACACGCTTGACTCTTTGGAACATGCTGGTGCGATCCGAGACTATGAGGCAGCACTGCAGCGCGAGGCGAGGGTGAGCGTCATCAAATAGATCCACAAAGGAGCACGTATTGGACATCAGACAGTTGGAATGCTTCGTCGCCGTGGCGGAAGAACTTCACTTTCGACGCGCAGGTGAACGTTTGGGACTTAGCCAGTCCGCTCTTTCTGAAAGGATTTCTGCTTTGGAACATGAACTTGGTGCCCGGTTATTTTTCAGAACAACCCGGCAGGTCAGCCTTACCCAAGCCGGGTCCGAGTTCGTCCAAAATGCCAAAAGTATACTTGCCGATATTGAAAAGTCGATCTCCAACGTTCGCCACACTGCCGAGTCAGACCTACGCCATGTCCGAGTGAGCGGCGTCGACGAAGCAATTTCTATGTTGTTGCCTAAAGCCCTCATTGCATTTCGCAAGACCGATCCGAAGGTCCATGTGCAGGTGCTGGAAATCTCATCCTCTGAGCAACATTCGCAAGAATTGATTGCCCACCGGACAGATGTGGCTTTCGTTCGGACACCTCAAGAAGATGAATTTATTACCAGCCAACTATTACATCGTCAGCCTATCGTGGTGGTGATGGCCAAAACCAATCCGCTTGCAGGTTCAGCTTCCCTTTCTGCATCTGATATCGTCAACCAACCGATCGTGGGGTATCCCAAACACGCCCGCCCAATTCTTCACGAGGCACTATGGAGCGGGTTTCGCCAAATTGGCGCGCAACCAAACATCGTCTGTGAGATAATCGACAAGTCCACTATGTTGCAGTTCGTGATCCAAGGCTTAGGGATTTCTTTAGTACCCGCTTGGGTCAAGAATATCGCACCATCTGGTGTTTCCTTTGTTCCGTTCGAACCATGTGAAAACCAAATCGACCTGTATGTCGCGTTTCGAAAGTCGGGCAACTCTGACACTGTAAAAAGATTTGTAGACACTGTAAAACAACCCCCGTCTAACGATCACATCTTATAATATGCTTTGACGGTGA
>Ga0206677_10001825_pt1 | contig 19400 bp, 7 predicted proteins | sample M130m12015metaG_FD_155475 | JGI IMG/M metagenome (GOLD analysis project Ga0206677, IMG submission 155475) | Ammonia-oxidizing marine archaeal communities from Monterey Bay, California, United States - M1 30m 12015 | ecosystem: Environmental > Aquatic > Marine > Intertidal zone | place: USA...
TGACAACGACATCAACACCGCTGATGGCGGTGTTGCCGGCTGGTACATCGATAACTTCCGTCTCGGGGACCGTCTCCCACAAAGCGCAACCATGGACATCAATGGATTCCTGCCATCTGTCCAAGGTGGCGAAAACCAACCAAACGGATACGGTATTCTCACCATCGAATCAGAGACCACATCCTCTGCTACCCTCTCGCTAGAGGTGCTTGATTCAGCGACAGGCCTAACCGTCATCGACAACCACGGCAATCCAATGATCGGCCTTCAAGGGAAAATCATTGAATTATGGGATGTCAACACAACCGAGCACCCCTCCGTAAACTTCCGTCTCACCTTCGACTCTGGAACTTCTCGTCTGTCGACACCAGTGTTCCATGGATTTAGCATAGGAACCCGTGTCGGTACCGGCTTTAACCAGACTGATGGAATGGTGAGCGGCGTCGTCAACGGCGTTTGGGAAGCAACTGGTGGTATGCCGATGATTTATTCTCCAATGCTTTCAGATTCTTCCTTCTCACCAACCCTTGAGCGCAGCAGTTTCTCGAAGCCAATCACTCGAATATCTGCTCACGTCCAAGACGATTGCACTGAAATTCCGACCATCGACTTGCAGGCCTACGGTGGCGATGGCATCATCGGCATGATCCCGGATACAGAATACGTCCTTTCAGCTCCAATTTATGGATTTGAAACCATGATGTCGTATCAAAACAACTGCAATGTGGGCGGACTTTGGTTCGACTTGACCTTCGGCCACCATGCGGAACATTTCCTCGTTGATGTTGCGAACGACAGCAACATTGATTGGGGCTTTGATGAACCAGCGTTTGGTGCATTTGGTCGACAAACTCAATTCCTCCTTAACAAGATCGAGGGCATTAACTATGGCACAAACTCGGCAAACATCACCACTGATTTGAGTGGTGTTGCAGAGGGTGGAAGTTTCATGCTTCCAAAGGGTGCGACTGTCCTCTCAACTGATTTCGTCCTTGATGAAATGATGATTCATTCAACCACCGACCCAACGGAGGGCTTCGACTTCTCAGTGCTTTCTGGTACCCAATCAGTCAGCCTTGGGGAAGTTGGAAACTTTACTCGAATGCTTCCTGAATTCCTGAGCGAAACCGACTTGACTGCAGCATTGAATTCATTGCTCTCCAATCCGTTGGTCCCTGTGAGCCATATCGACGCCTATGGCAATGAATGGATGACCTTCCGATTCAAGGCCGACTCACCAAACGCTTCAACAGGAGCAACCATGGTCATCCGTGATATCGATGTTGTGTACAACTTTACAACCACGCTTGATAATTCAAACGGACTGGATCTTGAACTGAACAAGGGCGTTGCACTTTGGACCGGCGGTTCCACTGCCAACGTCGAAATTGCAGTGACCTCCACCAGTGGAGGCGGTTTGACCTTCTCAAACCTCAACATTCTCACAGCAAGCGGCTATGACAACACGCTGTCCGTCACTGGCAATCCAGTCGGGTTCTATCCAAACGGTGACTTGTATGAAATCGTCACCACCCACACCGTTGCAGGTTCAACAGGTGCTACACTCGCTGAGAGTCGGCTCACCCTTGAATCAAGCACCGGAACTGTTGTTCTCTCGTACAGTGACGTCTTCGGATTTGCCGAGGCATCCGATGAGGACGACCTCATCAGCCTAGAATCGACCTCGACTCAATCCGACATCACCGATGGAAAGTCCGTGACCTGGCGGTTCATCGTGAACTCAAATTGGGAGGACACCGATGAAGTGCGCATCTATTCAGGACTCATCGCTAGCGATGGCGTCAACGGCCTACCTTCTGCCGTGTTGATGGCTCCGCCGGGTGGAAACGCAGTCGAAAATGATGCAATCATCACCAACTTCGAAGTTCGAAACGACATCGGTCTGTCCCAAGACTTGGACAATGGTAAATCGAATCAAATCGTCAATCTTGCAGGCAGCATCCGCCTTGAGAACCTCGATATTTCTCCAGACCCAAGTCGCTACTTCATGGTGCTAGAGCAGAAATACATCAACACCTCTTCTGAGAACTTCACCATTGAATGGCAGCCGGTTGAGAACCAATCAGGCGTTATTGGCGGTGATTTCAACCTCGATATTGATCTTGGATTTGCAGCTGGCGAAGAAACGTACAGGTTCAGAATTGACGGCTACGAGGGCGGCGACACGCTCTGTCCTGCCGCAGTTTACCGACCTGACAGCGACTGTGCCATTCCATTCAACCTCTCGATTGATACACTCGATCCGTCGTTGATTGAAGTCAAGATTTTGAACGGCCAAGTTGACCCGTCCCTCGAAAGCAACTGGCGTACAATGGTCGATGACACATGGGTTGTTCCATCAGCCAATCAACAAATCCGCCTCTTGGCCTATGACTTGCCAAACCCACCATCCTCTCTCGACATCAAGATCTGGGTCGAAAACGATCACGACACCAATGGTGACGGACATGCAAATGCTTCGGAATACATCACGGTTACCGTGAACAACGACGGAGAGGCACCGTTCGCAAATTACACTGGATCCTTCAGTGACATGGCGAACATCGGTGCAGATCCAGTTGGAAAGGTCTCCGTTTGGATTGAAGGGTACGATCTTGCCGGCAATCCAATCAACGGAGGAGCCCCTGGATTCGATGACGATCACTTCACCTATGTTTCGATGAATTCCAAGTCTCCAGTCATTCGTAACTTCTTCATTGATGACTCTCAAGACGGACGATTCCTTAACTCAAACCAACCACAGTACGACGGAAAGTGGAATCAAACAATGTATGCTGGCAACCAATACTCGTTAATTGTTGAAGCAAACGACGACAATGGATGGCGAGACGTGGATTATTTCCACCTTGATTTGGCTGACAACCGTGACGATATGAACGTCTACTACTCCCCGAGAAACGAAACCGCTTGGAGCGATTCACCTTGGATTACAATCCTTGAAGAGAGCGAAATTTCCGACGGTCCACGAATGCTCCGCATGGATGGAGGCGCATTGATCGACCCGTTCGAAGCCGACTTCATGCTTGACCTACCAATCCGTATCGATTGGGGTGTGCTTGGCGCAACCACTGCGCTCAACAACCCAGTGCTCTACATGCAAGACCTCGACAACCCAAGGTACAGAATGCTACCCGCCCCAGGCCGCCACATCCAAGATTGGTACTACAGCGACGGTATCCAACTCGACTTCCGTACCGATGAGGTCAACGATTTGATGGTTACACCGCTCTTTGCAGACTTGTCAGAACCACAAACTGAAGACGTGCGCAAAGGATTCGTCTATCCAGGTGATACCATTTCATTCACCGGACAGTACGCATATTTGGATGGAATCAACAACGACGTGTTCATCACTCCAGAAATCCCACTGACATTGGAAATCACCCGCCAAGACGCTGTTGCAAACGGTGCTAAGGGCTATGTTCCATTCCCTGGTGAAGTCACCTACCACACCTTCACTGGTGGCGTGTTTAACATTAACATCACAGCGGCTCCTGTAGCGAATGATTACCAGTACTCATTCCGACTCTGTCCTTTCGATGATCCAACAACCGCTCTTGATGATGCCACTACGTGTGGTCCTGATGAGATTGGTTTGCCGGATGGGGCAGTTGATACAACGCCTGCGGTGTGTGCTGGTTCGAGTTCATACGGCTGCTCGGTCTTCAACATCAAGGTGGATGGAAACCCACCTGAAGTCAACACCGATTCATGGACTGCTAAGCGCGGTGCAACCGGTGAAGTGATTTCTGGAGACATGCCAACATCAACCTACCATTGTGTGGATGTTGAAGTTGTGCTCAAGGAACGTGAAGCCTTGTTCCAAGGCGATGTCAACGTGGCTTGGAGTTTCTACTCCGATGCAAGCAACAACATCGTTTGGCCAATTTTCCGAACCTCCTTTGGTGATGAACCATTGACGGCTGAATTGACGCTCTCTCCACTGGGTGGTTCCTACGCAGCAGCCGCAACATGCATTGATTTGTGGCCTCTTGAAGAAGGTCAATTCGAACCTGATGAAGAACAAATCAACAACGTTGAACTCGTGATGTGGATCGATGCAAAAGATTCAGCGGGTGCAGGTGTCATCTTCGGTGGCGGTCCAACTGAGGACGGTGGAATTGCAGCAATCTTCTCGAGTTCGGAAGAGCACAAGTCCAACTATCGCTTTATCCATGAAGAGCCAAGTTTCGCAGTTGAGAACATCATTCTCACACCTTCCTCACCAGAAGTTGGTCAAACCATGGAACTCCAAATTGAAGTTCGAAACGATGGGACCATGGCAGGTGGAACGAACTTGGTTGTTCGTTCAGTCACAGCAGGAGGAATTCCTGTGTTGGAAGCCACCATACCAACCGGTGATATTGACATCCTGCAAAAGAAATGGGTGACCGTTGAATTGACTCAATTCACTCAAGCAACAACCGGTATGTATTACCTGATTTCAGATGAAACCACCAATGAACTGCTGTTCAACGGGTCTTCCGAAGGCCAACAATTCAACGTGAAGGTGCAGAGCGAATCCAATGATGGCGGCACGGTTCTTCTGCTGCTTGTTGTGCTGGTGACCATCGTGGTGATCCTCGGTGTGGTTGTCTTTGTCCTTGTTCGCCGAGAAGACGGTGAGAGCATGTTCGACGACGATGAGGATCTTGACGATGTTCCAACAAAGGCATACGCAGAACTTCCAGGTATGGCAACAGCCGCACCTGCAGCCAATGTCACTCCAGAAATGGCTAACGCCATGGCTCAGTTCCCACAATGGACTCAAGAGGAAATCCAGGGATACTTCGACCAAGGATGGAGCGTTGAAGCGCTACAAGACTGGGTCAAAAACCAGTGAGCGTGAACAGCTTGCCAGAGCGATTAGATTGGGCTGACCATGCTTGGTCTGATCCCGATGGAGGCACCATCTTGCTCCACGGTGTTCTGCCCACGGTTGTGTATCCGCGAACCATGCGGCCACGTGAATCATGGCACGCCTTGGCAATCCTTGAAGCGCCTGATGTTGTTGACATGTGGGTTCAGGAAGAAAAGGACGAAGCAGAATCCCCCGGTGTGAATCTTGCACATGGTTTGATTTCAGGCGGTTCCTTCGGAATTTACCTCGATGAAATTACCTTGCTTGAGGATGTCAAATCAGGCAGTTTCCCAGACCCAGAACCACGACGCTTGCATCGAAATGCCGAGCGTCACGATCGCCCAGTCTACTTCATTGAGCCAACAGCCGACGATGAATTTTGGAATGAGCACCTAACCAACGAAGCCAAAGCAGCCTCGCATTGGAAAAAACTGCTCGGTATGATTTCACTGGGTGGAAAATGGAGAAAGCGCGTCAAAAAAAACATCTTTTCCGCCCAAAAACCGCCCAGGGGCATCTCGCCCAACTATGGTTCAGCAGCGGTCTTGGCTGCCACTTGGTGGGACCTCAATGAATGGCTTGTTGGTGAGTCGGTCGTCAAGGCTCGGGACTTGCGGTATGCAGAGCGTCTTCGTGGGGCTCTTGCAGATGTGCGAAAGAGCCATGGTGACGAAGCAGTTTTGCTTTTACCGTTGTTTTTACCACATCGGAATGCGGTTTTAGCAGCACTCGAAAACCTTCCCGAAGCAGAGGAGATTACTTCATACCCAACCGATTCGGACAACACAGAGGAGGAGTGACCATGGCGAGCGCAATCGAAGTTAGAATTGAAAACCAACTTGTTCGATTCGTACCGCCGAGCCCTGTCGATCAGGCGTCAGTCGTCGCTCAACTTGGAGGTCAACAGACTGGTGGCGTCGTCATCAAAGTCCTCGATCGCCCACGTGCAACGCTTGTCATCGACCAAGCCGGGCGAATCGTTGTTCACGGAACTCACCGAGTTGAAGCGGCTCGTGCTGCAGCCAAGGAATTGATGCTGCGCCTTGGATTGAACGATGCGGGATTGGAAACAGAACTCGGCCCCGTAGTCGCCTCCTTTGAATTTGGTCAAGCCCTCCTCGTCGAAAGCGTGGTTGGGGATTTCGGAGCAGGAACTGCTCATTTTGACGAACGCCTCGGTTGCACCATCGTCGATGATACACGTCACAACCTCACCCTTCACATGTGGCCAAATGGTCGCTGCGTTGCAACTGACGCTCGCCATCGCAACATGGTGGCAATGGCTGCAGTGTATTGGAAAGGCCGATTCAATGAGCGAAACCTCTTGGTTGAACGCATTTGATTGGGTTTTAGCCCATGCGTTGAAAGGTCAAGCCTCCATCACAAGCATGAGGTTCATACATGGCTGCTGAGGTAAAGTGGGATGGTCCAATAGTGGACAATCATTTCCATTTGAATCGAAATGGTTTGTTTCTTCAGGCAGCGGGAGAATTCAAGCGGGTTGGCGGCACTGATTTGATCCTTGTTCATTGTCCGGATTTCTCTTCACCCCCAACCACGAGAAACGGCCACCTTACCACTTATCAGGATACAGTCCGGATGGCAGAAGAAGTCCGAAAAGAACACAATCTCGGTGTCCGAGTGGTTTTAGGCCCTCATCCAGCGGCTTTTGCTCATCAATTTGAGGCCTGGTTGCAAGAAGATGGTGAGCATGGGGCAGAGCGAGCAATGGAAAATTATCGAGACAGCATCGATGCAGCGTTGGAACTTGTCCATGAAGGAAAAGCCCACGCAATTGGGGAAGTTGGAAGGCCGCATTGGCCGGTCAGCGACCGCGTTTGGGGCCTTTCAAATCAACTGCTAGAAGAAACGATGAGCCTTGCTCGCAAGGAAGGTGTGACCCTTCAGTTGCATGTTGAGGGAGAATTAGAATCGACGTATGGCGACCTTGCTGCAATGGCGGAGCGCGTTGGCCTTGACAAACAACGTCTTGTTCGTCATTACGCACCGCCTACCGTTTCTGGTGATGTCACCCAAGGCCTCACTCCTAGCGTTTTGATTGGCAAAGGAGCCATTGAGGAAGTGCTTGCGACTGCCGAATCCTCAACTCATGGATTCCTGCTGGAAACGGATTACATGGATGACGTACGCAGGCCAGGGGCAGTGCTTGGTCCGAAAACAGTTCCAAAGCGAACTCAACAATTACTTGATGGCGGTCTTGATGAAGCCTTCTTGTGGAAAGCTCATCAGGATCTGCCAGATTTTCTCTATGGTCCTTCAGAATGAATCTTGGGTGCAAAGAGTCCTCTATCATAGGAACCATCCGCCATCACATTGATGAGATAGCGCCTTTAGCCTTGGCTCATGGAACACTCGCGCAGAGGCTTCACAGCGTTGCTCGTGCTCGCTTTGTTCGTGCTTCCAGCGCTCGGGTCACCAGCCTCAGCCCAAGGCTCACCTTTGCCGGCTGTTGAATTGGATTGCGGACCAGATCCAGTGATGGATGTTCATCCAAATTCATACGAAGATGCCGTTCTCCAATGCACGGTCACCAACCCTACTTCTGCCAGTGAAGTGGTTGAGGTGAACAAAGTAGAATGGGACGGTATCAATGTTGAGATGACCCTTAGCGAGGATGAATTCACCCTTGCTGCTGGCGATGAAGAGAGTTTCAACATCATTTTCAGCGGTCAAACAAGACTGCCTGCCTCTCTCACTTATGATTTCGAGATTGAAGCAAAGGTCACATCATGGAATAACCTTCCATACGGGCAGTTGCCAGATGGACCATGGGTGGCCAACACCTCGTATTTGGGTGATTTTTCAATCGCTTCCTACGGCATGGTCGAGTTGCTCATGTCCGACAAAACCACCCGTGAACTTTCAATCTCCGAAGAGGTTGAATTCACCTTCCAATTCACCAACAAAGGCAACGATGCTGACGATATTCGAGTCAGCATCGCCAATGAAGCCGACCTTTCTGCTGCAGGGTTTTCATTCCCCGGGGGCACCTTCGTGTCCGAAGATGTTGCCTACCAAGGGACTTCCAGCCTCAGAACATTGACCGTTCGTTCTCCTTCTGAATTGACCGAAGACATTCGCCTTCCAGTGGTTTTCAAAGCAGAAAGCACAGTCGACAGCGATGCACCATCAAGCGAAATAACCGTTCAACTCAACGTTGTAGCACCGGGTCAATCCAATTCACTCGGCGGGAACTTAGAAGAAATTGACAAGGATCAATTGCTTCAATATGGCGCAATAGGTGGTGCAGTGATCCTCTTGCTGTTGTTGATCGTTGTCTTAGCAAAAGCAACAAAACGCTCTTCCAAAACCCCAGATTCAGGAGTTCTAATCCCTACTCCACTGGAAATTCCTGAGGAATCAACGCCTTCAGCTGGCGCACTCGATGATGAGTTTGATGATTTCTTTTCTAACTTGGATGCCCCCTCCAAACCGGATGAATTTGACAATTTATTCGATGAATTGTAGGTCTGCTCGGCGGTTCAAAATGGGTCGCAGATTAGCGGTTTAACCGGTCTTTACAGAGGGAACAGTGATAGGTTAGGTGTGCTGGCCAACACCTACCCATTGGGTAGGTGCTGTTATGCTTCAATTGCAAGGTAAGACCGCATTTGTCTTTGGAGTGGCCAGTGAGGATTCAATCGCTTGGGCCATTTGTGAACAATTAGCGGCTGCAGGTGTAACCCTGTATCTTGGTTTCCAGAAGCGATTTATGAGCCGTGTCTTTCAGTTAAAGGACAAACTACCCCAGATTGGAGGGTTCTACCCCTTGGATGTCGAGCATGACGCAACAACGAAGGAATTTTTTGATGCATTTGCTGCTGAACATCCCGGTGTGAAGGCGGATATCATGATTCACGCCATCGGTTTTGCCCCCCGCAGTTGCTTTGATCGGCCGATTTTATTCGTTGAAGATCAAGACATCAATAAGGCCATGACCATTTCAGCCAACTCGCTCCAACGATGTCTCAAATTTGCTCTGCCATACCTCAACCCCGGTTCTTCAACCGTAACCCTAACCTATGCTGCTTCGACGAGGTTTGTGCCGAATTACGGCATCATGTCAATGGCCAAAGCAGCATTGGAGTGCTGGACGCGTGAACTTGCTTGTCATTTGGGTCCAGAGGGTCATAGAATCAATGCGATTTCCTCCGGGCCAATCAGAACGATTGCTGCGGGAGGGATACCTGGCTTTGAAAAAATCTTAGATCATGTCGAAGCAAATGCACCTCTCCGCCGAAACGTCAACCAAGACGATGTCGCAGGTGCAACATTGTGGCTTGCAAGCCCATTAGCAAGCGGAGTAACCGGCCAGTGCATCCACGTAGACGGTGGCTATTCGATTACAATGGTCCCTCAGAGCATCATGAACGATTGAGGTGAGAGCATGACAATGAAGACTGCTGATGGGAAACCTTGTGAGGGCCTTGATCAAGGTCCTTTCGAACCCATTGCGGTGATTGGCTTAGCGGCCTTGATGCCAGACGCCAAAAGCATCGATGCGTTTTGGCAGAACATCATTGATTCCAAGGTCAGTATTCGTGAAATTCAAGAGGGTCGCTGGCCAGGTCCAGTGGACCATTTCTACAGAGAAGGAGGGCCCGGAAACAGCCAAGAAGGATTCACATACGCCAAAATTGGTGCTCTTGTTCATGGTTTTGAATTCGATTGGCGCCGGTGGAGGCAACCTCCTGGCACCCTTCCGCAGATAGATCCGTGCCAACTATGGGCAGTTTCAGTCGCTGCTGATGCCATTGAACAGGCTGGTTATGATGGCGAAACCAAGGACATTGATCGTTCACGCTGTGGTGTTGTTTTTGCCAATGCATTGGGCGGTGAAAACCGAAACCTTTCCAACATCCGTGTGTGGTCGAACCACACCTCCCAACTGGCCAAGAAGCATGGTTTAGCAGAGCAGAACATTGAGGCGTTCAAAGAAGACTTGTTGGAAGGAACGCCTCGTATTGATGAAGACACAATGCCCGGGGAACTAGCCAATGTGGTGTCTGGTCGAGTGGCAAATCTCTTGGATTTGCAGGGGCCAAATCATGCCATGGATGCTGCTTGTGCATCCTCGATGGCCGCTGTTCTGGACGCGTGCCGTTTGCTTCAAACACGTCAGGTCGATGTTATGCTTGCTGGTGCAACAGATCGCACAATGGATCCTGCAACCTTTTCCAAATTCAGCGCGATAGGCGCCCTTTCTCCAAGCCATTCCACTCCATTCGATGCTCGAGCCAACGGGTTCGTCATGGGTGAAGGGGCGGGCGTTCTCTTGTTGAAGCGCCTGAGCGATGCCATCGCAGACGGTGATGAAGTGCATGCGGTCATTCGTGGCATAGGTGGTTCTTCTGACGGGCGAGGCAAAGGAATCACAGCACCAAGCCAAAGAGGACAAGTCCAAGCCATCGCACGTGCCTACAATCAAGCAGGCTATGAGGCCAGTACCGTTGAATTGGTTGAAGCGCATGGGACCTCGACCAAGGTTGGCGACGCAACAGAACTGTCGACGCTTTCCCTGCTATGGGACGGCTTTCCTCATGGCGACCACGTTGCAGTTGGTTCGATCAAATCTCAAATTGGTCACTTGAAAGCAGCAGCCGGTATTGCTGGAATCATGAAGAGCGTCATGGCTCTTCACCATCACACCATCCCTCCTTCGGCAGGGTTTGAAACACCAAATCCAACCGTTGAATGGAGTGAAATCCCGTTTTTCGTGCCAACTGAAGCTCGGGACTGGCCAAAGCCAGAAGGCCACCCACGACGGGCTGGAATCTCAGCCTTTGGATTTGGAGGGACCAATTTTCACGTTGCACTGGAAGGCTATGATGCCGCTTACCACAGCGAACTTGCAGCAAAATGGGAGCAGCGATGGGCAGCCTATGCAGCCATTGAACAACCAACTTCCGCTGGCACAAACATCCCGTCAGTGCTTGACTCGGCTGCAGTGCCAAGCATGACACACGAACAACTCAAGGCGATTGAAGGAGGCATGGTGCTTCTTTCCTCTCACGACATGAAGGGCCTGAAATCCAAGGTGACGGGCCTTTCATTCAAAGGGACTACTTTTGATGAGGATCCAAAGGGCATACGCCTTTCCAATACCCTTCAACAAGCATCAGCGAGTTTTGATTCATCGGCTCAACTTCGAATGGCCATCATAGCCACTTCATGGGCCGAATTTGAAAAGCGCTGTGCATTAGCGATCAAAGCGATGGACGATGAAGAAAAGTGGGGCTTCCTTCAAGCACAAGGCGTCTTGATCACAAACGACGCTCCACTTCACGAGAACGCCAAAGTGGCACACATGTACCCGGGTCAAGGCAGCCAATATGTCGGTATGACTCACGATTTGCATCAACGTTACAGCGCAGTTCAACAGGTGTGGTCCCAAGCCGACCAAACGATGATCGATGTTTTGGATGGGGAAACACTGTCAAGTTTTGTCCTCCGTTCCAACCTCTCGAAAAAGGAGCAAACAGAGGCAGAGCACAAACTGAAGCAAACAGAGTACACTCAACCAGCAATGCTCACTGCAGACCTGGCTTTGGAGAGGGCGCTGAACGACCACGGGCTTCACCCCGATATGGTAGCTGGCCATTCCCTTGGTGAGTATGCTGCTCTCATGTCAGCTGGTATTCTAGACATGGACGGAGCGTTGCGTGCAGCCGCAGCTCGTGGGACTGAAATGGGTGCGGTTGAGATTGAAGATAAAGGGCTCATGGCCAGCGTAAGTGCACCCTATGCTGAAGTTGAAGCAATCATCAATTCAATCGATGGCTATGTAATCGCAGCCAACAAAAACTCGCCTAAAATGACCGTGATTGCAGGAGAGACTGCGCCGGTGAAAGCGGCCATGTCTGCGTTCGAGGAAAAAGGCTTCCAGTCTATGCCGTTGGCCACTTCTCACGCCTTCCATTCACGGATTGTCGCACCAGCAAATGAACCTCTTCGCCGATTCTTGGAAAGCCTCGAAATTCGTTGGCCAAAGATTCCAATCACGGCCAACGTGGACGGCACATTTTATCCAATGAATCCCTCGGATTCAGAAGACTTAGAAGCCTCAAAAGAGGCAGTGTTAAGCAAATTAGCCCTTCAAATGGCTTCCTCTGTGGAATGGACTTCACAGATTCAAAGCATGTACGATGCAGGTGCTCGAGTCTTCATTGAAGTCGGTCCAAAACGAGCACTGAGCATGTTTGCGGCTCAAATTCTCGAAGAGCAACCGCATTTGCCGGTGATGACCAACCACCCGAAGCAAGGTGGTATCGCTTCTTTCTTGACCGCATTGGCCACCATGGCTCTTGCAGGCCGACAAGTGAACTGGCCCAGTCCAACATCCGAGGCGCTGACCGAGGCGTTCAGGGCAGGACCGATTGAAGCCCACAAAGCCATCTCTCCATCAGAGGATTTGCGGACCCGGGCCCGCCCGCTGCCTTCAGCGAACAGTTCTACGGCATCATCCGAAGTTCGACACACCATACCTGTGACTTCGCCTTCAGTTGACCCCGAGGTTGCAACTCAAAGGGCAAAGGATGCGTACTTGGGCGACAGGATTGCTGCACTGTGTGGCTACCCAGCTGCCTTTTGCAACGGCATGGTGAACCTTCGATTGGGGTTGGGCCTAAGCGATGCTCACATCACCACGCTGTTCCAAACCATCGCTGCGGAAGCCGACACCGACTCCTCTGTGGATGTCAGCACGGCAGAAACCGTTGCTGATCTTGCCCGATGGGTTTCCTCTCCACCGTCATCGTGGTCTCCTCGCACCTCAATGACGCATCGCTCCAGTTCGTCCACTCAACCTTCGCCAGCCACATCGGGGCACGACCCAATGAGCAGACGTATGTCCGATCCATTTGTTGTCACTGGCGTCTCGCTCGGCCTGCCTGGCGGCGAGAGTGTGTTCAATGAAGACACGTTTGAGCGCCTTGTGCGTGGCGAAACCTGTATTTCCGAAGTCACTGATGAATACAAACAACGTCTGCTTGACAAAAACCTCGTCCGCCTCATCAAAGGGCGAGATGGTTCAGTGAATATGGACCAAGCCACAGAATTCGGGGACGTGCCACAACTTGCTGGGGTGAAAGGAGCGTTTGACCTTGCAGAAGAGTTTGGTATTGACCCGAAGGTGATTCTTGCTTGGGACATCACCACTCAACTGGGTATGGCTGCTGGTCTTCTCGCTCTTCGAGACGCAGCAATCCCATTGACGCCTGTTGAACAAATCGGCAAAGGAGGGCTTCGTCTTATTCGCAACTGGCAAGTGCCACAGCACACACGCGACCGGACCGGGATTGTGTTTGCATCGTGTTTCCCAGGCTTCCAGATGGCGTTGAAACATGCCAAACACAACGGTGACGATGGTGAAGGCCGGTTTGATCGTCGTTATTTGTTCCAAACTCTTGCTATGGGTCATTCCCAATTCGCCCAATATTCCGGTATCCGAGGGCCGAACACCATCATCAACCTCGCCTGTGCTTCCGCAACAGCCGCATTTGGCGTCGCTGAGGATTGGTTGAATGCCGATCGCGTTGACCGAGTGGTCATCATCTCCGCAGATGACGTCACTGGTGACGATATGTGGGAATGGATTGGTGGTGGCTTTGCCGCATCTGGTGCCGCTGCAACTCACAATGTGGTTGAGGAGACTGCGCTTCCATTTGATCGGCGTAGAAATGGCTTGATCCTCGGAATGGGGGCTGCCGCATTTGTTGTTGAAAGAAATTCAGAAGCAGCAGAACGTGGCGTTCAGCCAATTGCAGAGTTGCTCGGCGCAACCACGGCAAATTCAGCGTTCCATGGCACTCGGCTTGATGTGGACCACGTTGCAGAAACGGTGGATAATTTCGTAACGAGCATGGAGCGGCAATGGGGCATTGACCGGCATGAGATCGCCCCAGATACCGTTTTCTTTTCTCATGAAACCTACACGCCGGCACGCGGTGGTTCTGCTCAATCCGAGGTTCGTGCATTGAGGGATACATTCACGCACAGCACCGACAAACTCGTGATTGCCAACACCAAGGGCTTCACAGGCCATCCAATGGCGGTTGGAATTGAAGACGCCAGCATGTTCCATGGTATGAAAACCGGGCGAATTCCTCCGATTGCGAACCACAAGGAAACAGACCCTGAGTTGGGCAATCTCAACCTTTCGACCGGTGGCGATTATCCTAATCTGAAGTACGGCTTGCGCTTCGCAGCAGGCTTCGGTTCACAAATGGCCTTGAGTTTAGTTCGCCGCTGGCCGGTTGTAGGTGAGCGAATTGACGGTGGTAAATTCCTAGCATGGAATCGGAAGTTAGCTGGAACAGACGATGTGGTCTTGCGACTCTTGGACCAGAAATTGGTTGCCTATGTTGATGGCGATGATCACCTCCACGGTGGCGTACAAGGTGAGCCATGGCCAATCACGGCTCCATTCGAAGGAAGACCCTCAGTTGCCCCCGCTCCAGCCGCCCCTGCTTCGGTGACTCCAACCCCTCCCACCCCAACTCCCACTCCTGCAAAGCCAAGCCCGCCACCTGCTGGCGTGGAGAGCAGTGCTCCAAAGGCCGATGTTGTATCAACGGTCATTGATGTGGTTGTCACTCATACTGGTTATCCAGCTGATTTTGTCGAATTGGATCAGGATTTGGAAGGGGAACTGGGTATTGACACTGTGAAGCAAGCCGAGATTATGGCTGATATCCGTGAACAATTCTCCCTTCCAATTGATGAGGAATTTGTGCTTTCTGACTACCCTACGTTGAATCACATGATTGGATACATCGAGCGCATGAGCGGAGGAGCCGTCGTTTCTTCGCCATCAGTTGCACCACCTACCGCTGCAAGAGAGCCCGCTCAACCGGCCGCACCGGAGCCAGTGGCTCCAGTTGCTCCTGACGCACCCGGACCAGTGGCTCCTGCCACAGCCGCGGTTGTTGTTGATGATTCACGCATCCAATCCACAGTGGTCGAAGTCGTGGTGACGCACACGGGTTACCCCGCTGATTTCATTGAATTGGACCAAGATCTCGAAGGCGAACTCGGCATTGACACGGTGAAACAGGCAGAAATCATGGCTGATATCCGAGAACAGTTCGGATTGCCAGTTGACGAGGATTTTGTCCTCTCTGATTACCCGACGCTCAGCCACATGATTGCTTACATCCAACGCATGCTAGGCGGGGCAGGCCCTGCTCCAATGGTTGGAGATCAGCCAGCCCCTGCAATGGCGCCACCAGAAGTTGAGCCAACACCTGTTGTGGCCCCGCCACCTCAGCCTCTCGCATCCGACGAAGAAGTGGATACTACACTCATTGAAATCGTTGTCAAGCACACAGGCTACCCTGCAGATTTCATTGAAATGGATCAAGACCTCGAGGGTGAACTTGGCATTGACACGGTGAAGCAGGCAGAAATCATGGGTGATGTACGAGAAATGTTCAATCTCCCATTGGATGAAGATTTTGTTCTTTCTGACCATCCAACATTGAACCACTTCACCGCTTACATCCTACGAATGAAAGGAGGGCATTCTGCTGAACCTGCCGAAGAAGCACCAGCAGTTGCTGAGCCAGTTGCTCACCACGAACCCATCACCCCCACTCCTGCTGCAAAAGCCGTCCCAAACCGCCGCTGGCAAATTGAGGTTGAGGCGGCACCGGGCGTGCACTCTCCACTGTCATTGACTGGAACTGCCATTGTCACGGACGATGGCTGGGGCATTGCAGAAGCGTTTTGCCAGCGTGTGGAAGCGGATGGAATGAACGCCATCCGAATTGGATTTGAGAGCAACATCCGAGACATGTCGGTTCAGCATGAAGGCAAGCGCTTGGTCTACCGAGCAGACCCGGCGAATCCTGAGCACATTGCAGCGGTGTGTGCAGCTTTGGCAGATCAGAACATTACAGCCCTTGTTCACATGTCGCCACTTAAATTGGCGAGTGCGGCGTGGGCAGAGGACAGTTATCCATCTTCTCAAATAGCGTTGGCAGCCCAGGGATACTTCTCCCTCCTGCAAGGTTTAGACACACATTTCTCCACTCTCGAATCCGGGGTTATCGCATCGGTTACGGCTATGGATGGCCGCCACGGTAACATTGGTGAGCGGTTCAACGCTGTCCAATGCGCTGCGTCGGGTGTGACAAAATCCTACGCCTTTGAACAACTGCAGTTGCGGTGCCGAGCCCTTGATGTACATCCTGAATTGATTCTCGATCCTGTTCAGGCAGCCCAATTGATTCACCATGATGTGTTCAATTTGACAGGTGAAGTTGAGGTTGGTCTTGATCGAGATGAACGGCGATGGGGCTTAGTGGCCTTTGCTGAAGACCTCGTGGAAGACCGTCAACCCCTGGCTTCCGATGACACTTGGCTTGTCTCTGGTGGGGGATCTGGCGTGACCGCATCTTCCATTATCGCTGTTTCAGAATCCTCGTTTAATTCAGGCGCACATTTTGCATTGCTCGGACGTTCTCAATTAATTGAACAAACGAAGGCTTGGGTGACATGGGGCGAAGACGCTCTTGAATCGGAGCGTATTGCATTGCGTGAGCGTTTGGCAAACGCCAGTGAAAACGGTAAAGTCACCATCGTTGAGTGGAACAAAGCATGGCAAAAATTCACCCGTAGCCGAGATGTCTACCTGACCATTGCTTCAATCGAGTCGACCGGAAATTCAGCAAGTTATCACGCCGTTGATGTCACTGACCTCGAGGGCATGCGTGCCGTGGGTGCCTCATTGAAGCGCCCAATTACGGGACTGATTCATGGGGCAGGCCTAGAAGATTCGAAACTTGTTGCAGATAAAGAATTCAACACTTTTGACCAAGTGGTCCGGGTAAAGGTCGACGGCTGGCAATGCATGCTCGCAGCCGGTGAGGCTTCCGGTGCAGAATCACCCCGGCTTGCTGTGTGCTTCACGAGCGTCGCAGGACGGTTTGGTAACGGTGGTCAAACCGATTACGCAGCAGCAAACAGTGTATTGGATGCAGAAATGGCCCGCCTCACGGCGTCTGGGAGATGCCGTGCTGTTGCTATTGGATGGACAGGCTGGCGCGATGTTGGAATGGCCACACGTGGCTCAATAGAAGCGGTGTTTGCAGCCGCAGGAATTGCTACTCTTTCAGTGGACGAAGGGGTGAACATCTTCGCAGATGAGGTCCTTGCAGGTGGTAAACGTCGAGTGATTGCCTGTGGCTCATTGGGCTCGATGGATCATTTTGACACCTTTAGAGATGCTCCTTTACGATTGCCGGCTGAAATGGCAGGGACGATTGCAGACCCTTCGCGATTCCCATTCGTTGACAAAGTCTTGGCGCTTGAGGAAGGGAAATCTTTGACTGTTCAATCAACCCTTTCTGTCGCAGACCATCCTTTCCTTGGTGACCATGCCATCGAAGGCGTGCCTTACCACCCCGGTGTGATGGCTTTGGAGATGTTTGCCGAAGCTGCTCTTCTGCTCCGGCCTTCCACCTGCCTTGCTGGCTTTGAATCGGTTGAGTTTGGTTTGCCTGTTAAATTACTCAAGGGTGCTATGACGGTAAGGATTCATGCCGAGTACGAACGAAGCGAAGGCGACCTTTCTTGGATTTCATGTCGCCTCGTGTCCGACCTCACCAATTCAAAAGGTGAGGTCTTTGGTGAACGCGAACATCACACGGCTCGAGTTCGTATCGTTGAAAAATCTGAAGATTTGTGGCCATTCTTGCAAAGCGAGGTAGACGCTCTTCCTGACATTGGTGTGCCGCCTCAGGGCGAGCTTGCCGAACATCCAACGTTCATCTACCGGCGATACTTCCATGGCCCTCGATTCCAATCGCACGGAGGTGTGCTTCGTGGCGTTGGTGATGCATCGATGCCTGGTGCAGACGGCATTGCCCTTATGCGCCACCAGTTACCTGCAACCGATCAATTTGCTCAGGAAGGCGAGGGCGAAGCAATCCTTCTGGAAGCCTTACCCATGTTGATTGAGGCAGGGTTCCAAAATGCGGGTTTGGTCGCCATGGAAAGCCAAGGGTTCTCTTCACTGCCGGTTGGTGTTGAATGGTCGAGCATGCTGCGTGTGCCTGAACGTGATGAAGCACTGAGATTGCGTAGCATTCAAACAGCTGCAGAAGAAGCAGGTGTTACGGTGCATGATGTCGTGATTGTTGGCGATGATGACGCGCCGGTTTTGGCGTTGAAGGGGCTGCGACTCAAGGGCATGGCTCCTGTTTCATCTGACGATGCATTCACCCTTGAACGATGAATGAGGCCTTTTGAGTGACCATTCAACTCCTTCATCCGCCAGGGAAAATCGAACCTGAGTGCCTCGTTGCACGCTGTCCAATACGCACCCTTTCAATCGAAGAGGTGCCTCTTGCCCATGCTGATGAGGTGTCCACATTTGTGATGCAAAAACGCAGAGACGAACATCTCACAGGTCGCTGGTTGCTCGCTGAAGTCCTGCGTCAGTTGGGCCATGACCCATCCCTGCTGACAGTTGAACGTACACAACACCGAGCGCCTTACCTTGCGTACATTCATGGCGTGTGGAAGAACACGCCTCTTCCTTCGATCAGTGTGGGTCACAGCGATGGCTGGGCCTATGTGGCAGCCGTAGAGCATGGTTGGCGAATTGGAGTGGATGCTGAAGCAAGGGATCGTGGTATCCAGGCAAATGCGTTTGACATGATGGCCAAGGGTGAGGAATTAGAGAGGTTGAACGCTGACCCTGATTGTGCCATCGAGATGTGGGTTTCTAAGGAAGCCATCCAAAAAGCGCTGGGATTAGGGATGCACCTCAACCCCCGTGAGATTGAAATTCCAATTGGAGTGCAGAAGGATATAATCTCAATTGAAAAATCAAAAATCCAATTGATAAAATGGATTCATCAAGAGGCTCAAATAGCCCTTGCTATTACCCCGGGCTCAATATCGGTGGTCACCGCAGAAGACCGGCTGCTTGAGGTGACGAAAGTGGCCATGTCTGAGGGTGATTGGGGCGTGGGTTGTAACACTGTGAGGAACAATGTCTGATCAACGCCAAAACATGTAGGACGAGCGGCTGGTTTCCCACGGCAATCCAAACTGGATGCCGAGTTCTGTTAGGATGACGTAGTTGAACAAAAGATAGCACACATAGGTGATTGACAACACGAGAAGCGATGTATTCACCACCTTACGGCGTTCTTGTTTGGCTTGGTCGAGCGTGCAGATGCCTTGGTTTCTAAAGTACAGCGTGAGGCCTACACCAACGCTTACTGCTGCAATGAGCCCCATCAAAGGTCTGAACCACCCATAGCCATCTTCTCCCCAGTACAGAGTGTCAGAGAGGGCTGCACCGGTGGACACTGTTGCAAGGCCGAGCATCACTAAAACGACGGATGGAAGGCAACACATCGAGGCGATGAGGGTTGAGCCTGCAATCACCTTCCACAGGTCCTTCACAGGCTGGAAAGCGCTGCTTACTGCCTGCTCCGTCATAGGCGTTTTAGCACAGGTTTGCTTTTGAATGGGTGTTTTTCTT
>Ga0206677_10001826_pt1 | contig 19396 bp, 16 predicted proteins | sample M130m12015metaG_FD_155475 | JGI IMG/M metagenome (GOLD analysis project Ga0206677, IMG submission 155475) | Ammonia-oxidizing marine archaeal communities from Monterey Bay, California, United States - M1 30m 12015 | ecosystem: Environmental > Aquatic > Marine > Intertidal zone | place: USA...
CTAAAAGGTGCCTACACTTGGTGCCTACACTAGCTATCTCCAGAAAAGGTGAAGGCCCTAATCCGTTATGGATCAGGGCCTTCAATGGCTCCGGCGCTTGGGTTCGAACCAAGGACCTAATACTCGCAACTCACTGAAGCACCGTTAGTTAAAGAATTTTTTCTGAGCGTATGTTTACTTGGAAAGACTTAGAGTCTACACTCAGGCCGTTGGCTAAGACATCTTTACGTAGCGGCGAGAGACTTATGACGAGTCACATCGCCACCGCCGCGCAACGCCTCGTTGAAGAATACCTGGAACAGGCAGGCCATCGGGAAGAAAGAGGAGGTCCCATCTTCCGGACCTTGAGCAACAACCGGGACGAAGATAACCCCGCGCCCCTCACCCAGTCATCGCTCTATCGAAACGTGATTAAGAAATGGTCCCAGGTTGCCGGATTGGATTTGGGTGGGGTTTCTAATCACGCGATGCGAGCGACTGCCGCGACCAACGCGCTTTCGAATGCGGCTGACATTGCCAAAGTTCAAGAGTGGCTGGGTCATGCGAATGTTTCGACGACCAAGCTCTACGATCGCAGGCAGTCGAAGCCGGAGGATTCTCCGACGTTTCGGGTGAACTACTGAGACCCTATGAAAGTTGATTTTCACTTCTTCAGACGAAAAACTGGCAGCACATCGATCTTTCGAGTCGCTGGTCTGATCGGACTTCGAAACGCACCTCTGACTAAAAAAAGGTCAATAAGGAGGTGCATGGTTGCTTCGAGACCGGGAATCGTGTGGGAGGCGGCGTTTCCTTGGTCAGTCCAATCGGATGAAGTGAAAGGCACGGAGCTTGTTGAGTCCTCATCTCAAAGTTGGCACACGGTTTCCAGGGTGCTCTGGTTTAGTATTGCTAATTTTTATTTGAGGAATAATTGTGGGGGCGTTGCCTCTCATCAAAAATGATAAACAAGGTTGTTGCTCTCATTCTGGCATTGCTAATCGGCAATCCGGTTTGTTGCTGTGCCTTGGGCTGCCAGAGCGATGAGGGAACTTCTCAGAAACATTCATGCTGTTCCGGCCCTTCTGATAATTCTGGGGATCCCGATGATGGTGAGAAAGGCTGCAACTGCTCATTCGAGAAGGTAAGCGAGAAGATCAACGATCATGCCATCGTTCCGCCTAACAAAATTCTCAAACTCCTCGATGGAGGAGTTCTTGCAGCTGAGGAGGATCTTCTTGCTCTGCCTAGAATCCCAGTCGCGGTCCAATGCGTAAGCAAGTGGCCACCTGGTAGTTTACCCATTGCTTCTCTTGGCGAGCGCCTGTCTCGCAACTGTTCTTATTTGCTCTGATTTACGGGACCCCGCGCATTTTTATGCGCATTTCTTCCCGTGCGATATCTCCATCGCCGTATCTCAGCCCATCACTCCACGACGGAGCCACGGCTGATTGCTTAACGAAATCAAAACAGAAATAAGAATAATGAAATTACTACTTAAAACGACTCTCGTCGTCCTCACGCCACTTGCATTCCTCTCCTGTAATAAGGATGAATCAGCCGCCCCATCGCAAACTACCGACGGTTCCGAAGCGGAAACCTCGGTAACTCCTTATCCTCTTAAGACCTGCCTGGTCTCTGGAGAGGACCTTGGATCAATGGGTGACCCCTATGTGATCATTCACGAAGGTCAGGAAATTAAGTTCTGCTGCGATAACTGCGAACCTAAGTTCAAGAAGGACCCGGCTAAGTATCTTGCGATGCTGAAGACGGGTTCGTCTGCCGAAATGCCTGATCATAAAGATCACAATCACTAATCGATAGTCGATTACCTGCTGTTCCGGCAAAAGCCGGAACGGTGGGATTTCTACCAACATATCCCGAGCTCTCGAGCGCGAGAGCTTCCCCTGGTTGATTATGAAAATCACTCTTTTAGTGCTCGCCTGTGCTAGTGTCCTAGCGAGCTGCTCGTCCGATTCTTTCGGCTCAAAAGACGTTCCTATCGTGGATGTTAAAGCGCGTCCCTCGCTTCCGAATAAAGGTCCTACAGCTTACTCCATTCCGCCGCAGGCGGGACCGGAGGCACTCACCGCATTCGCGATGAAACACAATCCGAAGTTACAAGCTCTTCGGTATCGCGCGGCTCGACTAAGCGAAAAAGTTCCGCAGGAAGAATCGTTGCCCGATCCCATGGCTAGCTTGGCTTTAGGAAATCTGCCTGAGACCGCTGCCGGTCGGGTCGATGCCGTTGCGGGTATCAGCCAAAAAATTCCCTTTCCCGGAAAGAGGCGAGCCGCTGCGCTCGCCGCCCAACAGGAAGCACTCTCGGCCCGCGCAGATGCTCAGGCCTACGAGTTAAAACTGAGCGAGCAGGTCCGCAGTGCATGGTGGAATTTCTACCTCTCGGGGATCACCATTCGTATCAGCACAGAGAGCCAACAACTTCTCCGCGTAGTCGAAGAAACGGTTGAGGCCCAGGTCGCAGCCAGTCAGGGAAGTCAGGCGGATCAACTCAGAGTCGCCAATGAAATTACCAAGATCGACCGCGATCTCGCCGAAGCCCGTCGCATTGAAAATACCGCAAAAGCTCGATTGAATTCGCTTCTGAATCGTCCTCCCGGAGCCAGCCTCCCGACGCCTTCAAACCGGGCTTTGGAAAACCCCGGCAATCTTGAAGGTTTAATCGCAGGCGCGGAATCAAGCCACCCGGAAGTTCTCTCCGCCGCCCATAAAATTGGAGCCTTCAAGAGTCGCCTCCAACGCGCCAAGCTCGAGAAATATCCCGATTTCACCTTCGGAGTCCAGGGAGCCGCCGTGGCCTCAAACGGCCTCGCTCCTTCTTCCAACGGCGAAGATCAAATCTTCGGAACCCTCGGCTTCAACATCCCGCTCTGGCAGGAACCGCGCCGAGCCATGATCCGTGAAGCCAATGCCGGGATCGCCGAGACCGAGGCCCTCCTTTCTTCGACTCGCGCCGATCTCCGTTACCGGGTGGAGGACGCCTACTTCCGTGCCAAAACCGCCCGCGAAGTTTCCGCTCTCTTCAAAACCCGTCTCATTCCTGATGCCAAGCAAGCCTACGAAGTTACCCTGACCTCTTACGCCGCTGGCAAGGATACCTTTACCAACGTCATCGATACCTGGCGTCAATGGCTGACCTACCAACTTCAATTCGCCCAGAACCGCGCCCAACTCGGCAAAGCCGTTGCCACTCTCAACGCCGCCGCCGGAATCAAATAAAGCCATCCTATGCCATGAAAACCAAATTTAAAAAAGCGCTCAAGTCACTTGTTCGCCAACCTCGAAAGTTTCTCACCATCCTCCTTCCGCTCACCCTCTTCGCCGCAGGCTGGTGGTTCGGCCTCCCGGACGAAAAACCGGAAAAAATCGTGGCTGATGGTGGAGGCGACGAAACCTGGACCTGCTCCATGCATCCCCAGATCCGCCAGCCCAATCCCGGTCTTTGTCCGATTTGCGAGATGGATCTCATACCCTTGCAGGACGGCGGAGAAGGGGGCATTCGCGAGGTCTCGGTCAGCCCGGAAGCTGCCGCTTTGCTCGATTTACAAATCTCTCCCGTCATTCGATCCGCAGCAGTCGCCGAGGTCTCACTCTTTGGTCGCATCGGGTACGACGAACGCCGAATGTCCACCATCACCTCACGAATCGGAGGCCGCATCGACCGGCTCTTTGTTGACTTCACTGGTGCCATGGTTCGCAAAGGTGACCACCTCGCAGAGATCTATTCGCCCGAAATTTATGTCGCCCAACGCGAAGTCATCGAGGCCACCAAATCCATCCGCAACCAATCCGCCAACGCCTCCGATCCTGTCCGCCAGACCCGCCAACGCCTCCTTAATGCTGCCCGCGAAAAGCTTCGCCTTCTCCAGATCTCGGAAGAGCAGATTGACGAGATCGCTTCGCAAAAAACTCCCAGCGACCGCATTACCATTCGCTCGCCCCAAGACGGCATTGTCGTCGATAAATCCATCGACCTCGGAGCCTATGTCAAAACGGGTGACCCGCTTTTCAAGATCGCCGATCTCTCTACCGTCTGGCTCATTATGGAGGCTTACGAGAGCGATCTATCATGGCTTCGTTACGCCCAAGATGTAGCCTTCACTCTTGAAGCCGTTCCCGGACAAGAATTCCACGGACGGGTCGCTTTCATCGATCCCGATATCAATCCCATGACCCGCATCGCCGAGGTCCGCGTGAATGTCGAGAACCCCGGCCAGAAGCTCAAGCCGGGTATGTTCGCCCGCGCTCATGTCGAGTCCCGCATGACCGGAGACGGTAAGGTCATCGATCCTTCCATGGAAGGAAAATGGATCAGCCCGATGCACCCCGAGATCGTTAAAGACCAACCCGGAGAGTGTGACATCTGCGGCATGGATTTAGTGCCCGCCGCCGAACTCGGCTTCATTTCCGAAGCGAGTCAAAAGGAAAAACTACCGCTCCTCGTCCCAGCCTCCGCCGTCCTGCAAACAGGCGAAAGAGCCGTCGTTTATGTCCGCATTCCGGAAAAAACCGATCCCTCTTTTGAAGGTCGTGAAATTGTTCTTGGGCCAAAAGTTGGCAAGCAATTCATTGTCGAGAATGGACTGAGCGAAGGCGATCTCGTCGTTTCCCAAGGTGCCTTCAAGCTCGACTCCGAACTCCAGATCAAGGCCAAGCCTTCCATGATGAATCCCAATGCGGGATTGATCGAATTACCCGCCAACTCCGCACCGGACGACCTCGCTGGACAGTGGGAACCTGTCCTCCGTTCACTCGCCCGTCTGCAAGAAGCAAGCGAACCGGATGTCGCCGATCAGGCCCTCACCGGGATGACCACCGCTATCAAGGCTGTCGATCAATCGACTTTCCAGCCGGACACGCTCAAACTTTGGGATGAATTCTCTAACCGGCTTCTCAATGGTCTCACCATTGCCCGACGCCAGCTCCCCGAAGAAGTAGAGCAAGCAGCTCGTATCGCGACCCGTTCGACTGAGGAATCCGGTCGCTATCTCGGACTCTCCAGCCGCACCCAGGCTCCTCCCAAAACTGATCCCGCCTTGGCAGAATCTCTCAAACATCTCATCACGGCCTACCTTCCCTTGGCAAAAGCACTCGCCGACGATACCCCTGAAAAAGCCCAATCTGCCGCCACTGAATTGGCCGAGCACAGCGGCATGCTCTCTTTGACGGAGGACGCCGAATATCTTCAGAAGAATGCCCGAGACCTTGCCTCGAATAGCGACATTGATAAGCAGCGGGAGATCTTCAAAAACATCAGTAATAAGCTCATCTCGCTTGTCCGATCCCATGGCCTCGATCAGGTCGGCAGCACCTACGTTGTCCACTGTCCCATGGCCGCGAAGGGGGAAGGAGCCGATTGGATTTCAAATGTTCCCGAAGTCCTCAACCCCTACTTCGGCGATAGCATGCTCAACTGCGGTTCCGTCACAGCAACCCTGTCCCTCGGCGATAAACCTCCGATGAAAAAAACGGAGGACATGAAGGATCACAATCACGGCAAATAACCCACTCATCTTAAAAAACCGTGAAAGCACTCATCCATTTCTGCCTCCACCAAAAGCTGGTGGTCTTTCTCTTGCTTACCTTCTTTATCGGCTGGGGCGTCATGGTGGCACCCTTTGATTGGGATACGGGCGACTACCCGCGAAACCCGGTTGCCGTCGATGCCATCCCCGACCTTGGCGATAATCAACAAATCATTTTCACCGAGTGGAACGGGCGCTCGCCCCAAGACGTCGAAGACCAGATTACCTACCCCCTCACCGTCGCTCTCCTCGGTGTTCCAGGCGTCAAGGAAGTCCGCTCATTTTCGATGTTTGGATACTCTTATGTTTATCTCATTTTCGAGGAGGACATCGAGTTCTACTGGAGCCGCAGCCGCGTTCTCGAAAAGCTCAACTCTCTTCCGGCCAATCTTCTCCCTGACAATGTCACGCCCACTCTCGGCCCCGATGCCACCGGCCTCGGTCAGGTTTTTTGGTATGTTCTCGAAGGTCGTGATCCGCAAGGAAATCCAACCGGAGGATGGGATTCTGACGAACTCCGCTCCATTCAGGATTGGCAGGTCCGCTACGCTCTTCTCGCCGCCCGTGGCGTCGCCGAAGTTGCATCGGTGGGTGGATTCCAACGGCAGTATCAGGTCGATGTCGATCCCGATGCCCTCCGCGCTCACAACATTTCACTCGCCCAAGTCGCCGATGCCGTCCGCAAGTCCAATCAGGAAATCGGAGCCCGAAATCTCGCTATCAATGGCGTCGAATATTTCCTCCGTGGCACCGGCTATATCGAAAGCGTCGAAGACCTTGAAAAAGCGGTCGTCGCCGTCCGCGAAAACACGCCCATCACCGTGGCCGACATTGCCACCGTGCAACTCGGTCCCGCCATCCGCCGGGGTATCCTCGATGTGAACGGGGCTGATGCCGTCGGCGGAGTTGTCGTCGCTCGATATGGCACCAACCCGCTTGCCGCCATCAAATCGACAAAGCAAAAGATCGAAGAACTCACCGAAGCTCTTCCCATTCGTCCTGTCATCAACTGGACAAAAGTCACCCTCGAAGAAGCCACCGCCTACGCTGAGCAACAAGGAATACCAGAACCCTTCGTTGATGGTTCCGCGCTCAATGAAGCCGCTTGGCTTGCCCACTCCCGCACGATCGATGACCGCGCCTGGCCTGCTTGGTTTACCACCTCAAAAGTCACCGTCGTTCCTTTCTATGATCGCTCCAAGCTCATCGACGAAACACTCAATACCCTCGACGATGCCCTCTATCAGCAAGTCCTAGTCACCATCATTGTCGTCGTCGTCATGCTCCTTCATTTCCGAAGCAGCATCCTCATCTCCATGATGCTTCCGCTCGCGGTTCTTATCACTTTCATCTCGATGAAAGTCTGGGGAGTCGATGCCAATATCGTAGCCCTTTCTGGCATCGCCATCGCCATTGGCACCGTTGTCGATGTCGGAATCGTCCTCACTGAAAACATTCTCAAACACCTCGACGAAGCCGATCCCGAAGAGTCAAAAGCCGCTGTCATCTATCGCGGTGTCACCGAGGTCGCCGGGGCCGTCACCACTTCCGTCGCAACGACCGTAGTGAGCTTTCTACCCGTCTTCACCATGACCGGCGAGGCGGGCCGACTCTTCAAACCGCTCGCTTTCACCAAATCCTTCGCGCTCATTGCCTCCATCATTGTCGCGCTGACCATCATCCCTCCCGTCGCCCACATCCTCTTCGGCTACCGCTTCCCGCTCTTCCGGAAATTCGCGGCATTGAGAAAATCAAAGTCCCTCAAATTCACCTTCATCGGCTTTAATATTGCGGTGGCATTCTTCGTCACCTGGCTCCTTGCAAAAGACTGGATGCCGCTCGGCCTAGACCGCTCGACAAGTATCAACATCCTCTTTGTCTGCCTCGTCATCGGTGGACTCCTTCTTTTCTTCAAACTCTTCGAGCATCTCTACAGTGGAATCCTAAAATGGTGTCTCAATCACAAGGCCCTCTTTCTCTCCGCCCCGGTTCTTCTTCTCGCGATGGCCTTCAGTATCTGGCTCGGTTTTCCCAAGGTCTTCTCCTTCCTCCCAGAGTCAGCCCAACAAACTGCTCTTTATAAAGACGCTGCTGAAAAATTCCCCGGCCTCGGTGAGGAATTCCGTCCCGCTCTCGACGAAGGCTCTTTCCTTTTCATGCCCACTGTTGCTCCGCACGCTTCCATTGAAGAAGCACAGGAGACCTTGAAGCAACTCGATTCCGCCATCGCTTCCATCCCCGAAGTCGAACGTGTCGTCGGGAAAATCGGCCGTGCCGAAACTCCTCTCGACCCCGCGCCGCTCTCCATGATCGAAACGGTCATCAACTACGTTTCCGAATTCAAAAGTAGCGAGAAAGGGGAAGTCCTCCGTTTCAAAACCGACGATCAAGGAGACTTCGTTTACGAAAACGAAGCTCTCGTCCCCGATGAAGACGGAAAGCCCTTCCGCCAGTGGCGACCACAGATCAAATCTCCCGATGACATCTGGGCCGAGATCAGTCGCGTCACCCAACTCCCCGGAGTCACCGGCGCACCAAAACTGCAACCCATCGAAACCCGCCTCGTCATGCTCCGCACCGGAATGCGGGCCCCCATGGGCCTGAAGATTAAGGGCCCTGACCTCCGAACCATCGAGGACTTCGGGATTGAAATCGAGCGCCACCTTCGAAGCGGCATGATTAAGGGCCTCAACCCCGCTACCGTAAATGCCGACCGCATCGTCGGAAAATCCTACCTTGAAATCATCCCCGACCGCGATGCCGCTTCGCGCTATGGACTCAATATCATCGACGTCCACGATGCCATCCAAACCGCCATTGGAGGCCGCATGGTCACCACCACCGTCGAGGGCCGTGAGCGCTACATGGTGCAAGTCCGCTACATGCGCGAGAACCGCGACTCTATCGAAGACCTCGAAAAAATCTTGGTGAGCTCAAAAGGCGGCGCACAAATCCCACTCTCCCAACTCGCCTCCATCCGTTACGTGCGTGGACCGCAAAACATCAAGGCCGAGGACACCTTCCTCACCGGCTACGTCACCTTTGGCGCCGAACCAGGCAATGCCGAAGTCGATGTCGTCGAGGCCGCGCAAGCCTACCTCAAAAAGATGGAAGCCGATGGTGAACTCACCCGCGCTGCCGGAGTCCGTTACGAATTTGCAGGGAACTATCAGTCCGCTTTGGAATCCAACAAAACCCTCATGTTCGCGGTTCCACTGTGCTTGGGCATCATCTTCATGATCCTCTACCTCGACAACAAATCCGCGGCCTCCACTGCCATCGTTTTCTCCGGTGTCGCCGTCGCTTGGGCCGGGGGATTCCTAATGCTCTGGCTCTATGGCCAACCCGGCTTCCTCAACTTCGAAGTCTTCGGCCACAATGTCGCCCATCTTTTCAATGTCGGCCCCGTCAATATCTCGGTCGCAGTTTGGGTCGGATTCCTCGCCCTTTTCGGCATCGCCACCGATGACGGCGTCGTTATCTCTACCTACCTACGGCAGAAGTTCGAGGAACTGAAACCGACCACCATTTCCGAAATGCGAGCCGCCGCCCTCGAAGCCGGCCAACGCCGCGTCCGCCCCTGTCTCATGACAACGGCGACCACGCTTCTCGCCCTCCTCCCGGTCCTTACCAGCACCGGTCGCGGCTCCGATCTTATGGTCCCGATGGCCATCCCCATCTTCGGCGGCATGCTCATCGAACTCCTCACCATGTTCGTCGTCCCCGTCCTTTTCTGTCTCACCAAAGAACTGCGCTCTTCAAAAAATCAACCAAAATGAAACTAAATAATATGAACCTGATAAAAACCACCTCCGTAATCGTCGCGCTCCTGCCTCTTTCCGCTTTTGGATGAGACGGCTGAAAACTCACTGCGCCGCCAGTTGGCGGTGATTCTGTAGCTACTGGATCTGCATTCAGCCTCGCGTTCGACTACCGTTATCGTCTCAATGATGAGATTTTCAATGGTTCAAACAGAGTTGGAAATCCAAGCGATATTTCCACCGAGTTCCACCAATTCTCGCTGAGTGGTTCCTATCGAATCGATGAGAATTGGATTCTCAATGTTCGCGTTCCTTTCACCGATGGAACACGAAGTGAGACCGGAAGGAGTGATGTCAATATCAGTGGACTGGGCGACATGAACCTGACCGCAATCTTGTCACCATGGTCCAACGATGACTCGGCTCTCAGTGGATTAAGTTTCAACTTTGGATTTATTCTTCCGACCGGAGAAGCCCGGGACAATCCCCGTGTTGGGGGCGCGAACCCGAGTGTTTTCCAACTGGGCACCGGGACGACTCAGCTGACTCTTGGGACCCGCTATTCGCGTAAGATCGATGACTGGTCCTATTTCTCTAGCCTGAATTTAAGCTTACCACTCTATGAAAGCTCGAAGGATTTTCGGCCAGCCGAGACCTTGTTTTTCAGCACGGGAGTGAGTCGAAGCCTGACCGAGGACCTTAGCGCAAAACTGTCCTTGGATCTGTTTTATGGCGAACGGGATGAATTCCTTGGAAATGAGATCGCCGACACCGGTTCAACGACACTCTCCATAGCACCTTCACTCATTTACGCGATCAATGAAGAGATGAACGCCTCGTTCTCTGTGGCTGTTCCAGTCTATCGAGATGTTAATGAAACCGCACTCACCGTTGGCCCCCTCTGGAGTTTCGGTCTGAGCTACAGTTTCTAATCCGCAGAATCAGAAAAATCCACAAATCCAAAATAAATGAATAAAAAAGCTAGAATCGTGAGAATGGTCACACCCGACCATCTCTGCCCGTGGGGCGTTAAAGCAAAGGATCTCTTGGAGCGGAACGACTACGAAATCGAAGACGAGCACCTCGACTCCATGGATGCCAATAAAGCGTTCAAGGAGGAACATGGATACGATGAAACACCACAAATCTGGATCGAAGGTGAACACGTCGGCGGCTATGAGGATCTCCGCAAGCATCTTGGCATGGAGCCGGAGGAGGAAGAAGGGAAGACCTATCAACCGGTCCTCGCCATCTTCGCCGTCTGTCTTCTGATGGCGGTCACCGCAGCCTACGCGATGACGTCCGGTTTTCCGCCCATACGAATCGTAGAACTCTTCATCGCCTTCAGCATGTGTGTGCTCGGAATCCAGAAGCTCCAGGACCTCAGCGCGTTCACAACAGGCTTCGTTCAATACGATCTTCTCGCCCAAAAGGATGTTCGCTATGGCTACCTCTATCCCTTCGTCGAAACCGGAGCGGGTATCCTCATGATCGCGGGACTCTTCACTTGGGTGGCAGCGCCCGCTGCGTTGTTCGTCGCGACTATCGGTGCAATCTCCATCGTCAAAGCAGTTTACATTGAGAAAAAAGACCTCGAATGCGCCTGCACCGGCGGCGGCGATGGTGTCCCGCTCGGAGCGATTTCCCTAACGGAAAATCTCATGATGATGGCCATGGCCATCTGGATGATGCTCCAAAAAGCAGGTGTTGTTACTCTTTGAGACCCAACCCTAAAGACCAGCCACTAATATGAAAACAAGCCCTGCCCAAACAATCAGCAGAGCTTTTCAGGGGTGAATGGTAGTTATATACGGACCAGATTACAATCGACCCTCAACTCTCGGATTGATCTCATCAAGGCCATCGGTGGAGGTATTCTTTGAACAAGACTGAATTCTCCATGACTACTTTGCCTACCTCTAAATCCCACCCTAATTCTAGCCAAATTCTGGAACGACTATCGGCTAGCCCGATCCGTTAAATTAACCCGGTTAGCATAATTTTCATTCCATTCTTGGCTAAGTAAGACAAATCGATTGACTACCGTCGCTTGCACACTAAATTAACCCCATCGCAAAACATCTAACAACTTTCATGGCATTTTTCGCCATGGTGATTGTGACACTCTCCCAAGTGTCAGCGGTAGGATTTTGTGAGGGCTCAACGGAAGTCTTCGTTGGTCAGCATAAAGTTGGTGGGGACTCAGATTGCGAGCACTCTTCAGAGGACCATCTCCCAACAGACTGTAGTGAAGAACCATGTGAGGACAATCACGTGGCGATCGATTTGGATGTCGATGATTTCGCTCGCACTTCAACAGAAGGCGAGCCTACCTCTCCGGACTTTCTTCCTGTGACGATTGTCACCTTTTCTCCTGAAAAACACCTTCGCCCCCGGAAAGAAATTTCCCCGTTGGGCTTTGCTAGACCGCCCCCGGACTTACCGGTTTCTTTGCGATTTGGCGTAATGAGGCTTTGATGCCGGTAGCTCCACGACACCGCGTGTGTGTCGTGATGAATTGATATGCACCTGCCCCGTCGATGATCGACGAGAGGCTCCCTTGGTCACATTCACAAGCTACCGGCATGAAAGCCTCATTATATTTTTTACCTACCCTACTCCTAGCAGCATCCTGCTCCTCCCAGATATCTCATCTTCCAATTGTCACAGTCCAGCCAGCAGCGCAGAACATCGCTGTCGAATCGACTGGGACCACTGGTGGTCGAGATACAGCCCTCACACTGTCCAATCTCCGCACCCTCGTGCAGCAGAGTAATCCGAACCTTGCAGCTGCACGCAAACTCATCGATGCAGCACAAGGACGCTTACAACAGGCTGGACTAAGATCGAATCCCACCATCGAGCTGGAATTCGAAACCACGGCCAATTTGAGGGAGCCGTTTCTGACAGGCGGGATCTCTCGTAGTTTCCCTCGAACAAATCGACTGCTCCTCGAAAAACGCGTCTCGGCTCCTCTTGTGGAAGCTGCCCGTGCTGAGGTTTCTGATGCCGAACGGCTCCTCGTCGGAGTAGTTCGGGAGCAGCTCGTCGAGATTCTTGCCCTCCGGGAAAAGAAAACTCTGCTAGGAAAACAAGGCGAGAATGCTCAGAAACTCGCCGATTTCATCAACGATGCGGCCGCACGTGGCGAAGCGTCCCTACTGGAAGCCCCGACAGCGGAAATCGAGGTCACCCGCCTCCAGACTCAGGCAGAGCAGCTCCAAATTCAGATTGATCTTACGGAAGCAAAACTAAAGCCAGTTCTTGGCTTAGCTCCATCCGCGAAGCTCACGATTGCTGGCGCTCTCCCACCAACAAACTTGCCACCGATGCTGGTCACTGTGCCACAAAACCGACCGGACCTCGTCGCAGCCAGGCTCCGCGTAGAATCGGCTGGTGAAAACATTACCCTCACCCAAGCCGAAGGTGTTCCAGACTATGATCTGGGTGTCTTCGCCGGTATCGGTCGGGCCGTCGATGAACCTGAAGGTGGCGAAGCTGAAGGCATCTTAGGTGTGCGTTTCAGCATGCCACTGGGAACCGATCCTAAAACTCCAGGAGCCCTGCGCGAAGCTCATGCCGAGAGAGATCGTTTGGATCTCACTACTGTGGCTCTTCGCAAAAGTATCACTGCCGAAATCCGTGCGGCATACTCCGAAATGGCGCAGTGGCAGAAACTGGCGAAGCGCATCGACAGTGAATTGTTACCAAAAGCACGAGAGAATCTTTCCCAGATTCGTGCCGCGCACCGCAATGGCCAGGTCCCACTACAAGACGTTCTCCGTGCCCGCGAGCAGGAGCTCTCACTCCAACTCTCAGTCCTAGAATCTCGCGAAAAATTTCACGCCGCCCGCGCTCGCTATCTCACAGCGACGAACGGCTAAACCTTACCCTAACACTCTCTTAATCGATGAAAAAATCATTCCATCTCATCCTACCGTGCCTCTTCATTGCGCACCTCCACGCCGAGGAAGCGATCGATCCCGAGCGCGCTGCCAACACCATTATCCTCACCGAATCCGGTGTAAAAAACCTCCGAATCGAACTGATCGAAGCCGAAGAACGAACTTTTAACAACATGGTCTTCGCTATTGGCCGAGTCGAGGATGTTCCAGGCCGTGGCTATGCCATTTCATCACGAATCCCGGGTCGTGCGATAAAGGTAAATGCCCGTATCGGTGATCGGGTCAAACAAGGAGAAACCCTTGTCGAAGTCGAAAGCCGCCAGCCAGGAAGTCCGCCCCCTGTTATTCCACTCAAGGCAATCCGCGACGGAATCGTGACCGAGGCAAACGTCATTGAAGGAAAACCCGTCAGCCCTGATGATGCCTTGCTCACCATCGCCGACCGCTCGCTGATGTGGGTCTCCGCCGAAATCCCAGAGCAACGGGCTGCTGGCATCAAGGAGGGCACCAAAGCAGAGGTCACTTTTCCCGCCCTCGGGGGCGAAGCAATTACCGCCACACTCATGCGTTTCGGCATTGAAGCGGACGCTTCAGCAGGCTCGGTTCACGGAATCTTTGAACTACCGAACCCGACCGGAAGACTCAGCCCCGGCATGCGGGCCGAACTAAACATCATCGTTTCCGCCCGCCAAGATGTCATGGCTGTCCCGGAAGAATCCATTCAAGGGAATCCCTCATCACGCGTTGTCTACGTAAAGGACTTTGAGCTAGAAAACTCCTACGTCAAAGCACCGGTCGTGGTTGGTGTCAGCAGTGGTGGCTGGGTGGAAATTTTAGAAGGCTTATTCCCTGGCGACGAGGTCGTCACTCGCGGTTCCTATGCTCTCGGTTATGCCGGGGGTGGCGGCGGTGTCTCGCTCAAGGAAGCTCTTGATGCTGCCCACGGTCACAAACACAACGAAGACGGATCAGAAATGACACCTGAGCAACAGGCCGCTGAAGAAAAGGCCCACGGAGACGGACACAGTGGCGAGGGAGGCGGAGCGCCGAAGTGGATGATCTACTATGCCGCCGGTATTACCTTGGCATTCCTTGTTGCCATCCAGCAGCTCCTCAACAAGCGCAGAAAGGAGGGCCAGTCCCATGCTTAATGCCCTCATTCGGTTCTCACTCGCTCAGCGGGGACTCGTTCTCATCGGCGCGGCTCTCATCCTGATTCTTGGTATCCGCGAGGCCATCCAGACTCCTGTCGATGTCCTCCCGGACCTCACCAAGCCGACAGTTACTCTCCTCACTGAGGCTGGCGGCTATTCTCCGGAAGAAGTCGAAACGCTCATTTCCATTCCTTTGGAGAACTCTCTCGGAGGAGTCACCGGCGTAGACCGCATCCGCACCGTCAATGACATCGGTCTTTCACTCGTATTTATCGAGTTCGACTGGGGCACCGACGTCTATCAGGCCCGTCAATTTGTCCAGGAACGCCTCATCGGCGTCGCAGGAGAAATGCCCGAAGGCGTCACGCCCTACATGACTCCTGTATCATCCCTTATGGGGGATATTATGCTCATAGGCCTGCGCGATCATACGGGAAAAACCTCACCGCGAGACCTGCGTGTGCTCTCGGAATGGACCGTTGCCCGTCGTCTGCAATCTATCCCCGGTATCGCCGAAGTCCTCTCTATGGGTGGTGGAGTGAAGCAGGTTCAAGTGCAGCCCGACCCTGAGCGGATGCGCCTCTACAACATCACGTTCGAACAACTCCGCGACGCTGCTGCCGAGTCGGTGAAAAATACCACTGGCGGTTTCCTCACCGAACGTGCTCAGGAAATCATGGTGCGTAATCTCGCCATGTCTTCCTCTCCGGAAGTCATCGGAGCGACCGTAATCACCCAACGAAATGACCGCTCCATCCAAATCCGGGACGTCGCAAAAGTCACTTGGGACATCGAGCCCATGCGTGGCGATGCTGGATTTGGCCTGGCTGATGGAGAGAAGAATGCCGATGGCGAACTCGGCAGTCGTGGCGTCATCATCTCAGTGCGTAAAGCTCCTGGTTTCGACACCATCGCGCTCACAAAAGAGGTCGACCAAGCCCTCGAAGAACTCCGCGCCTCCCTTCCCAAAGGTGCCGAACTCATCCCTCTCTATCGCCAAGAAGAATTTATCGAGCTGTCCATAGACAACCTCGTCGAAGCCTTGCGTGACGGGGCGATTATGGTGGCCATCATCCTTTTCCTCTTCCTCCTGAATGTCCGCATCACCGCCATTACCCTAACTGCCATCCCGCTGTCATTGGCGATGACGATGTTGGTCTTCGATCTCTTCGGACTCACCGTAAACTCAATGACTCTCGGTGGTCTCGCCGTCGCTGTTGGAATGGTCGTCGATGATGCCATTGTAGACGTAGAAAACGTCTACCGCCGCTTGCGCGAAAACACCTCACTGAAGGAACCATTGCCGAGAATCGAAGTCATCGCACGAGCTTCCAGCGAGGTCCGTTCGTCGATCCTTTACGCAACGATTCTCATCATCCTTGTCTTCCTACCTTTGATGGCTCTCAGCGGTGTAGAGGGGAAACTCTTCACGCCCATCGCAATCGCCACCATCGTCAGCATGGCAGCGTCCTTCATCGTTTCGCTCACTGTCATTCCAGTTTTAAGCTCGCTTCTCCTAAATCCGAAAGCGGGAAAAGAACACAAAGACTTCATCCTCGTGCGTTGGCTAAAGGCAGGATTTCGCGCCACTTGGCTCCGCTTCGCGCTTGCTCAGCCTCTCCTTGTGATTGTCATTACTGGTGGCCTCATCATCTCCGCTTGGTTCCAGTATTCCGATATGGGAAGAAATTTCCTCCCACCATTCCGTGAGCCAACCGCTCTCGTTGCAACTACGATGAGTCCCGGCACCTCGCTAAAGACGACCTCAGAAATGTCCGACGTCGCCATGGAGCGACTACTGGAAATACCGGGAATCAAGACCGTAGCCTTCCGAGCAGGCCGTGCCGAACGCGGTGATCACGTCGTCCCGGTTTCCACCGTAGAAATCGATGTTGAGTTCCAGGAAGACACCACCCGCAACCGCGCCGAGATCATCGCCGACATCCGGACTACCATGAAGGACATCCCCGGCACCTTCAGCGCCATGAGCGGACCGCTCGCCGACCGCATCGGCCACATGCTCAGCGGAGTCTCCGCCAAGGTCGCCGTCAAAATTTTTGGCCCAGATCTCGATGAACTCCGTCGCCTTGGTAACGAGATTGCCGATATCGCACGCGGCATCCCAGGCATGGAAGAAGCCACTGTCGAGCAGCAGGCAAGCGTGCCTCAACTCCGTATCGAACCAAAAATTGACCGTGCCGCTGCTTACGCCGTTACACCCGCTAGTCTCACCGAAGAACTCTCCGCTCTCATGGGTGGCGAGGAAGTCGCCGAGATTTACGAAGGTGTCCGCGTCTATGACCTTGTCGTGCGCTTGCCGGAAGAATGGCGGGAAAATCCCGAACGCCTAAAGGATCTCTACATCGACACCAAGGCCGACACGCTTGTCCCGCTCGATACCGTCGCGCACATCCGCATGGCCACAGGACCAAACACGATCAAACGAGAGAACCTCCGTCGCCGCTTCGTCGTCGGAATCAATCCCACCAACCCTGACCTCGTCTCCGCTGTCGATCAGCTCAAAGCGGAAGTCGCCGAGAAAGTGAAGCTCCCTGAGGGATACAGTATTTCCTACGAGGGAGAATACGTCGCACAAAAGGAGGCAGCCCGAACGATCGCACTCAGCTCCGCGCTGATCATTGTGGTCATCATCTTCCTGCTACACTCCTTCTTCAAGAGCTTTGGCTTTGTAGCACTCGTGCTGACCATTCTGCCCGTATCGCTCGTGGGAGGAATCCTCTACACCGGCATGACTTTGAACAATATCAGCATCGCCACGCTGGTCGGCTTCATCGCCGTTGGCGGCATCGCAGCGAGAAATAACATCATGCTCATCTCACACTACTTACACTTGATGAAGCATGAAGGAGAGTCGTTCACAAAAAAGATGGTCATCAGAGGCACCGAAGAACGCCTCGTCCCCATCCTCATGACCGCCGTCTCCGCCGGGCTCGCACTCGTGCCTCTCGTCATCGCTGCCGATGAACCTGGGAAAGAAATCCTCAACCCCGTCGCCATCGTCATCGTCGGCGGTCTCATCAGCTCGACTCTGCTCGGCCTCGCTGTGACCCCTGCCCTCTTCTACGCTTTCTGTCGTAAATCCGCAGAAAAGGCGCTCCGGCTCAATGCCGCCGCCTGCTCTTAAACAGCAAACCAAAACCAAAACCAAAAAATGAAACCAAAATACATCCTGCCAATCGCAGCATCCGCCATCGCCCTCATCGTCACCCCATTCGCTTTCGCGGATGAAGACGAGAAAGGCGACCACAAAGGCCATGACCACAAGGAACATGCTGATCACGATGACCATGAAGGTCACGACCACGGTAAAAAAATAGCCGGCCCCAACGGCGGTCGTATCCTCACCGAAGCCGAGCCACACCTTGAGTTCTTCGTGACCAAGGACCGCAAGGTGAAAATCACCGCTGTCGATGATCACGGAAAAGCGATCCCGCTAGCAAAGCAAAGCGTCGATATCATCGCTGGTGATCGCAAAAACCCGATCAAGATGACGTTCAAGAAGGACGGAAACTCCCTCGTCTCGGACAAGGCCTTCCCTGCAGGAAACGACTTCCCAGTCGTCGTTTCCATAAAGGCATCTCCTGAAGGAAAGAAAGTCCGTTCGAAGTTCAACCTGAACCTCGCTGACTGCCCAAGCTGTGACTATCTCGAATACGCCTGCACCTGCGATCACGGTGAAGACGACCATGAAGGTCACGATCACGACGATCATGACCACGAGAAGAAGTAATTGGTTCGCCTAAACCAACCGGGAGGGCGCAAAAAAAGCGCCCTCCCCTTTCTCAAAAAATTATGAAACACGATCACGACGATCATGATCACGGCCATGACGACGAAAAGAATCCCCCGTCATCAAAGGTGCTCAACCAAGAAGTTGAAGCCTCTACCCAAACGATCCTGCTCGTTGCAGGAGTAGATTGTTCCGAAGAAGTTGCCGCTATTGAGTCCGCCCTTACGAACACCGGTCACGTTCGCGAGGTCAAAGTCAGCATTCTCAGCGGCAAAGCCATCATCCAGCATGATGGCGAACTCTCAGACCCGGAACTCATCGATGCGCTCAAGTCAGCCGGACTCAAAGCCCGCACCGAAGGGAAGACGATCGATCACATCGGCGCTCCGCACCTTCAGCTTGAGGTTTAAACCAAGGAAGACCTGGGATCCCTTCTGGCCCTCTAGATAATTACATCGAAAGCCGAAGAACTGACTCGGAGTCATTTTCCAAATATGGAAAAAATCGGCATGTGACATACGTGACAATGGTGAATGAATGTGCCAATCACGCGACATCGTCACGATTCGTCACTCGCTTCTTGGATCAAGCCTGAAACGAGTAGCAAAATCGGCAGCTAAAATTCTGCATCACCTTCCTCCAACCAAAAGCAAAGGCAGACATTCACCTACTACCATCACTCCCTTTGTTAGTCCCAAGGCGTCCGATAAGCCTTCGCAAGTTCTTCTCCCTCCTGTTGTCTTGCTTGATGTAGTCTCGAAGTAATTGGGCTCTTACATCTGGTTTGAGATACTCGGTAGCATCTTGGAACCCACTCAGCCGCGCAGCTCTTATGGCCTCGCAGGTCGGAAGGGTGAGATCGCGTTCTACAGAACTCATCTTGGTAGGTGATGCTAGGACATTAGTGTTGCAAGCATTTCTAGGTCATCGAACGGGTACAATTCGCCAATCAACACAGATTTCTTCCTTCGAATCCTTGAGAACGCCCACCTTTGACAAGCCAAAGCAGTCTCGATGACAAGAAGTGTCTACATATGGTGTCTACACGAGCTATCTCTTAAAAAGGTGAAGACCCTAATCCGTTGAGGATTAGGGCCTTCAGATGGCTCCGGCGCTTGGGATCGAACCAAGGACCTATTTGACCGCATCCCTTATAAATCAATGGTTTCAGCGTTAGTGTAGGCACTATTCAGTTGTTTTCAGCTACTTACTGCCTACACTAGTGCCTACAGCTCAGACCATGTCTACCCTCTACAAAAAGCGAAATTCACCCAATTGGTATGCCCAGTTTTTTGATTCA
>Ga0206677_10001827_pt1 | contig 19389 bp, 12 predicted proteins | sample M130m12015metaG_FD_155475 | JGI IMG/M metagenome (GOLD analysis project Ga0206677, IMG submission 155475) | Ammonia-oxidizing marine archaeal communities from Monterey Bay, California, United States - M1 30m 12015 | ecosystem: Environmental > Aquatic > Marine > Intertidal zone | place: USA...
CGCAAAATTATACTGTAACACATTAACGTAATCATCAACGCCAATACTGATAACCCCATCTAAATCATCCCAACAGTTCACATCTAAACTACTTACACTAAAACGAATAGGTGATATCGTGTCTGAATTAACAGCTTCAAAACATTCAGTAGCAGTAGTTACAAAATAATGATTTGTACCAAAAGGTATCGAATTCTCATTCAGTATATACGAATCTGTAGGATAATAAACATCAGCCACATTGTAATAGGGACCACCAACATTAAGCGCCCCAAAAATATAATAGTGAGTAGAAGTAGTAGCACCTATAGGGTGAAGCCAATCCATATAAACAAGAGTATCACTTACTGAGGCACAATTAAATACAGGTGGCGGAATTGAATCTGGAGCTGAAGAAATAACCTCTAAAGTATCAGAAAAAAAAGTGCAACCATTAATAGTTGCAGCAACAACATAACTTCCTGTACCAACTGAAACTGTAGAATCCGTACTAAAAACTACTGAAGTAGAGTCAAACCATTCAAATATTGCAGTACTATCAGCAACATTGGCTGTAAGAACAATATCTGCACCACAAGCAATATCCATAACAGTAGAGTCAATACCTAAATTATTTGAAACTTGTAACTCAGGAGAAGCAAAACTACCAGCTTCCAGCCAAACATAAGAACTTAAACCACTATCACTTCCATCAGCAATTGCTAATTTAATATGATAAGTTGAGCCACATTGCACTAAAGCTTGGGCAGTAAAAACAGTAGTATAACCATCAGCATCAGCAATAGTATCTAACCCATTTTGATTATCAACAAAATACTGCTGATTAATAGGGGTAACACTATTTACTGATGAAATTGTAATAGGCATTTGAGGGGTTGTATTTGGAATATACGCTAAATTAACAGCACCATTCGACCAAGGGCCAGCAATACCAGGACCCGATAAGAAGAACCCAAAAACGTCATTATATTGAGTGTTCTCAAATGCAAAATACTCTTGAGAACCAAAAGCATATCTGAAACTTAGAGTATCAGATGTTGGAATAAAATCAAACTCCAAAATGGCAATGTCATTTACTGAACTTACAGTAAAAGATTGTCCAATCATACCAGGAACTGAATTAGCAACTGCCAATAAATCAGGATCGACAACAGTATTTGCAATAAATGGAAAAGTAGGTGCTGAGGCTGGATCTAAATCATTTACATCACCAGTAGAAAGTACAATTCCACTATCAATTCCTAATGAAGTATTTATTGCATTAAAAAATCCAATTTGACAAGAATCACCTTGATAAGTAATATTTGAAGCCGACACACCACCTCCAATTAAAATATTGTTAGTCATCCAAACAGGGTCATCATAAGGAGTGGTATTGTCTACAACAATTTGAGAATGTGCGTTAAAAGCACTTATAGCCAGAAGTAAAAATAGTATTTTTTTCATATCATACAAAAATATAAAAAAATAATAAAAAAGACTATATCTAATAAAGGCAGTCTTATTCGTTTAAATCTGCATCAGATTGCTTACAAAACATCTCGTAATAAGCATTCTTAAATTTTAGCAACTCCTGATGCGAACCTTCTTCTAGTACATTGCCGTTTTTAAGATGTAAAATTTTGTCAGAATTTACAATAGTAGAAAGCCTATGAGCAATAACAATAGTAGTACGATTAGCAGACAGTTTTTCTAAAGCTGATTGTAATAACTCCTCAGTAGCAGTATCAATAGAAGCAGTAGCCTCATCTAAAATTAAGATTTTAGGATTACGAATATATACCCTTAAAAATGCAATCAACTGCCTTTGTCCTGCCGACAAAGTAACCCCCCTCTCACCAACCATATAGTCATAACTACCAGGAAGAGAATTGATAAATTCATCAACACCAATTTTCTTAGCAGCAGTAACAATAGCTTCTCTAGAAACAGTAGCATCAAAAAGGGTAATATTATTCAAAATACTATCAGAAAATAAGAAAACTTCCTGTTGAACTAACGCAATATTTTTTCTTAAATTAGCCAAAGCAATATCCTTTACATTAATTCCATCAATATTAATAGCGCCTGAATTGATTTCATAATAACGATTCAGCACACTAACAATAGAAGTTTTACCAGCACCAGTCCTGCCCACCAAAGCTAACATTTTACCAGCATCAATATTAAAGCTTAAATCCTTAAGCACCCACTCCCCTTTTTTATAAGCAAAATCAACATTAGAAAAAGTAATAGAACCCTTTAAATCAGTAAAATTTTCTGTACCATTATCAATGATTTTTTCCTCAGTATCTAACACTTTAAAAACACGCTCAGAACCCACAATACCCATTTGTAAAATATTGAACCTATCCGCTAGCTGCCTGATAGGACGAAACATCATGTGAATAAATAAAATAAAAGCTATAAGTTCACCAACCGTAATATCCTTACCCTCCAAAATACCATGACCTCCATACCACACTATTAAACCAATTGACATAGCTGAAAGTACCTCAACAATAGGAAAAAAAACTGCATAATAAAAGATGGAGCGTAAATGAGCATCTCTATGCTGTTTATTTATCTTAAAAAATTTATCATATTCCGAATTTTCACGATTAAAAATTTGAACAATATTCATTCCTACAATATGCTCCTGAACAAAAGTATTGAGCATAGAAACCTGATCACGAACATCCTTAAAAGAGGCCTTAATATTTTGTTTAAACCAAGAAGTAGCTACCAATAAAATAGGTATAGTAAGCATGGCAATTAATGCCAAACGCCAATTAACATAAAACATCATAGAAACAACAACAATTAGCTTTAAAAGCTCAGCAATAATAACCAATAATCCTTGAGAGAAAATATCAGCAATAGTTTCAATATCAGAAATTGATCGCGTAACTAAAGTGCCAATGGGAGTATTATCAAAATACTTCATTCTAAGTGATAAAATATGCTTAAAAACTTTAGTTCTTAAATCCTGTATAACATGCTGCCCTAACCAAGTAGAAAGATAAATATACACGAATTGCAATACCCCTTCAATTACTAAGATAGCCATTAAAATCATGGTAATATTAATTAACCCTTGCTTATTAGGAATTACAATATAATTATCAATAGCATAATTAATAAGCAAAGGACGAGTTGGTCCTAGAACTGAAAGTAAAATTGCCGAAAAAGCAGCAATAATAAAGTTGAATTTATAAGGTTTAGCAAACTCCAAAACTCTTTTAAGCAATTCAAAATCAAGTACTTTACCAGTTTTAGTTGTTTGTTTTTTATTATTCGTTTCTTCCATTTAGGATACTATATTTTTAGGATACTCAACTTTTGCAAGAAAAAGTCCTTTAGCAGGAACAGAAGACCCCGCTTCACATCTATCCTTAGCAGCAATAATATCTAGCACTTGTTCAGCAGAGATTTTAGCAATACCCACTTTTAACAAAGTACCCACTATTGCTCTTACCATATTACGCAAAAAACGATCCGCCTTAATAGTAAAAACCAACACCTTATTATCCCACTGCCAATGTGCAAAAGCTACTTCACAATTATTAGTAAAGGTATCAGTATTAACTTTGGAGAAAGAAGTAAAATCTTGCTTACCCAAAATATAATCAGCCCCCCTATTCATTGCGTCAATATCAAGTTTTTTATGCAAATAATAAGCTTCAGTAGTAAAAGGGCTTTTATGCTGAACAATATGATACTCATAAGTACGGCTGATAGCATCAAAACGACTGCTTACTTCATTACCAACCTCAAAAATAGTTTGAATAGCTATGTCAGATGGTAAAAAAGAATTCAGTTTTTGAATAAGAATTTTAGATTCAAACGCTTTATTACAATCAAAGTGAGCAAACATTTGTTTAGCATGCACTCCTGTGTCAGTACGCCCTGCACCAATCACCTCAATTTTGACATTGAGTATAATACTTAATGCCTTATTAATTTCTTGCTGAATAGTATTAACATTAGGCTGAACTTGCCAGCCATGGTAAGCAGTGCCATTATATGAAAGTTGAATGAAAAATCTCATGTTTTAATTTGATGCAAAAATATAAAACGGATTTAATTACATACTAAGTAAAAAAAATATTCGTTAGCTCTTGCAATTAAATTTACAAAAATTAAATTTGCAATCCTAAATAAATAATGATGACTGAGACAATACAAACTGACATTAAAGAATTAAACGAAAAGATAAGTAAGGAAAGTGCTATCATTGATATGCTAATGCTTGAACTCAATAAAGTAATTGTTGGACAAAAGCACATGAGTGAACGCCTATTAGTGGCCCTACTATCAAACGGACATATATTACTAGAAGGAGTCCCTGGGCTTGCTAAGACACTTGCAATATCAACCCTTGCACAAACGATAGATGCAAAATTCAGTCGTTTACAATTTACACCTGATTTATTGCCTGCCGATATTATCGGAACACAAATATACAGCCCGAAAAATGAGACTTTTTCAGTAAAAAAAGGACCTATATTTGCTAACTTTATACTTGCAGATGAGATAAATCGTGCCCCTGCAAAAGTACAATCAGCTTTACTTGAGGCCATGCAAGAACGCCAAGTAACTATTGGAGGAGAATCATTTCCACTTGATAAACCATTTTTAGTAATGGCTACACAAAATCCAGTAGAACAAGAAGGAACTTACCCACTACCTGAAGCACAAGTAGATAGATTCATGCTAAAAGTAGTGATTGATTACCCAAAGAAAGAAGAAGAAAAATTAATTGTACAACACAATTTAGCCAAAACATTTCCTACTGCCAATAATGTACTTAAAACAGATGCGATAATCCGTGCTAGAGATTTAGTAAAAGAAGTGTATCTGGATGAAAAAATTGAGCAGTACATTATTGATATTATATTTGCTACAAGATACCCTGAACAATACGGATTGGAGAAATTCAAAGACATGATTTCCTTTGGAGGATCACCAAGAGCAAGTATTAACCTAGCAGCTGCATCAAAAGCCTTTGCCTTTATAAAAAGAAGAGGTTATGTAATACCAGAAGATGTAAGAGCACTATGCCATGATGTCTTAAGGCACAGAATAGGACTTACTTATGAAGCAGAAGCAGAAAACATTACTTCAGAAGATATCATTACTGAAATACTAAATGCGGTAGAAATTCCTTAATGAGCACCTTAGCCCTCTTAAAAAAAGTAAGAAAGATTGAGATAAAAACCAAAGGACTCTCCAACCATATTTTTGCAGGAGAATACCAGACGGCTTTTAAAGGGAAGGGTATGGCATTTTCGGAAGTCCGAGAATATCAGCCAGGAGATGATGTTCGTTCCATTGACTGGAATGTAACTGCTCGATATAATGCACCATTCGTGAAAGTATTTGAGGAGGAAAGAGAAATGACTGTAATGCTTTTAATAGATGTTTCATCGTCAGGAAATTTCGGGACACAGAAGCAATTTAAAAGAGAATTAGCAACAGAGATTTCTGCTATACTTGCATTTTCTGCCATTAAAAATAACGATAAAGTGGGTGTTATTTTCTTTACTGATAAAGTAGAGAAATTCATCCCACCTAAAAAAGGAAAAAGCCATATCCTAAGAATAATTCGTGAAGTATTATCCTTTCAACCAATAGGAAAAAAAACCAATATTGCAGAAGCTTTGGAATTTTTTAATTCCGTAATTAAAAAAAGAAGTATTTGTTTTATCCTCTCAGATTTTATGAGCAAGGATTTCGATAGACCCTTGAAAATTGCAAGTAAAAAGCATGATTTAGTTGCCCTTAGAATTCACGATAAAAGAGAAGATACCTTGCCTAATGTTGGACTTGTACCTATGCAAGATGCTGAAACAGAAAAAGTGATTTTTGTTGATACAACTAACAAAAAAGTCCGAGATAATTTTGCAAAGAATAGATTGCAAGCAACTGAAAAATTACGAAAACTATTACCTGCCAGTGGTGTGGATTTAATTGACATCACTACAGGAACAGATTATGTAAAACCCCTGATTAACTTTTTTAAAACTAGAGGAAGTAAAAGATGAAAAATATAATTGCACTTTTATTAGTCAGTAATATTGCTTGGGGACAAACAGCTTTATTGGACACCAATTCAATACTGATTGGTGAGCAAATCAATTTCAACATCAACAATCCAATCAGTGAAACTGAAGTATGGCCAACATATGATGAGTTTTTGGCAGATGGAATTGAAATTATTAAAGAAGGTAAGCTAGATACTAACAAGAATTTAATTTCACAAAACTTCATCATTACCGTTTGGGATAGTGGAAGCTACTATGTACCTCCTATTTCTTTTTCTACAAACAATAAAACAGAAGGATTACTCCTAAATGTACAATCAGTAATTCTAGAAGAAGGAGCTGAATTAAAGGATATAAAACAACCAATGGAAGCACCAATTGGTTGGAGTGATATTTGGCCTTGGCTTTTAGGAATTATTCTTTTGACTCTGATTTTTTTCTTACTTAAAAAGTATATACTCAATAAAAAAGAAGTAATAAAAATAAAAACACCAAAAGTGATTATCCCACCAGATATTACAGCCCTTCAACAATTAACAAATTTAGATAAAGCACAAGTATGGCAAGGGGGAAACGTTAAAGAATACCATAGTGAAATATCCGAAATTATTAGAAGATATACTGAAAATAGATTTAATTTTATTGCCTTAGAACTCGCAACTGAAGAGATAATTAGTGAGCTAAAAAGCAAAGTGAATAATGAGCAATTAGCAAGCATTACTATCATATTACAAAGAGCTGATTTAGCCAAGTTTGCTAAAAGCAAACCTAAAGAAACTGAGAATAAAGAAAGTATGCAAATAGCCAAAAATTTTGTTGAACAAACAAAACAAAAGCAAATAAATAATGGCTAATTACACCTTTGTAAATAGTGAGTTTTTCTATCTAATGGTTTTACCATTAGTATTACTAATTTGGTACGGCTTAAAACACAAAAGCAAAAGCAGTACTATTTTATTTTCTGGAATAGAGGCGATAGATACCAAGCCAACTATAAAACAACAATTACGCCACTTACCTTTTATATTAAAAATTGCAGCCGTAAGCTTAATGATTATTGCTTTGGCTCGCCCGCAATCTTCCATTAATTGGGAGGAGAGTACAACAGAAGGTATTGATATTGTTTTAGCAATGGATATTTCAGGAAGTATGCTGGCTCAGGATTTGAAACCTGACAGATTAGAAGCTTCCAAAAATGTAGCAATAGACTTTATAAGCAAGCGAATAAATGACAGAGTTGGTTTGGTTATTTTTGCAGGAGAAAGTTTTACCCAATGTCCACTTACAACCGACCACAATGTACTTGTTAATTTATTCCAAGATGTTAAAAGTGGTATGGTAGATGATGGAACAGCAGTAGGAATGGGATTAGCCACAGCAGTGAATCGATTAAAAGATTCTGAAGCAATATCTAAAGTAATAATACTTCTTACGGATGGAGTAAATAATAGCGGAATGGTACCACCACTTACAGCTGCTGAAATTGCTGAGAAATTTGGTATTAGAGTGTATACTATTGGTGTAGGAACTGTAGGATTTGCACCCTACCCTTTTCAAACTCCATTCGGAATACAATACCAAGAAGTAGAAGTGAAAATTGACGAAGAAACTTTACAAGATATAGCAACACTAACAGATGGAAAATACTTTCGAGCGACCAATAATAATTCCTTAAAAGAAATTTACAAAGACATTGATGCCTTGGAGAAATCAAAGATAGAAGTTACAGAATTTCACAAACGTTCGGAAGAATTTTTACCCTTTGCACTTTGGGCTTTAGGTTTATTGTTTTTAGTTTTCATTTTACAAATTACATATTTAAAACAGATTCCTTAAATGTTAAGATACGAACATATTGAATTTTTGAATTTCCTATTTGGAATTCCTGTTTTAATAATAGCTATGATATTATACAGTAAATGGAAAGCAACTGCCTTAGCTCTTTTTGGAGATAGCCGTTTAACAAAAGAATTAATGCACTCTTTTTCAAAAAGGAGAACTCAAATAAAAAACATCCTTACTATTCTTATTTTCATTTTATTAATCATTAGTATTGCTAACCCACAAATAGGTACAAAAATGGAGGAAGTAAAAAGAGAAGGAGTGGACTTAATGATAGCCATTGACCTTTCCAACTCCATGATGGCTGAGGACATAAAACCTAACCGATTGGAAAGAGCTAAACTTGCCATTTCCCGATTGATTGACAAACTAGAAGGTGATAGAATTGGGCTTATTGTTTTTGCAGGAGAAGCATATGTACAATTGCCCATCACTACAGATTATTCAGCAGCTAAGTTATTTTTATCAACCATTAACACCAATATAGTACCCACACAAGGAACTGAAATTGCAAAAGCAATCGATTTAAGCATTCAGTCCTTTGACATGGAAAATGCACAAAATAAAGCTATCATTATTATTACGGATGGTGAAAGCCATGATGAAAAAGCAATTGAAAGTTCTGAGCAAGCCAATGAACTAGGAATATTCGTTCATACTTTAGGTATGGGACTCAGCAAAGGAGGGCCAATTCCTATCTACAACAAATACGGCAACCGAACGGATTACCGAAAAGATAGAGATGGAAATACTATTGTTAGTAAATTAAATGAGCAACTATTACAACAAATTGCTAATGCAGGAAAAGGAACTTATGTGCGTGCAAATAATTCCAAAGCAGGGCTATCCACCTTATTTGCTGAAATTAATAAAATGGAAAAAAAAGAAATTGGGACTATGATTTTTACTGAATACAAGGACAGGTTTCAATTATTTATTGGATTGGCGTTACTTTTATTGTTAACTGATTTAATCCTACTGAGAAGAAAAAATAAATGGAGTAACCGTATTAATTTTTATAAGGACTAATGAAAAATATATTCTTAATATTATCATTCTTAGTTTGCATAACGTCTTTTGCTCAGAACAAAAAATCGTTCTTAAGAGATGGGAATGAGCTATATACTGACAGTAGTTACAATGATGCTGAGATACAGTATCGAAAATCATTAGAAAAAGATCAGGATTATTTTAATGCTTCTTTTAATTTAGCAGATGCTGTTTACAAGCAAGAACGCTATGAAGAATCATCAGCACTTTTTGATGCTTTAATTGATAATGCTCCAACTGAAAATGATTTAGCAAAAGTTTATCATAATTTAGGAAACTCTTTAACTCAAGAACAAAAATTAGAAGAAGCAATTGAAGCGTATAAGAATGCATTAAGAATAAATCCGAATGATGCAGAGACAAGGCACAATTTAGCGCTCTCCAAAAAACAAAAGCAAGAACAAGAACAACAGCAAAAGGAGAAAAAAGAAGAAAACAAAGAAGAAAACAAAGAAGAAAACAAAGAAGAAAACAAAGAAGAAAACAAAAATCAAGAAAAAGACAAAGAAGGAAAAGATAAACAGGAGGAAAATAAGGAGGAGGAAAAGGGGAATCAACCAGAAGATAAAAAAGAAGAAATGAGCAAGGAGGATGCTGAGAAAATGCTAGAAGCCATTCAACGAGAAGAAAAAGAATTGCAAGAAGAACTACAAAAAAAGAAAGTGAAAGGTAAAAGAGTTAAAGTATTAAAAGACTGGTAAGTTGAAAAGAATTATTCTCATATTATTTGTATTTATTTGTACACATTCCTTTGCACAAAAGCTAAGTGTGTCATCTGATAAAAACCCCGCAATAGTTGGTGAACAAATTTTGATACAATACAGTATAGATACACAAGGAAATAATTTTAAATCTCCAAACTTTAACGGACTAAGAGTTTTAAGTGGACCAAATCCCTCAACACAAAGTAGTTATAGTTTTGTAAACGGAAAAAGTCAGAATAGCACCAAAACAACTTATTCCTATTATCTAAAAGCTACAAAGGAAGGAACTTTTAATATTAGCCCTGCAACTATAAAAGTAGATGGAAAAACTATAAAAAGCAAGTCTTACCAACTAAAGATTGTAAAAGGAAGTGATAAAAATAAAGCACAACAAAAAGCACTAAGTGACAACTTATTTATAAAGGTTGATGTAAGTAAAAGAAAAATAGTTGTTGGCGAACAAATAATTGTTACTTACAAACTATTTAATAGATTAGAACTAAACAATACTGAGCTTAGTGAACTTCCTGATTTGAATGGATTTTGGACAAAAGATTTAGAAACCTCAAGCAGATTTAAAAGAGATGTAATTGATGGGGTTCCGTACAATGTAGCTACTATAAAAAAATCAGTTTTAACTGCTCAAAAATCAGGTAATTTGATAATTGATCCAATGGAACTGAAATGCAGTATAAGGGTTATGAACAACAAGAGAAATAGAGGTTTCTTTAGCAATAATTATCAGATTCAAGAAGAATATATTTCATCAAAATCAATTACCATAAATGTTACTGAATTACCCAGCCCACCTCCTAATTTTTATGGTGCTGTTGGGGAATTTACAATTAAATCTGAAGTGGATAATACTACCGCAAATACTAATGAAGCTATAACCTATAAACTAACAATAACTGGTACTGGAAATATTGAGTTAATTGAACCCTTAGCAATTCAGTTTCCTGATGATTTTGAAGTTTATGACCCTAAAATTTCCGACAGGATATTTGAAGGAGGAAGAAAAAGAAGCATTAAAACTTTTGAGTATTTATTAATTCCAAGATATGAAGGAGAGTACACTATTAATAGTTCAAGTTTAGTCTATTACAATAATAAAACTAATAAATACAATACTAAAAAAACCACTCAGCATAATTTAATAATTAATGCTAATGGAAATACTGAGGATGAAAACTCAACAATAAACCAGCAAATAATAAAAACTGAGAAAAAAGATATTCATTATATTTTCACAACAACTAAACTGAAGGAAATTCGTGATAATATCTTAAATAAAAATCTCTTTATTGTAATCTTCTTTTTACCAATATTTTTAATTATTCTGCTTAGGATTTACAATACAATAGTTGGGAAAACAGACACAAATAGTAGTAATTGGAAAAAGAAGAAAGCAAACAAAATTGCACTAAAAAGACTAAAGTACGCACAAAATTGCATAAATAATAACGATTTTGAATCATTTTTTGAAGAAATTGAAAAATCACTTTTGGGTTATTTTGCTGATAAATTTAAAGTAAGTATAGCAGATTTATCAAAAGAAACTGTAAGCACACACTTTTACACTAATGCTATTGACATCAATACAAAAAAGCAATTTATCGCCCTCTTAGATGAATGTGAATTTGCGCGCTATGCACCTTCTAATAATAAAAACGCACAAATGGGAGATTTTTTAAATAAAGCCAAGCACATAATTATTGAAGTTGAAACTGCCTTAAGATGAAATTAAAAACTCTCATTATCACCCTGCTAGTAAGCATTAGTTCTTATGCTTCAAATCAACTTTTTGAAAAGGCAAATAAAGCATACAATAACTTAGATTACACTTCTGCTATTACTCTTTACGATAGCATTTTAAATATAGGATTGGAAAGTAGTGAGCTATACTACAACTTAGGAAATTGTCATTACAAATCACAAGATTGGGCAAATGCAATATGGCATTATGAAAAAAGCTTAAAACTCGAGAAAAACGACAAAACCATACAAAATCTTGAGCTAGCAAACCTCAAAATTATTGACCGAATAGAAGAGATTCCTCAGCTTTTTTATAAAAAATGGTGGAGTAGTTTTATCTCAATTTTTAATACATTTTATTGGCAACTAATCAGCATTTTAATTACATGGCTTGCACTTACAATAAAGATACTAAGTCAATTTAGTAATTACAAAAAAAAGCGATTTTTAAGTATTTTGTATTCTATATTACTAATCAGTGTTTTTGCAACTTATAGTTCTTATCAAGAAAATATAACTAAAAAAGAAGCTATTATTTTTACCTCATCAATAGTTGTAAATAGTGCTCCAACAATAAATAGCACTAACTTATTTACTTTACATTCAGGAAGTAAAATTGAGATTTTAGACACTATTGGGGAATGGATAAACATTAAAATTGCAAGTGGAAGCAGTGGTTGGATAAAAGAATCAAGCTGTAAGTTTTTATAAGTAATATTAGTTATTTTCATCTAGAAAAAATCAAGTATTTTTTTCGTATATTTGTAAATTATAAAAAAACTCCATTTTAATGAAAAGATTCTTACTTTTATTTTTTACGATATTTACTTATGCTTTATGTTATTCCCAAGGAGGTGCGGGACCTGTTCAATTTTGTTCATCTACAATACCAGAAATTTGTAATGGTTCTTTATATCCTGCTGCTACTTCAGGTACAGCAACTGCTCCATCTGGGACAAGTCTTAATTGTGGTTTTTCTGCAGTTACTCAATATGGATCATTTTACTTTTTTGAATCCAACACTAATGGTCCATTAAGCATTAATATTACTCCTACAGACGTAATAGGAATTCCATATCCAAATATAAATTCTTCACCTGATCTTGATTATATTTGTTGGGGGCCATTTAACGATTTAACAACGATGTGTGATCTATTAACAAATCCAAATCAAGAAGATTGTAGCACTGCTCCTCCTACTACACAAGAAGTTTTACAAATAACAAATGCAGTAGCTGGAGAATTTTATGTTATTCTTGTTGTGAATTGGGCTGCATCAGGCTCAACACCTGACCCATGTTTTATTCAATTCACAGCAACAGGCCCTAATGATGCATTTGGAGGTCCTAGTCCTGGAGATGCTGGTGCGGATGCTGGAACGGGAAATCCACTTTTATTTTGCGATACTGATCCTCAAATGAACTTAATTGACCAGTTAAATGGTCAACCTGTCAATAATGGATCCTGGACTTATAATGGGAATCCTGTTTCTGGAACTTTTGACCCTGCTATTGATCCACCAGGCATCTATACTTATTCAATTTCCGGAAGCTCAAGTGGCACTTGTCCAGGAGATGATGCAACTGTTAATATTGATGTCTTTAGCGCTGCAAGTATTTCCATTACTTCACCTTCAGTTATTTGCTCAAATGAGAACTCATTTAATCTAACAGGAATACCTTCTGCTGGCTGGTCAGCACAAGGTAATGGAGTATTTACAGATAATCTAGGATCAGTAATAACTGATTTTGATCCAGCATCAAACATGCCTGGACTATATAATATAACTTATACTTATACTCCTCAAGGATGTAATCCAATACCTGTTGGAGGATCCATATTAATAAATGAAGCTCCAACAGTACTACCAAATGATGTAACTACAAACAATCCATCTTGTTTTGGATACAATGATGGTAGTGCTTTAATAACAGCTAGTAGCGGACAACCAGCTTATGTTTATAATTGGTTTGGAGAAAATCCATTAGCTTTAACTGCTGGAACATTTAACTATACTGTTACAGATGCAAATCAATGCTCACATTCAAGTAGTGTAACCTTATATGACCCTTTAAACACATCAAGTATTATTAACGAATATAATAGCAGTTGTTTTGGTAGTAATAACGGGGCTGCAAGTATAACTATGTTAGGGGGCACAACTCCTCCAGGAACAATTTCTTTATTACCATATTGCACATCACAGCCATCACTAAATTTTTCTGGACAACCATCAACTAGTATAGGGCAGGTACAATTGAATGGAGATAACTTTAATATTAATAATAGCACCTTTGGTAGTACTGATTTTTACGAAGACTACACTGCAACAATCTATGCAGACATTTCGGAAGGACAGATTTATACAGTTAATGTTACGCCTCATGACGAATTTGCTGCAGTAGGATCATATGCTCCTGAAGCAATAAATGTATATATTGATTTTAACATTGATGGTGATTTTTTAGATGCTGGAGAAGATCTTGGCGTAATAAATATACCAGTCGGTACTTGGGTTCCTGGAACTGTATTTCCATTTAATTTTATTGTACCACCTTCTGGAGCTTACGGACCAAGTAGAATGCGTGTGGTATGCTTGAGCAATGGTGGAGGGAATCCAGCAGTAATTATGGGCCCTTGTGAAGATGCAGGTTTTTTTGGAGTACCTTGGTTTGGAGCGACAGAGGACTACTCAATAGTATTAAATGCACCTAGTTCTTCAGCTACATTTCAATGGTTTAACGGCTCAACAGCTGACAGTATATCAAATTTAAGTCCAGGAACATACTCAGTTTTAGTAACAGTTGGAGGATGTCCTATACAAGATTTTGCAACTATAACAGAACCTGAACAAATTATATTTAACCCAACAATAACTGATATTAGTTGTAATGCTTTAAATGATGGTAACGTTACTTTAAACCCTTCTGGAGGGAATGGTGGTGCTTATAATATTAATTGGGGAGGAATTGACAGTTCTTCTTTAGGAAATGGCAGTTATACAGTAACTATTACTGATCCATCTACTATTACAGCCGAAAATACTATTGCTTGCTTTAATGACACTTTAATAACACTAATTGAACCTGGTTATTTTAGTGTTGAATTTGCAGTTTCAGACCATTCAATTTGCGCTGGAGATCCAATAGATCTTGAATTTGATTTCAATTCTTATGGTGTTGCTCCATTTACAATTAATTATAATGCGAATGGACCTCAATCTGAAGGACCTGTAAATAATAGCGGACAATATAGTATCTCTGTTTCGCCAAATATTACAACAACTTATTCAATAAATTCAATAGTTGATGCAGATGGTTGTATCAATCAAAATACCATTAATAACGAAATTGTAAATGTAAATCCGTTACCTAACATGAATATTGCAGTTAACCCTAACCCTATCTGTTCAGGAGATAACTCTACATTAATTATGAATAATAACATAGGAAGCCCACCATTTAGTGTTGATTATTCTATTACAGATGCAAACGGAATAACTACTGCAAATGAGGTATTTGGATCTGGTGGATTTAACGCTTTCATTAACCCAATAATAACAACAGACTACACATTAACTTCTATTACTGATGACAGTACATGTACAAGTCCTTTATCAGCAGTTACAACATTAGTTGTAAATGAGATACCTCAACTAGTTACATCTTATTCTAATGAGTTATGTGCTGGTGATTTAGTTGAAATTGGTTTAGATTTTACTGCAGGTACTCCACCATTTAATGTTGATTATACTTTTAATGGCGCAAACACTAACACTGTTATTAACTTCCAAACAGGGGATTTAAGTTTAATTGCAACAGATCCTTCTAACATTACAATCAACTCTATTACTGGTGCAAACTGCTTTAAACAAATTGATGAGAATATTGTTGTAACAATTAATTCACGCCCTAATGCTACACTTAGTGGAGATGGTTCGATTTGTGAAGGAGGATCAACCGACTTATCTATAGTAACTACAGATGGTACTCCTTTATATGATATTGAATACACAAATGGAATTGAGAATTTTACTCTAACTGATATTGGTGATTCAACAGGAATTTCTACTGCTACAATGGGACTTTATACTCTAGTAAGTGTAATTGATCAAAATGGTTGTGAAGCCGAAACACTAAATGGACAAGCAAATGTAAACATCAATCCAATACCAGATGTTGCTCTAGTTGCTTACCCATTACAAACTGAAATCACTGATCCTCTAATTAATTTTATTGATAAATCAACTTATTTATCTTTAATTCCAGGAATATGGGACTTTGGAGATGGTAGTGAGCAAGTTTCTAACTTAGGACACATTGATCATATGTATGCAGATACTGGGGTCTATATTATTTCCTTAGAAACTATATCAGATAGTGGGTGTACAAATATCGCATACCAAACAATTATTATCTCTCCTACATTTAGAATGTATGTCCCTAATGCATTTACTCCAAATAATGATTTAGATAATGATTACTTTTTACCAATTATCGATGGCGTACAAGAATATGAATTAAGTATTTATGACAGACTAGGCAAAAGGGTATTTAGAACAGAAAAATACACTAATGAATATTGTACAAGTGGGTGTGTTGAAGCTTGGGATGGAAAAATTAACGGCAGTGGTGATTTCTGTACAATTGGCGTATATGTTTATCATATAATTGTTACGGACGTAAATGGTAAACTTAGAAATTATGAAGGCACAGTAAGTTTAGTGAGGTAGCATGAAAAAAATAATATTCATATTTTTAGCAATATTATTTAGTATTTCAGCACACTCACAATCAGATGATTGCAATACTGCTACTCCATTTTGCACAAATTCTGGAATAACTTTTCCAGCTTCTACAGGAACAAGTTCTCCAAATGGACCTGATTATGGTTGTTTAAGTTCACAGCCGAATCCAGCATTCTTTTATTTACAAATAGACAATCCTGGCAACATGACACTTTCACTTTTTAGTACTCCTTCAAATGATATTGATTTTATTTGTTGGGGACCCTTTTCAAATCCAAATACAATGTGTAACAATCTAACATCATGGAATATTGAAGATTGCAGCTATTCTTGGGTTTCAAATGAAACCTGTCAGATAAATGGAGCAAGTACTGGCGATTACTATGTAATACTGATTACTAACTATTCAAATTCTAATTGCAATATTAATTTCAATCAAATTGGAGGTAGTGCAAGTACAAATTGTTGTGTTATGTCTAATATTGATATTTCTGAAACCATAACAAATGTAAGCTGTAATGGTTTTTCTGACGGGTCAATCAACCTTAATATTACGGGAGGAATACCACCTTTTTCAACTCTTTGGTCAAATACTAGTACAACTCAATTTATTTCTAATTTAGTAGCAGGAACCTATACTACTACAGTAACAGATGATGATGGTTGCACTGCTAACGAAACGTTTACTTTAACAGAACCTCCCACTCTTAATCCAACTATTAACACACTTAATGTAAGTTGCTTTGGATATTATGATGGTTTAATAGAAGTAGTTAACGAACCGGCATCTACAACATATCAGTGGTCAAACGCTAGTTCTTCAAATAGCATAACAAACATTGGTCCTGGTAATTATTCTGTTGATGTATTTAACATGAATGGTTGTCAGTATACAGAAAATTTTATAATTACTGAACCTGCAGAGATAGCAGTTACTTCATTATCAAATGATGTAAGTTGTTTTGGCTTAAATGATGGAAATATTGATTTAATAATAACAGGAGGTATACAAAATTACACTGTAAATATACCGCCTTACTCTCAAGTACTCTCAGCTGGAGCAACAAACTATTACAGCCAATCAGTTTTATCCCCTGGAACTTATAATTACTTAGTAGCTGATGATAATGGGTGTACAGCAACAGACTTAATAACTATAAATGAACCCTCACAATTAGTTGCAAATCCTCTTATTACAAATGTACTTTGTAAAGATGAATTGAATGGCAGTATTACACTTAATGCAACCGGTGGAACACTACCATACCTTGAGGATTTTGGAGGGAATAACCCGCTTCAACTTGCAAATGGAAATTACACCTTTACTGTTACTGATGACAATGGATGCACAGAAACTGATAACTTTACAATAACCGAACCAGATTCTTTATTGTTTACGATTAATACAACGGATGTAAGTTGTGCAGGTTATAATGATGGAACTGCAACTTTAAGTATTACTGGAGGAACAAACCCATATAATACAAATTGGAATGGTAGTAATCCTAATGGGCTTACTTCAGGACAACATAATTTCACTATTATCGATGGAAATGGCTGTACTGTTTCAGGAAGTGTAATAATTAACGAACCACCAGGAATGGTTTTAGTAATTGATAAATTCGATGTTAGTTGCTATGGAGGAAATGACGGATCAGCATCTCTTTCAGTTTCTGGGGGTGCTGGAGCTCCATATAATATTGACTGGGGGGGGGTAGACGAAAACAACCTGAGTACAGGAATTTTTCCAGTTACTGTATCAGACATAAATAATTGTTCAACTACAGGAACGGCAACTATAAATGAACCTTCTGAGATTCAAGTCACTGAATTAACAAACAATGTGAGCTGTTTTGGATTTACTGACGGTAATACCTCATTACAAATTAGTGGAGGTATTACGCCATATACTGAAGATTGGTTTGGAATAAATACAAATTTATTAGCTCCAGGTAATTATCCATATCAGTTATATGACGGAAATAATTGCATTAAAAATGGGAACATTAATATCACAGAACCTGAATTGTTAGAAATCACATCAATTGATGTTGTAGATATAGATTGTTATGGAGAGAATACCGGTATAATAAACCCAAATGTAATTGGAGGAACAATTCCATATTCTCAAGATTTTGGCATGTATAACCCTAACTATTTAACTGCTGGAGATTATCCTTTCTCTGTTACTGATGCTAATGGTTGTTCAACAAATAGTACAGCTACAATTACACAATCAGAAGAAATTTTCTTAGACTTTATTGCGACAAGCCCAATTTGCAGAGATGATGAATCTACTTTATCAATTCAAATTTCTAATTCAAATTTCAACACCTATACAGTATCTTTACAAGATTCAATTCTAAAATCATATACAATTGATACTAATGGATTATTAATTGCTACTGGTCTACCAATAATCTTAACTCCAAGCTTTAGTTGTGATCCTGTAATCATTTCATTAACGGATGAATATGGCTGTACAACTTTGGTGAATGACAATGTGCATATTGAAGTAAAGCAACTTCCAGTTCTTGCTCTAAACGAACCTGATATTTGTATTGGAACTCCTTCATTTACTCTGCTTAATGCAACTCCAACAGGAGGGTCCTATAAAATTGAAGGTGTGTCAACAGATTTCTTTGATGCTTCTAATCTAAATCCAGGAAATTACAATATCAGTTACTCTTATACTGATCCAATTACTTCATGCTCTAATGAAAAAACTGAAATCCTTACAATAAGTGAATCCCCTAGAGCAGGAATGTTATTTAGTCCGCAACCAGCTAATATATCAGACCCAAATATATTCTTTAGAGATAACAGTAATGAGGAAGTTTTAATCTCTGAATGGGATTTGGGAGATGGCACATTAATATATGATGATTTAAGTTTTTGGCATACTTATAATGATATTGGAAGTTATACTATAAGATATTACATAACAAATCTTTATGGTTGTACCGACTCTGTTGTCAAACAACTAAACATAAATCCAAACTATTCTACTTACATACCTAATTCTTTTACACCAAATAATGATGGTGATAATGATGTATTTTTCCCTAAATCAGTAGGATATAAATCATACAACATTAAGATATTTGATAGATGGGGTGGAATTATTTTTGATGAAGATGACTTAGCGTGGGATGGAAATACTAATGGTAAAATTATTGGAGGGCTGTACAACTACACTATTAAAATTCTAGACTTTAAAGATAAGCCATTTATCTATACAGGAGTTGTTAATCTTATCAGATAA
>Ga0206677_10001833_pt1 | contig 19377 bp, 17 predicted proteins | sample M130m12015metaG_FD_155475 | JGI IMG/M metagenome (GOLD analysis project Ga0206677, IMG submission 155475) | Ammonia-oxidizing marine archaeal communities from Monterey Bay, California, United States - M1 30m 12015 | ecosystem: Environmental > Aquatic > Marine > Intertidal zone | place: USA...
ATGTTTCTTTTTACTTTGGAAAAACAATTGATGGCACAACCATAAACAATGCAAGCGACTTTGCATTATTTTTATTAGAAAAAGCGCATGTTGCAACCGTAACTGGAGAGGCCTTTGGGAATGAAGATTGTATTCGAATATCCTACGCTGCTTCTGAAACAAACATTAAAGAGGCGGTTAAACGTATTGCAAGAGTATTGTCTTAAAATCATAACTACTTCAAAAACAAAAACCAGCAAAAGCCGGTTTTTGTTTATTTAAATTATCTTTAAAGTGATACAATCAGTCCCAAAATCTGTACCTAATCATGAAAAACTCACTTATCCGATCTGCAGTTTTCAACAAGCAAAAAAATAAAATCCTAAAAGTAAAGGCTATCAGCGCATTTTTGGCTATTGCCATTTAGAAATTGAAACTCGTTTACGACACCTTAAAATTCTTTTGAAAGGTTTAAATCCATAAACTAAAAAGCCGACCCGTGTCGGCTTTTTAATTTATCCATTTACAACCTCCTCTTGATGGTTGATTGATTCTTGATGAATTGCTTTAAAAATCTTCAAAATAAATTCTTCTGACAAGCCTCTATCCTTTCCTTCTAAAATCATTTTACCTAAAATCTCGTTCCATCGTTTGTTTTGTAGAACAGCAACATTCTTAGATTTCTTCAACAAACCTATTTCTTCAGCAACCAGCATACGTTTCCCCAGAGTATCGAGGATGGTCTGGTCAGCAATATCAATTTGAGTACGAAGATTATTTAAAGCAGTATTGTAGGCCTCTTCATGATCACTTTCTTTTCGAATTTTAAGATCTTTCATGATTTGAATTAATCTTGTTGGTGTAACTTGTTGAGCAGCATCGCTCCAAGCATTGTCTGGATCCCAATGTGACTCTACCATCAAACCGTCAAAATTGAGGTCTAGAGCTGTTTGACAAATATCAAAAATTAAATCTCTTTTCCCCGCAATGTGTGAAGGATCACATATCATAGGAAGGTCTGGAAATTTATTTTGTGCCTCTACAGCAATCTGCCATTCTGGATTGTTTCGGTATTTTGTCTTTTCGTATGATGAAAACCCTCTATGAATCAAACCAAGTTTTTTGATATTAGCCGTGTACAAACGCTCTACTCCACCGAGCCAGAGTGCTAGATCCGGGTTAACAGGATTTTTTACCAACACAATTTTATCGGTTCCTTCTAGGGCATCTGCGATTTCTTGCATGATGAAAGGACTTACTGTTGATCGAGCGCCAATCCACAAAATATCTACATCGTGTTCGATCGCTAACTTTACATGATCTTTATTTGCAACTTCTGTAGCTATGAGTAAACCGGTTTCTTCTTTAGCTTTTTGTAACCACTTCAAGCCAATTGCTCCAACGCCTTCAAACATTCCGGGACGGGTTCTTGGTTTCCATATTCCTGCACGAAGAACTGTTACGTCTGAATCTTTCAACTCATGAGCAATTTTTAAAACTTGTTCCTCTGTCTCTGCACTACAAGGACCTCCAATTACTAGTGGGTGAGAAAGACCAAAGTCGTCAAGCCATTCTCTCATCTGAGATTTATTTTCCATTATATTTTATTTTATTTTTTACTAATTCCATTTAATATTGATGTTAATTGATTGGTGTTTTTCATTTCTTGAAACAATTCTTCATAGTCATCGTTGATCAATAAACTTTTGAAGTGTTTTAAATTTTTTATGTATGCGCCCAAAATTTCGATCACGTTTTCCTTATTCTGTTCAAAAATAGGAGTCCACATTGCAGGGGAACTTTTAGCTAAACGAACAGTTGATTCAAATCCGCTTCCAGCGAGGTCAAAGATATTATTCTCATCTTCTTCTTTCTCAAGAACGGTTTTTCCTAACATAAAAGAACTTATGTGTGATAAATGAGACACATAGGCCATGTGTTTATCGTGTTCTGTGGCTTCCATAAAACGCAAATACATTCCCATTTCTCTGAAAGTTTGTTTGGCCCATGCAAGTAAATCGGGACGAGTCCTGTTGGGCTCACACAAAATCTGAGGTTTACCGCTAAACAACCCACAATGTGCCGCTTTTGGACCAGAAAACTCAGTTCCAGCAATAGGGTGTGCTGCTAAAAACTGATCTCTTTTGGCATGACTCGATATTAGTTCACACAATTGTTCCTTGGTAGATCCTACATCCCAGAGCAATGCATCCGCGTGTAACTGATCTAAAAGTTGAGGTAACAACTCTAAAGATTCCTTTACAGGGATACTCAAAATTACACGATCAGCTTCTGCAATAGTATTCAAAGAACCAATTCGATCTATGATCCCCAATTCCATAGCTTGATCGGCATGTTTTTTATTCGAATCAATCCCAACAACCTCAACGTCATCAATTAAAGCCTTGAGATCCATGGCCATGGATCCACCAATTAAACCGATTCCTATTACATAAATTTTCATGATTTCAATCGATTAATGGCTGTTTTAATATCTTCAAGTTTTACACAAAGTGAAAACCGAATGTACCCTTCTCCTTGGGTACCAAAAATAGTTCCAGGGGCTATGAAAATATTGTATTTTCTCAAAACATCATCAATAAAAGATTCCGAATTCAGGGAAGAATCATTCAGCTTAGCCCACAAAAACATTCCAACACTTTTAGGGTCAAAGGTCGTATTCATCAAAGTTGCCAACTCAATCATAGCTTCTCGACGTTTTGCATACACAGAGTTGAGTTCATCAAACCAATTTGAATTTAATTGTAAAGCAGCTATTGCACCCTTTTGAACTCCATAAAACATACCTGAATCCATATTACTTTTAACTTTTAAAACGGAGTTGATGTGTTCCGAATTTCCACAAAGCATTCCTACCCTCCATCCTGCAAGATTGTATGCCTTGCTCAAAGAATTCAACTCTAAGGCAACATCCATAGCATTGGGTTGGCTCAATATGCTTTTGGGAGAATCATTTAATATGAAACTGTAAGGATTGTCGTTAATTAATAGTATGTCATTTTTCTTGGCCCATGATGTTAAACGAGAAAAAGTGTGAACATCTACTTGAGCCCCAGTGGGCATGTTGGGATAATTCAACCACATTAACTTTACACTGCTCAGATCAAGTTGTTCTAAAAATTCAAAATCTGGTTGCCAGTTGTTCTTTTCTTTGAGATTGTAAAAAACAGGTTCAGCCTCCAGCAATTGTGTAACAGAACTGTAAGTTGGGTATCCGGGGTTTGGAATCAATACTTGATCTCCTTTATTTAAAAAAGCCATTGATATGTGCATGATTCCTTCTTTGGAGCCCATTAATGGAAGTATTTCATTATTCGGATTTAATGAAACATCATAATTCTTTTTGTAAAAAGACGCTATTGCTTCTCGCAACTCTGGAAGTCCCTGATAGCTTTGATACATATGTGCCTTGGGGTCAGATAAGCTAGTATCTAAAGCTTCAATAACAGACGGATGTGGTTCTAAGTCGGGGCTCCCAATACCCATATTAAGAATCGGTTTCCCCGCATTAACCAATGCGGCAACCTCTCTAAGTTTTTTAGAAAAGTAGTATTCCTTCACGCTGTTTAGGCGATTTGCAGTAGTTGTGCTCATATTTTGTTATTCTGATATTCACCAAGAATTTTAAATTCAGTGGCCATGATTTGAATTATCGATCTTGCTTTTTGATAGAAATCAAAAGAATCAAAGGTTACATCCACAAAAAATGCATATTTACCTGGAGTTTCGATAACGGGTAGTGATTGTATTTTAGTAAGATTGAGTTGGCAATCACTCATTACATTGAGCACTGCAGCAAGGCTGCCACGCTGGTGATCCAACACAAATTTCAATGAAGCTTTGTTGATTTTATTTTGATCTACAAGAGTTCCTTTCTTTTGAATAATAACAAAACGAGTTATGTTATTCTTTATGGTCTGAATCGATTCTGAGAAAACTTCAAGATTAAAAATATTTGCGGCTTTGATACTTGCAATAGCTCCAATCCCATGGAGTTGCTCCTCTTGTATTTTACGTGCAATATCTGCTGTATCCTCTGCCTCTACCAAACGAATGTGAGGATGTTTTGAAAAGAAAGCTTTACATTGTAATAAAGCCATAGGATGAGAGTGAACTTCTTTTAAATCTTGGATAGATTGTTTCGGTAATCCCATTAGATTATGATGAATGCTTAAATACGACTCTCCTACTATTTGTAAATCATGACGATCCAATAAAGCATAATTGGGTATTATTGATCCTGCGATAGAATTTTCAATGGCCATTACCGCCAGATTGGCTTTTCCCGAAACTAGTTTGGCTGCCAAAGCGTCAAAAGTCAAGCACTCCAATACCTGAATATCGGGAGAAAAATAGTTAATTGCCACCTCATGGTGAAAAGAACCTCGTATTCCTTGTATTGCAATTATCGATTGCATTGTTATTTATTGTTTTTAATCAAAAAAAAAGTCCCGATTAAATCAGGACTTTGTTGGGTTATTCATCTCAAAATACTACAACGCCCTGTTCCTGTCTAAAAAATAGAAGCTAAAAAATCGGTTGTAATATGCTGTTGTAATATTCATTTTGGTGTATTTCACTACAAATGTACATTCCAGATTGAAAAAAACAAACTTTTAGGGATTTATTTTACATCTCTTAAATTATTATCAAAATTTAAGTTTAAATTTAAGAGTTAAAAAAATCCAATGTTTAAAAATTTATTGGCAATTGAAAATTTCGATGTGTATTTTGTCATCGGGATTATCATTTTCTTCAGTCTGTTAGAAACTGTCTCAGGCTTTCTAAAAAATTCAAACCGGAAAAAAGATGATTGGATTCAAGAAATCTTGAGTTTTGTGATTTTGGGAAATTTGATTAAACCCTTAATTGTTTTTTTTGTTTTTAGTTTAGGAAATATTTTTTTACCTGAATACCGATTTGTTTTAACAGACCTATCTATCACTGGGGTTTTACTAGGTTATCTTTTGGTTGATGATTTACTTCAATATTGGTACCACAGAACTGCTCACGAAAACCCATTTTTATGGAAACTGCACCGACCACATCATCAAGCTGAAGAAATGGGGTATCTGATTTCTTATCGAAATGCATTCATTTATTACTTCCTTATGCCCAACATTTGGTGGGTTGCTCTAATCCTTTTTCTTGGAGGAGCTAAGCCAGTTGCCTTAGGACTAATCTTGAAACAACTTGTAATTATCGGTTCCCATAGTAGAATAAAATGGGATAAACCTTTTTACAAGAATACGTTACTTCTACCAATCATCAAAATCCTAGAACGCATTATTGTTACCCCTACTTTTCATCATTCTCATCATGGGACTTCAAAGTTAGAGGCTTCTAGTGATCCCAACGGGAACTTTGGAAACATGTTCAGTATTTGGGATCAATTATTTGGAACGGCAACCTTCCATTCAACATATCCCTCAGCTTATGGTTTACAAGAAAAAACAACTGATTCTTGGAAAGCATCATACTTTTATCCTCTAGTAAAATCTAAAGACAAAAAAAGTGAGTTAAGTGCTGGGTTTAAAAAACACAATACTTCTACTTTGAGTTCAATAACTGTTCCGTTGACTAAGGGAGAAAATTATTTGTGGTGCGCCTGTGGAAAAAGTAAAACACAACCTTTTTGTGATGGTTCTCATCATGGCACAAAATTTAAACCTCAAAAATTTACTGTAAAAAGGACTGGAGATGTTAAACTTTGTAATTGTAAAAAGAGTAAACGGACTCCCTTTTGCGATGATACACATCTTAATTTACTAAACTAAAACCATTGAGTAAAAAAAGCAAAAAGGCCCTTATTATTGGAGCAACTTCTGGAATAGGAAAAGCTCTTGCTCGTGAATTGGTAAAAAATGAATACACTGTTGGAATAACAGGCAGAAGAAAAAACCTCTTGCAAAAAATTCAAAAAGAGAGCCCTGAACGTATTCAAATTGAGGCTTTTGATAGTACTCAACCCGATGCCATAAAACACGTTGAATCCTTAGTGAAAAAATTAGGTGCTGTTGATTTGATAATCATCAGTGCAGGAGTTGGGCATATGAACTTTGATCTTGACTATGCCAAAGAAAACGAAACCAATCAACTGAATGTAATTGCATTTTCACAAATGGTTAATTGGGGAATTCACTATTTTGAAAGTCAAGGCCATGGTCATTTGGTAAATTTATCATCTGTAGCTTCCTTAAGAGGAGGCCGTGCAGCCCCAGCCTACAATGCATCTAAAGCCTATCAATCAAATTATTTTGAAGGTATCGCGCAAAGAATAGTAAAGAGTAAACTTCACATTTACACCACCGATGTAAGACCTGGATTTGTAAAAACTGCTATGGCAAAAGGACCAAAAATGTTTTGGGTAGCCACAAAAGAAAAAGCTGCTAATCAAATATTCAGAAGTATTCAAAAGAAAAAAAGAATTGTTTACATTACCAAAAGATGGCGAATAATAGCATGGATTCTGAAAGGGATTCCTTGGTTACTTTACAAAAAAATCTAATTCACCTCAAACCTAACTAACTATTTAATGTTCTCATTCATCCCAATTGACCTTTATTAATTTTTTCTGCTTTATCTTTAAAGAAAAAAAAGTGGCATTAGTTCTCGATAAAATAAAAAAAAAATATGGACATCTAGAGGCACTTCAAGGGATATCCATGGAGCTAAGAACTGGAGAGGTTGTTGGTTTGTTAGGTCCCAATGGAGCTGGAAAATCTACACTGATGAAAATCTTAACTGGTGTAATTGACCATTGGGAAGGAGCAATTAGCTACAACGGAAAAAATTTAAGAAATTCTTTAAAGAGTATTCAACAAATTACAGGCTACCTCCCAGAAAATAATCCATTGTATGAAGATTTTTATGTTTTAGAATATTTACAATTCACCGCATCCCTTTACAAAATTAAAAATGCTCCTTTGGATTTTGTTTTAAATCAGGTCGGACTAGATGCTTACAAGAATCGCAAAATATCAACGCTCTCAAAAGGTTATCAACAAAGGGTTGGGCTTGCAGCAGCACTTTTACATGACCCCGAAATATTGATTCTAGACGAGCCAACAACAGGTTTAGATCCAAATCAAATGGTCAGTATTCGAAAACTAATAAGAACCCTTGGTGAGGATAAAATTGTAATTCTCTCGAGTCACATACTGTCTGAAGTTGAGACTGTCTGTGATCGGGTAGCAATCATCAAAGAAGGAAAACTGGTAGCTGATAAAAATTTAGAAGAACTTCGAAAAGGACAACAGCAAATCATTCAAGTTGAATTTGACTATCGAGTGGAAACCGAAGCTCTGTCCAAAATACCAAACGTAACAAAGGTTGTTAATACCTTTGATTTTACCTATGAAATATTTTTGGATACTCAAGAGGATATGAGGACTCAAGTCTTTGATTTTGCTCATAATAACGAACTCAAAATCTTGGCTTTACAACTCAAAAACGAAAATCTGGAACAGTTATTTACTAAATTGACAACCTAGCTCTTTTCAATGATAAAAACTCCCCGACTTTACCTTACTCGACTTACAAAAAAAGATTTAGAAAATATTCACAGGAAAAACTGCTATTCTGAAGTTGCAAAATTTAACACAATAGGAATTCCAAAACACCTAGAGGAAACGAAGCAATTTTTACAACCTCTATTTGAACCTCAAAATCCTGAAAAAGGAGTGCAATTGTGTTGGAGTATTCGATTAAAAAAAAAATAAAAACTTTATTGGAGAAATAGGAGTGCAAACCTCTACACCAAAGTATAATAAAGCCGAAATTTATTACAGCTTAATTCCTCATTATTGGAAAAAAGGATTTGCCTTAGAGGCAGTAAAAGCCCTTTTAAACTATGGATTCAAAACACTCAAACTTCATCGTATTGAAGCTGGTGTAGCAACGGAAAACGTAAATTCCTTGAGACTACTTGAAAAAACAGGAATGAAACGAGAAGGAATGCATCGGAAAATATTACCCGTTGGAGGAAAATGGATTGATAATTACAGCTATGCAATTTTGGAGGATGATTTTTTAAAAGAAAACTTCTAAAAAACCCCTTCTGCAATGGCTTTTACATTATCGGATTTACCCATTGAATAATAATGTAAAAAAGGAACCCCTGCAGCTTTGAGCTCTTTGCTTTGCTCAATACACCATTCAACTCCAACTTGACGAACCTGTTTGTTGTCTTTACATTTTATCACTTGGTTGATTAAATCCTCCGGCAAATCGACATGGAACCTATGAGGTAGTGCGTTGAGTTGTTTTTTGGTAGCTAAAGGTTTTAGCCCCGGAATTATTGGAATATCAATCCCAAAACTTTTGCATTTTTCAACAAATTCAAAATATTTTTGGTTATCAAAAAACATTTGAGTGATGATGTAATCTGCTCCTGCTTCAATTTTTTTCTTTAGGAAATGTAAATCACTTTCTAAACTCGGTGCTTCCATATGTTTTTCTGGATAACCAGAAACACCAACACAAAAATCAGTTTTAGAGGTATTCAAAATTTCATCGTCTAGATATTGACCCTTGTTAAGATTCTTTATCTGACTGACCAAATCACTTGCAAAACTATGTCCGTCTTTGTGTGGCTTAAAATAGGTTTCAGATTTAATAGCATCTCCTCGTAAAGCAACAACATTATCAATACCTAAAAAATCAAGGTCAATCAAAAAATTTTCAGTGTCTTCTTTTGTAAAACCTCCACATAAAATATGAGGGATTGCATCCACATTGTATTTGTTTTGTAATGCTGCACAAATACCGACTGTTCCAGGTCGTTTTCTAATGACATGCTTTTCCAATAAACCATTATCTAGTTCTTTGTAAACATATTCCTCGCGGTGATAAGTCACATCAATAAAAGGAGGTTTGAACTCCATCAAGGGGTCTATTGACTCGTAGATGGATTGTATGTTTTGTCCTTTTAAGGGGGGAAGAATTTCAAAGGTAAATTGTGTTTTCCCAGGAGCTTTTTTTATGTGATCAATTACTTTCATTTATTCAATCTATTTAATATTTGGTCGAAGCCATTTTTCCGCTTCCTTGAGATTTATTTTTTTTCGTTCACTGAAACTTTGAACCTGATCTTCTGTGATTTTTCCAACTCCAAAATACTGTGCTTTGGGATGTGCAAAATAATATCCTGAAACGGACGCTGCCGGCCACATAGCAAGGCTTTCTGTAAGAGTAACTCCAATTCTTTCTCGAACTTGCAACAATTCCCAAATTGTATTTTTCTCTAAGTGATCTGGACAAGCAGGGTAGCCCGGTGCTGGTCGAATTCCTTTGTAAGCTTCCTTAATCAACGCTTCATTATCAAACAGTTCGTTTGGAGCATATCCCCAAGCATTCACACGAACTTCTCTGTGCAAGTATTCTGCAAAAGCTTCTGCAAGTCGATCAGCTAATGCTTTCACCATAATCGCATTGTAATCGTCATTATCATCTTCATAGGCTTTTGCTAATTCAGCAGTTCCAAAACCTGTTGAAACACAAAAAGCTCCAATGTAATCTTGAACACCACTTCCTTTCGGAGCAATAAAGTCAGCTAAGGCTAAATTGGTTTTGCCTTCTCGCTTTTTTAATTGTTGACGAAGCGTTAAAAATTTTACATGTGTTTCGGTTCTGGTATAATCAGAATACACTTCAATATCGTCATCATCAATACTATTTGCTGGAAAAATCCCAAAAACAGCTTTTGCTTTCAACAACCTTTTATCTAAAATTTCAGACAGGATTACCTGAGCATCAGCGAATAATTCAGTGGCTTGTTTCCCTACAACGTCATCATCTAAAATAGCTGGGTAATGTCCATGCAAATCCCATGACCTAAAAAATGGACTCCAATCAATAAAATCAACTAGAATTTCTAAATCTTGATTTTCTATGACTTGAATACCGTTTTGATTGGGTGTTTTTGGAACATATTCAGTCCAATCCAACTGTAGTTTTCGGGAACGTGCAGTTGCTAAATCAATGTGTTCTTTAGTTTCTCTTCGGTCTAAAAATTTATCTCTAAATAATTCATACTCGTTTCTAATGCTATCTTTGTAGACTTCTGCAGTATCTTTATTCATCAAACTTCCTGCAACAGTAACAGCTCTTGAGGCATCATTTACGTGTACAACTGGAGTTGATAATTCAGGAGCTATCTTAACAGCTGTGTGAGCTTTAGAGGTTGTTGCACCTCCTATTAATAAAGGAATTTCCAAGCCACGTCTTTTTATTTCTTGAGCCACATAAATCATTTCATCTAATGAGGGAGTAATCAAACCCGATAACCCTATGATGTCTACTTTTTCTTGAATGGCAGTGTTGATGATTTTTTCAAGAGGAACCATAACCCCTAAATCAATAATTTCATAATTGTTACACCCCAAAACAACGCTTACAATATTTTTCCCAATATCATGTACATCGCCTTTTACAGTTGCCATCAAAATTTTTCCGGCTGTTTCTTGTTTCCCATCTTTTTCAGCTTCAATATAAGGCAGTAGATAAGCAACGGCTCGTTTCATGACCCGAGCAGATTTTACAACTTGCGGTAAAAACATTTTACCTGAACCAAATAAATCTCCAACAACATTCATCCCAGCCATCAAATTAACTTCAATAACTTCAATAGGTTTGGTTGCCAGTGACCGTGCCTCCTCTACATCTTCTTCAATAAATTCATCAATCCCCTTAACCAAAGCATGCGTAATTCGATCTTGAAGAGGATCGGAACGCCATTCTTTTACAACTACTTTTTTATTCTCTGAATCATCTATTATTTTTTCAGCAAAATCCAATAGTCTTTCTGTTGCATCGTCTCTTCTATTCAATAAAACATCTTCTACATGAAGTAAAAGTTTAGAATCAATTTCATCGTAAATTTCTAACAAAGTTGGGTTGACAATTCCCATGTTCATTCCATTCTTTATGGCGTGGTACAAAAAGGCTGAATGCATGGCCTCCCGTACTCTATTATTTCCTCTAAAAGAAAATGAAACATTACTCACCCCTCCACTTACATGTGCATCGGGTAAGTTCTTTCGAATCCATTTTGCTGTTTTAAAAAAATCAACAGCATTGTTCTTATGTTCATCCATTCCCGTGGCTACAGGAAAAATGTTGGGGTCAAAAATTATGTCTTCGGAGGGAAAGTTAACTTGATTCACTAAAACATCATAGGAACGCTTACATATTTCGATACGCCTATCCAATGTGTCGGCTTGACCCTCTTCATCAAATGCCATTACGATTACAGCAGCTCCATACCTTCGAATAGTATTGGCTTGTTTTATGAAGTTAGCTTCTCCCTCTTTTAGGCTTATTGAATTAACTACAGATTTTCCTTGAACTACTTTCAATCCTGCCTCAATAATTTCCCATTTGGAGCTATCAATCATTATTGGAATTCTTGAAATATCAGGTTCTGCAGCGAGTAGATTTAGATAGGTTGTCATGGCTTGTACACCATCGATCATTCCTTCGTCCATATTAACATCCAAAATTTGTGCACCTCCATCGACTTGATCTCGAGCAATTTCTACAGCAGCAGTGTAGTTACCTTGTTCGATGAGGCGCAAAAATTTACGGGAACCGGTTACATTGGTTCGTTCTCCAATGTTGACAAAATTCGTTTCAGGAGTAACCACAAGAGGTTCTAATCCAGAAAGCTTTAAATATTTTGTCCCTGTACTCATAGAGTTTTAAATTCTTTTTCTAGGTTGATAATTTTGAGCTACTGCTGCAATTTGAGCAATATGATCTGGGGTTGAACCACAACAACCTCCGATGATGTTGATTAGATTTTCTTCTAAATATTTTTCGATCAAGTCTCTCATTTCTTTTGGTGACTGGTCATAAGAGCCGAAAGCATTGGGTAGACCAGCATTAGGGTGAGCAGAGGTATGCACCTCTGTTACCTGTGACAATCTTCTGAGATAGGGAAGTAATTGATCAGCACCCAAAGCACAATTAAATCCAATACTCAACAGGGGGATGTGAGAAACTGAAACCACGAAGGCTTCTACTGTCTGACCAGATAGTGTTCGTCCACTTGCATCGGTTATCGTTCCACTTGCCATTACTGGAATATCCCAATTGTTTTTTTCTTTTAAAGCATCAATCGCAAAAAGAGCTGCCTTCGCATTTAGCGTATCAAAAATAGTTTCAACCAGCAGCACGTCCGAACCACCATCGACAAGACCTTTGACTTGTTCGGTGTACGAAACCACCAATTCGTCAAAAGTTACAGCTCGATAACCTGGATCATTTACGTCTGGAGACATACTTGCAGTTCGATTTGTCGGTCCGATAGAACCCGCGACAAATCTTGGCTTGTCAGGATTTTTTTTTGTAAACTCATCGGCAACCTCTCGAGCTAGTTTTGCAGATTCAAAATTCATTTCATACACCCATGCCTCCATTTGATAGTCTCCCATTCCAATAGAAGTTGAAGAAAATGTATTTGTTTCCACAAGATCAGCACCAGCTTCAAAATATTTTCTATGTATTGTTTTGATAGCATCTGGCTGGGTCAAAGACAACAAATCATTATTACCTTTTAAAGAACAAGGGTGATCTACAAAACGATCGCCTCTAAAGTCTTCCTCAGAAAATTTGTAGCCCTGAAGCATGGTTCCCATAGCACCGTCCAACACTAAAATTTTTTTTAATAAAGTTTCTTCAATTAATGTCATCTAATTGTGTCTAATGCCTTTTTTAAATCTTTCTGAATATCTTCCTTATGCTCAAGCCCTACAGATAAACGAATCATGCCATCTGTAATTCCAACTTCGAGTCGATCTGCTTCGGAAAGTTTGTAGTGAGTTGTTGAAGCGGGATGAGTAATAATACTTCTCGAGTCTCCCAAATTAGCGGAAATCGAGAGCATGTTAAGAGCATTTAGAAAATCTCTTCCTGCTTCGATTCCTCCTTTTACTTCAAAAGCAATAATGCTTCCACCTTGACTCATTTGTTTTTTGGCCAATTCGTATTGAGGATGTGATTTTAAAAACGGATATTTTACCCAATTGATTTTGGGGTGACTTTCGAGAAACTCTGCCGTAGCTAATGCCGTTTGACAATGCCGATCCACACGAACAGTCAGGGTTTCCATGCTCTTCGATAAAATCCAAGCGTTAAATGGTGAGAGGGCTGAACCTGAATTTCTAGCAAAAAGATAAATTTCACGAATTAATTCGGAATTTCCAACGGTTACCCCTCCAAGAACTCTTCCCTGTCCATCAATTAATTTTGTAGCGGAATGAATTACCAAATCAGCACCGTATTTAATTGGTTGTTGTAAATAAGGAGTTGCAAAACAATTATCAATCACCAAAATCAAATTGTGCTTTTTAGCGATTTTTCCTAGTAATTCTAGGTCAAGAAGGTCTATTCCAGGATTTGTTGGGGTTTCCGCATAAAGAATTTTAGTGTTAGGTTGAATTAGCGTTTCGATTGATTCGGGCTCCTCAACTTTAAAGTACGAAGTTTCAATATTCCATTTGGGTAAATACTTGGTAAACAGAGTATGAGTAGAACCAAATATTGATCGAGCTGAAATAACATGATCACCTGAATCAAGAAGAGCTGCATAGGTTCCAAAAATAGCTCCCATTCCAGTTGCAAAAGAAACTCCATCCTCTGCTCCTTCCATATCCGCTACTTTTTGAATGAATTCTGAAGTATTGGGATTGGTAAAACGGCTGTAAATATTTCGCTGCTTTTCCTCAGCAAAAGAAGCACGCATATCCTCAGCGTCTTCAAACACAAAACTTGATGTTAAGTGAAGCGGTGTAGAGTGTTCCAAATACTGTGAACGCACCATTTGTGTTCGAATTGCATTGGTCTCTAATTTCTTACTCATACCTTGATACCGTTAACAACAATAATTTGATTGATAATAATATTGGGGTCGAGTGATTTTGAAACTGAGCAATATTTATCAAAAGAAAGTTGAGCAGCTCGCTTTGCCTTTTCTGGCGAAATATCATCTCCTTCTAAATAAAGTGTTACATTAATTCCCTTGAAAGGAGATGGAACTGCATCTGCATCACGAATTCCCTCAACTTCCATTTTTAAGGTTACTGGATTGATTCGTTGCTTATTGAGAATAGCGACAACATCAATACTACTGCATCCAGCTACTCCCATGAGTAAAACTTCCATTGGACTAATCCCTTCTACTTTGCCTTCTTTTTTGGACTTATTGTCCATTAAGACTTTTAATTCGTTTGAGCTGGTTGCTTCAAAAAGATAATCTTTGTTAATTCGATTTAAGGATATTTTCATTTTTAGTGTTTTTTAATTAAAAATCGAATGTAATAGTGGAATCACTTTCTCTGGCTCCATCAAAAAAGCATCATGCCCAAAGTCAGATGAGATGATTTTGTGGTTGATCGTTACTCCTACCGCTAACGCTCTTGATACTGTCTCTTGATCTTCCTCCAAAGGAAAAAAAAGATCACTATCGATAGAAAAAATATGAATTTCAGATTCTATGGTTTGAATCAGTTCTTCAAAAGATTTTCCATTACGAGTAATATCAATTGAACCTAAAAGGTGATTCATTGTTTGATAAGCTTTTAACTCAAAACGATCAGCGAGTTTTTTTGCGTGATGTGACAACCAAGATTCTACATTAAAAACTTTAAGTTCTTCGTTTTTTGAACGATTGAATCTAAGTTTAAAAGATTTTGGAGTTCTGTAACACAACATAGCTTGCATTCGGGCTATTTCAAGGGGATTTTTGTGAGTTGATAAAATTTGCTTTTGCAAAAAAGTGTTGGCTATCATCCAATCAGTGGACTTCCAATCTCCACCAACGGGAATGAGATGCTTGATAAACTTCGGATAAATTGCTGCCATTTCCCATGCAATACCGGCTCCAATGGAACCACCAATAACTGCAAACAAATTCTTAACTCCAAGTTGAGTTAATCCCATATAAAAATAAGTTGCAATGGTTCCTGAATTCCATGAATTGTAATCATCAACCAGAACTCCATCAAAACCATTTCCTGGAATATTAAAAGCAATTACTGCATACTTTTCTGTATCTATGGTTTTTGCTTTTCCAATCAAGTTTTTCCACCAACCCAACTCCCCAGTAACTCTAGAATCTCCAGTCAAAGGATGATTTACCAAAACAACGGGTGCTGTAAGATAATCTTGTCCAAAAGACTGGAAACTTAACCTCGTCCCATTCGCTAGGACAAGATATTGAATTTCGCTATGCAGGGTTTTAACACTCATTTTTATTGTCTAAAAAGCTTGTTTTAGGTCGTTTTTCAAGTCTTCAATGTCCTCTAAACCAACAGATAAACGAACTAAATCTTGTGTTACCCCTGTAGTTTTTTGAGCTTCTGAATCCAATTGTTGATGTGTCGTACTCGCTGGATGTATGATCAAGGATTTTGTGTCTCCAATATTGGCTAATAAAGAGAAAATATTGGTTTTATCTGCAACCTTTTTGGCTGCATCAAAACCTCCCTTTAATCCGAATGTTACAATACCGCTCTGACCTTTTGAAAGATATTGCTTTGCTAATTCATTGTATTTATTGGAAGATAAACCGGGATAATTTACCCAAGCTACTTCTTCTTGATTTTCAAGCCATTGTGCGAGTGCTAAAGCATTTTCAGAATGCTGTTTCATTCGAACAGAAAGTGTTTCCAATCCTTGAATAATTTGAAAACTATTGAAAGGGCTCAAAGCTCCACCAAAATCACGAAGACCTTCGATGCGAACTTTTGCGATAAAAGCAGCTGGTCCCAAAGCTTCATGATACACTAAACCGTGATATCCAGGAGAAGGCTCTGTAAATTCTGGGAATAATCCATTGCCATAATCAAAGGTTCCTGCATCAATAATAATTCCACCTAGTGAGGTTCCATTTCCATTGATGTATTTAGTCAACGAATGAATTACAATGTTAGCTCCGTATTCAATTGGGTTCAATAGTGCTGGTGTTGCTACGGTATTATCAACAATAAAAGGCACTTTTGCTTTCTTAGAAAAAGAAGCAATAGCTTTTAAGTCTAATACATCCAACTTAGGGTTTCCTAATGATTCAGCAAAAAATGCACGCGTATTATCCTGAACTTCGGCCTCAAAATTTGTGGGATCACTTGGATCTACAAAAGTGGTTGTTATTCCCAAACGAGGAAGAGTAACACTCAATAAATTGTAAGTTCCTCCATACAAACTATTTGAAGCAACAATGTGATCTCCTGCCTTTAACAAAACCATTAAAGCAGTTGCAATTGCTGAAGTTCCAGAGGCGGTTGATACTGCAGCTATTCCTCCTTCGAGAGCTGCTAAACGTTGTTCCAAAACATCATTAGTTGGATTGTTTAAACGGGTGTAAATGTATCCCGACTCTGCTAAAGAAAATAAATTCGCCGCATGTTCTGAATCGTTAAAAACATATGATGTCGATTGATAAATGGGAACTGCTCTGGTCCCTTCTGTACTGTTAGTATCGTGTCCTGCGTGTAAAGACTTTGTTTTGAAATCTACGTTTTCCATTAAGATAAATTAAATTTAGTTTTTATTTGTTCTATGTAATCAAGTTTTTCCCAGGTAAATAATTCTACCTCTTGAGAGATTTTACCATTGTAAGGGGATTCAAAGAATTTAATAATTTTTTGGGGTTGACGCCCCATATGACCGTAAGTTGCCGTCTCTGAAAAGATTGGAGTTCGGAGTTTTAACCGTTGTTCAATCCCGTAAGGTGTTAAATCAAAAAGAGAACCTATTTTAGCAGCAATCTGACCATCTGTTAGATTGACTTTGGCTTTTCCATAGGTATTCACAGCAATAGAGGTAGGTTGAGCCACTCCGATTGCATAACTGAGTTGAACTAGAATTTCATCGGAAACTCCTGCAGCAACAAGGTTTTTAGCAATATGTCTGGAAGCATAAGCGGCACTTCGATCTACTTTACTTGGATCTTTTCCACTGAAAGCTCCTCCTCCATGACCACCTTTCCCACCGTAAGTATCAACAATTATTTTTCTTCCAGTTAGTCCTGTATCTCCATGTGGACCTCCAATAACAAATTTTCCTGTAGGATTGATGTGATACGTTATTTGATCATTAAAAAGAAGTTGAATACGCTCGGGTAATTGAGCTTTTACTCTAGGTATCAGAATAGATAAAAGATCACTTTTGATTTTAGCTAGCATTGTGCTGTCGTCATCTTCAAAGGGATCGTGTTGAGTAGAAATGACTATGGTATCTATTCGAATAGGTGTTCCATTATCATCGTATTCTAAAGTCACTTGTGATTTAGCATCGGGACGTAAATACTTTATCTGGTCATCTTCTCTCCTTAGAGCAGATAGTTCGATGAGTAATTTATGAGACAAATCAAGTGCTAAAGGCATGTAGTTATCCGTCTCATTAGAAGCGTAACCAAACATAATTCCTTGATCTCCTGCACCTTGATTTTTTTTGTCAGCACGATCAACTCCTTGATTGATATCCTGTGATTGTTCATGAATTAGAGAAATCACACCACACGAATCGCCACTAAATTGGTATTCGCCTTTTGTGTATCCAATCTTGTTGATTGTATCTCGTGCAATTTTTTGTACATCAAGATAGGTGTTGCTTTTTACTTCCCCAGCTAAAACTGCCTGACCTGTTGTAACAAGGGTTTCACAAGCAACCTTGCTCTCGGGATCAAAGGCAAGAAAATTATCAATCAATGCGTCGCTAATTTGATCAGCTACTTTGTCTGGATGACCCTCACTGACAGATTCTGAAGTAAATAAATATGACATAATATTGCTTTCGGGAAGGATTTAAAGATTACTTCTCTGTTGAAAGCAATTCTGGTTTAGCATTTTTTTCGTGAGGTTTGCAATCAGTCAAATCCTTCCTCAATTATTTTGTAAAATTAAAATTAAATCTTTAAAAAAAAAAAGATAGTATCATTTTTTTTTCATCTAGCAATTATTTCTTTCGTGTTTCAAAAAATACAACTAATTTGCAGTGAGAAAAACAAATAACTAACCAACCTCTTTAAGTAAAAACAACTATGCACATAGCAATTGCCGGTAACATAGGAGCTGGAAAAACAAGCCTAACAGATTCATTATCCAAACATTACAAATGGCAAGGTCACTTTGAAGAGGTGGTTGAAAACCCTTATTTGGATGACTTTTATCATCAAATGGAACGTTGGTCTTTTAACCTTCAGGTCTATTTTTTGAACAGCCGTTTTGGGCAACTCATCGAAATACAAAAAAGCAATAAAAATGTAATTCAAGATCGAAGCATCTATGAAGATGCTCATATTTTTGCTCCCAACTTGCATGCCATGGGTTTACTTTCACAGAGGGATTATCAAAATTACAAATCCCTGTTTGAGTTGATGGAGAATATGGTTACGGGTCCCGACTTAATGATTTACCTGCGTTCCAGTATCCCAAATCTGGTTGGTAATATTCATAAAAGAGGAAGAGAGTTTGAAAACTCTATCAGCATTGACTATTTGAGTCGTTTAAATGAACGCTACGAAGCTTGGATTCATAACTATGACAAAGGAAGGTTATTGATCATTGATGTAGATGAACTAAATTTTGTTGATAATCCAGAAGATATGGGTTCTATTATTGAGCGGATTGATTCCGAAATAAATGGATTATTTTAAAATAAAGTTTTAATTCTCGATATGTAAGTCAACCTCTTTCAATTCGGCAACTGCAGCTTTGACCTCAGCTTCACTACCTTTTATTGTCTTAGTTTCTGTTTTAACCACTCCATTATCTGAAGTGGTTGTTGTGATTTCAGCTTCCATTTGTTCGGCATCCGTTGAGTTAACCTCAACTCGAATTTCTTTGCGAATTTCTTGAACTACCGCTGTTTCAATGTTGTGTGATCCTATGATTGGTGCTATTACTAGACTAACTAAACAGGTGAGCTTAATCAGTATGTTCATTGAAGGTCCAGAGGTGTCTTTGAATGGATCTCCAACTGTATCTCCAGTAACTGCTGCTTTATGAGCGTCAGATCCTTTGTAAGTCATTTCACCTTTGATTTCAACTCCAGCTTCAAATGATTTTTTTGCATTATCCCATGCACCACCAGCATTGTTTTGGAAAATTGCCCACATTACTCCACTTACACAAACACCAGCCATGTAACCTCCTAAAGGTTCTGCGCCAAATAATAACCCTATAACGATTGGTGTTATGATGGTTAGTAAACCAGGTAAAATCATTTCTCTCAAGGCTGCTTTAGTCGAAATATCAACACATTTTGCATATTCAGGAGTTGCTGTCCCTTCCATAATTCCGGGAATTTCTCGAAATTGTCTTCTTACTTCTTCTACCATTTCCATGGCAGCTTTTCCTACAGATTCCATTGCAAATG
>Ga0206677_10001842_pt1 | contig 19309 bp, 18 predicted proteins | sample M130m12015metaG_FD_155475 | JGI IMG/M metagenome (GOLD analysis project Ga0206677, IMG submission 155475) | Ammonia-oxidizing marine archaeal communities from Monterey Bay, California, United States - M1 30m 12015 | ecosystem: Environmental > Aquatic > Marine > Intertidal zone | place: USA...
GATGACGAGCAAGCAATCCACCGACCAGCGACATAAACGCCCGACGCTTTTACGCGGGTCTCTTTTCGGCTTGGCGCTTCTGGCGGCGGTTATTGGGTCGCCGCTGCGGGCGCAACAAGTGCCGGTGGTTACCGATAATGTTTTCATCGAAGCGGCGCGTGCTGGCGATGTGGAACGTTTGAAAGCCGCCCATGCGGCGGGGTATTCGATTGATAGTCTGGGGCGCAATGGGCAAAGCGCCCTGCATGCGGCGGCTGAATGGGGACGCCTTCGCGCGGTGCAGCAATTGCTAGACTGGGACGCCAAGCCCGATAAGCGCGCCACAACCAAACATACCGCCATCAGTTATGCGGTGGTCTATGGCCATAGCGAAAGTATTGCCGCGCTCTTGGCGGCCAAAGCCGACCCCAATCGGGCGGGGCCGAATTATGAAGTGCCGCTGATTACGGCGGCGCGTCTGGGGCATGAAACCATCGTGCGTCTGTTAATAGACGCAAACGCCGATGTCCAAGAGACCGATGGCACAGGCCGCACGGCGGCCGAATGGGCGCGCGAAATGCGCCATCCAAAAATCCTCACCCTGCTTCGCGCCGCTGGCGGGTAGGGCGCGCGCGATGAGCCAAAATAAAACACCCCCTACATTGGGCGCCTCGGCGCCCTTCCACGCGCGCCCCTATGGCGAATTGGAGGCCGATGGCGAACCCATCGCCGTGGTGCGTTTGCGGGTGCAATTGTTTTTGCGCTGGTTGGCCATCATCGGTCAGCTGGTCGCTGTTTTGGTTATTTATTTCGGCTTCGGATTTTCCCTGCCGTTAACCGCTTGTCTGGTGGTTATCGGATTGGCGGTGGGGCTGAACTTGAGCCTCATCTTGCTGTTTCCGGCCAATCATTTTTTAAACCGGCGCGAGACCGCCAGCTATCTGGCCTATGACATTGCTCAATTGGGCTTATTGCTGTTTTTAACGGGCGGGGTGATGAACCCATTTGCGCTTCTTTTATTGGCGCCCGTCACCATTTCGGCCAGCCTGTTGAACGCGCGCACGACTGCGGCGCTGATTGTTTTTGCGGGTTTCATCGTAAGCTTTTTGGCGCTCTATCATTTGCCTTTGCCGTGGCGCGGCACGCCGCCGCAAATTCCAGATTTGTTTCGCTTCGGCGTTTGGGCGGCCTTAATGTTGGCGCTGGCTTTTATTCCCGCCTATGTCTGGCGGGTCAGCCGCGAGGGGCGTCGCATGTCGGCGGCGTTAACGGCCACGCGCTCGGTATTGGCGCGCGAGCAACGCCTGTCGGCTTTGGACGGCATGGCAGCAGCGGCGGCGCATCAATTAGGCACGCCTTTGGGAACCATTGTTTTGGTGCTGAGCGAATTGGGCGCGCGCGATGATTTGCCCGAAGGCTTGAGCGATGATGTGGCGCTGATGCGCGAGCAGGCTTTGCGGTGCCGCGATATTCTATCCTCGCTCAGCAGCGAAGATAACGACCCCGTCATCTCGCGGATTTCTTTGCGCGGTCTGCTCGAGGAAGCGGTTTTGGAAGCCGGCGACCACGACAAACAGATTTTCGTATCCAGCCAAGCCAATGGTCTTTTGGCAACCAGCGAGCCTTTGGTGACGCGCCAGCCCGAGTTGATTTACGGGCTTGGCAATCTGATTGAAAATGCGGCCGAATTTGCCCATGGCTCGGTTTGGGTGCAAGCGACTTATTCGGCGCAACAAGTGGTCATTGAAATTGCCGACGATGGGCCGGGGTTTGCGGCCGATATTTTGACCCATTTGGGTGAGCCGTATACGTCGTCGCGCCGCTCGAAATTCAGCCGCGATGAAACCGGTGATTTTGGCCTTGGGCTTGGGTTTTTTATCGCCCGCACTTTGATGCAACGCTCGGGCGGAAAAATTAGCGCGCGCAATTTAAAGGTCACTGAAATGATCGATGGGCAAATGCCAGGCGGGGCTTGTGTGCGCGTGGTTTGGCCGCGCGATCGTTTGGCGGGCTAATTTACCGCTTGGCTTTGAAAGCCAGACTAAACACCCTATATCTTAGATAATCCATAATGGAGCTTGATATGACGGATGCCAAAACGCCCGCCCATGAACATACGGGCCAGAACTTATTGATTGTTGACGATGACCAGCCGTGGTTGACGCGGCTTTCGCGCGCCATGGAAACGCGCGGTTATGTGGTGCATAGCGCCGATTCCGTGGCCTCTGGCATTGCCATGGGCAAATCGGTAAAGCCAGCTTTTGCTGTCGTCGATATGCGTCTGGAAGATGGCAATGGGTTGGATGTGGTCGAGAGCCTGCAAGCCGACAATCCCGAGGCGCGGATTATTATGCTGACCGGCTATGGCAATATTGCCACGGCGGTGGAAGCGGTAAAACGCGGCGCCGTTGATTATTTGGCCAAGCCTGCCGATGCCGATGAAATTCATGCCGCTTTGATTGCCGAGCCGGAAGGGCGTGCCGCCCCGCCCGAAAACCCAATGTCGGCCGATCGGGTGCGTTGGGAACATATTCAGCGCGTGTTTGAATTATGCGACCGCAATGTTTCGGAAACCGCGCGTCGTTTGAATATGCATCGGCGCACTTTGCAGCGGATTTTGGCCAAACGCGCCCCGCGCTAAGCTCACTTTTGACCTCTCGCCCAACGAAACCCGCCGATACGCGCCAATCGGCGCATTAATGTGCTGCGTCTGGCGGCGGCGAGTTTTTGCACAGCGGCGGGGCGGATGATTTCTGCGCCATAGCCGTCGGCAAAAATATAGCCGATGTCTTCGGGTAGTTTCTCCACCGGAAAATCGGGCGCGACCGCGAAGAAAAAACGATCGCAATAGGGCAAATAGTCGGGCCATTTTTTATCGGCTTGAAAATCGGCCAAGCCGCTTTTTATCTCAATAATCCATAGCTCGCCCTTATGGGTTACGCCCATTAAGTCGGCGCGGCGATAATTGGGCAGGGAAATCTCGGGCATACAAGAGATGCTTTGTTGGTTGAGCATGCGGGTGACGCCGCGTTGAATGGTGCGCGCCGCCTCCGATTGGCGCCCATCTTCTGGCGCGCTATCGTCGAAGGGAAACGCAACTTCGGGGTCTTCCAAATCTGTCATCAAGTCTGCCATTAAGTCTGCTATACGCGAAAAACTGCCTTTTCTTGGGCTTTTGAGGGCCCCCCAGCCACACAAGCGGCTTGGTCTGGCCACAGTAGCAAGCTTGACGGGCTTCGACTAGCCACCTGCGGCAATATTGTCCTACCCCAAAAGTGACGTTTTTGCTTGAACGCAGATAGGTTTTTATGTGACATTCCCCCCTTGAGAGATGCGCCCAGCGTATTGTCTTTGGCTTTTGGGAGGGCCTTATGGTTCAAAAATTAGAAGAAATTATCTTTCGTTTTCGGGGTGTTATTTTAGCCCTTTTCGCCGCCTTTACTCTGTATAGCGGGTATTATGCGACCAATTTGAAAATGACCGCTGGCTTTGAAAAGCAACTGCCAGCTGGCCACGAATATATTCAAACATTCCAAGAATATCGCGACCGTCTGTTCGGTTCGAACCGCATCATTGTGGTTTTGAAAGAACGCGAGGGTAAGATTTGGAACAAAGATTTCTTTGCGACCTATAAAGACCTGACCGACGCCTTGTTCTATATGCCAGGTGTGGCACGCCACACGCTGACGTCGCTTTGGACGCCGAACTCGCGCTACTTTGAAATTACCGAAGATGGCTTTGTGGCCGATGATGTTATTCCCGGAACAATCACCATTGAGAACATTGATAGTGATTGCGTCTCGCGGCTAAAAACAGCCAGCCTGGCCACCACTTGTGAGCCAGCCCTCGACATCATTGCCAATAATGTTATTCGCGGTGGTTTTGTTGGCCGCCTTGTCGCCAATGATTTCTCGGCCGCCATGGTGCGCGCCGAGCTATTGGACGTCGATGTGAAAACCGGCGAGCGTCTCGATTACTTCGATCTGGCCGATAAATTGGAAACCGATATTCGCGGCAAGTTCGAGAGCGACAAATATGAAGTGCAAATCATTGGCTTTGCCAAGCTGATTGGCGATATCGCCGATGGCGCCGGCACGGTGGTGCAGTTCTTTGCGGTCGCCTTGGTGCTGACCATTTTGTCGGTATATCTCTATGCCCGTTCGGTGATTTTGACTTTCTTGCCTCTCTTCTGCTCGTTGACCTCCCTGGTATGGCAGTTCGGCATTTTGAACATTCTCGGCTACGGCCTGGATCCACTGGCTGTCTTGGTGCCATTCCTTGTGTTTGCCATCGGGGTGAGCCATGGGGTGCAGCAGATTAACCTGATTACGGCGGAAATTTCTTCCGGCAAAACCAGTGAGCAAGCGGCACGTGCCAGCTTCCGCGGTCTGTTGATTCCAGGTTCCATGGCTTTGATTACCGATTTGGTAGGCTTTGGAACGCTGATTCTCATCCCGATTCAGATGATTCAAGAATTGGCCATCACCGCTTCGATTGGTGTGGCGCTGAAAATTTTGACCAATCTGATTATGTTGCCTGTTTTGGCGAGTTACTTCCCCGTAGAGGATGGCTTTGTGGAGCGGGCGGCCAAAGCGCGCGCCAGTCGCGTTGTCTTAATGCAAAAACTGGGCAATATCGCCAATCCGCGTAATGCTGTGATTGTTTGTCTTCTGGCCGTGGTGTTGTTTGTGACGGCGTTCATTCAAAGTCAAAACCGTCATGTGGGCGCGCTTCACGCTGGCTCGCCAGAGCTGCGCGAAGAGGCTCGCTACAATAAAGATAGTCGCCAGATTGCAGAGAAATTTGCCCTTGGCCTCAATCTTTTGACGGTCATCGTGGAAACCCCACGCGAGGCCTGCATCAATTATTCCTACATGAAATACCTCAATGAATTCACTTGGTATTTGCGCAATGTAGAGGGTGTTTCGCTGGTTCTGTCTCTGCCTTATGTGACGCGCCAATCGAGTTCTGGCTTCAATGAGGGCAATCTGAAATGGCAGGCTTTGCCGCGCAATAAATTTGCGCTGGTTCAGTCGCAGTCGCCGATTGGCGCCTCGACGGGTCTGCTCAACGAAGAATGCACGCTGCTAACGCAGCTCATCTTCTTGGAAGATTCGAAAGCCACAACCATTTCGGGTGTGACCGACGCCATTAAAGACTTCCGCGTCAACAACCCATCGCCCGTGGCGGACTTGCACATTATCACCGACCCGCCGATGCGCGATGCCGGTAACCTCGACCTCGGCATTAAAACCGATGTGGTGGATGATGGCGTAAGCTCGGCTTTGGCCATTACCTATGACGTCAATGAAACCACGCCAGAAGAATTGCTGGCCTCGGTTCGGGCGCAAGGCGTGAAAGTCGACAGCCATGAAGTTGTGCCAGTTCAAATTCGTTTGGCCTCGGGCAATATGGGCGTCGCAGCGGCGGTGAACGAAGAGATTGAAATCTCTGAATTGCCGATGATGCTTTACGTCTATCTGACCATTATCGCTCTGGTGATTATCACCTATCGCGATTGGCGTGCCACGGTGGCGTGTTGTGTGCCGCTGACTTTGGCGACCTTCATGGGCTATTGGTTCATGGAAGTGCTGGAAATTGGTCTGACGGTGGCAACGCTGCCGGTGATGGTGCTGGCTGTGGGGCTGGGTGTGGACTATGCGTTCTACATTTATAACCGCATTCAATATCACCTCTCGACGGGTCTGGATGTGACGGGCAGCTTTAAGCTGACCCTCAATGAGACCGGTATGGCTGTGGTGTTTACCGCGCTGACGCTGGCCGTGGGTGTTTCCACCTGGGCCTTCTCGGCACTGAAATTCCAAGCCGATATGGGACTGCTGCTGACCTTTATGTTTATGATCAATATGATTATGGCGGTAACGGTTCTGCCAGCTCTGGCCGTGGTGTTGGAAATGATTGTCCCGCGCAAAAATCCGCCAAAGGCACCTAGTGGCGCATTAGCCCACTAAGCCCAAGGGGCACCTAAAACAAACCCCGGCAAAGCGATTTGCCGGGGTTTTTTTATGTCTAACGGTTTTATGTTTTACGTAAAGAAAAAGCAGCGCTGCTTAGCCGACCGCATGTCCAAGGAGCGAATTTAAATCCGCGATGCCTTGCGCGGCCGTAACCACTTTGACCGTGCCCATGCCCATGGCGCGCGCAGGTTTAAGGTTGATGCCGAGGTCATCGAGAAACACGCAATCGCTGGGCGCAACGCCAAGCTTATCGCAAGCCATTTGGTAAATGGCGGGGTCGGGTTTTCGAACGCCCACTTGCGAGCTTTCAATCACATGCTCGAACAGAGCCATGACTTCGGCCACGGCATTGGCTTTTTCTTGCGTGCGCGCCATGCCCGCGCCGGCACCTGTTTTGACATTATTGGTGATACAGGCAATGCGATAGCCATCCACTTTCAACTGGTTCAAGACGGCGACCATTTCGGGGCGAATGGAACCCGCCAAAAGCGCCAGCACATCGCTACCGCGCACCGCATGGCCGCGCGCTTCGGCTTCTTTTAAAAACGCTGTATCGAAACGGGCTGCATCGATATCGCTGCGCTCAAACCGCGCCCACGCATTGGTGTCGGGGTCGGTGGCGTTAATGCCCCGAATGAAGTTTTCGGGCAGGCCGTTTTGCTTTTCATAAAATGCGAAGGCCTCGAACGGGCTGGAGGTTATCACCCCGCCGAAATCCCATAAAACGGCTTTATACTTTTGGCTCATGGTGGGCTCCTTTGGTTGTGCCTAAGGCCATCTATCTGGCTTGTTGTCTGAGCTGTAAATGCTAGGCTTACTTATTTGCGAAACATAGCAAGAGGTAGAAAATATGCAATCGCCCCTCAAAGATAGTCTTAGCCGTCTGGCCACGCGCTTGATGCAGCGGCATATATTGCTCGCCAGCGGGCTTGGTGTGGTGGCTTGCATGCTTGGGTTCCAATGGCTCAAAACGCAACTCGGCGCGCCGATGCTGGATGAGTTGCAAGGCTATGACCAAATGGCTCTGCGCGAACATTTGCTGCTCTATGGCGAGGCAGGGCGCGCGCTCCACGCAGGCTTCACCTTGAGCCTCGATATGGTGTTCCCCCTCGTCTATGGGGCTTTTTTTGGCGGGTTTTTGGCGCTCATGGGGCCGCGCGCTTGGCTGCCTTTCGCCTTGTTTCCCGTGTTCGGCGTGATGATTTTGGATGTGGCCGAAAACCTCCAACTGGCCGCCCTCTTATATGGCTTTCCAGACCTCACGGTGGCGCAAATCGATAGTGCCAGCCAAACCACGCAAGCCAAATTCATGGCCATACAATTTATGCTTCTCTGGCTTTTGGGGCTTACTTTGTCGCGTCTTTACAAACGCTTTCGGCGCTAAGTCTCGCGCATATCCTTGGCTTGTTGGCGCCGTCCCCGCAAGGTGATGGGCAATTGCGCGAGCATGAATAAGCCCGTCGCGGGCGCCATAATAAACACGCGGAACAGCACCCAAGCATCATCGCTTAACGCCCGCCAAGCCACTTCATTGGCCACCGTAGCGGCAGCGAAAAACAGACCCCAGCGCAAGGATAGCGAAAACCAGACTTTCTCTGGCAGGTCAAATTGTGCGTGAAAGAAAACTTTCATCATCGCGCGCCCGCGCAACGCCCCGAGCAAAAGCACGAAAGCAAAGGCGCCAGAGAACAAGCTCGGCTGAATTTTAATATAGGTTTTGGTCTCGGCCAAAACGGCTGCAAGCGTTAGCAGCGCGGCAATGCTGGTGGCAAATAAGGCAAACCGCGCCAAGCGTTTTTCCAGCACCCAAGTGGCGCTAATCAGTACAGCCGAGGCGCCCACAGAAGCGGCCGCTGCGGCATAGAGGCCGAAATATTGATGCATGGTGAAAAAAGCGGCCAGCGGCGCAATCTCGCTAAACATCGAAAGGAACCGCATCTTTGGACGCGGCTCCCCAGATTTATTTGGCTGCGTCATGGCGTTAGCCTTCCGTGATTAAATCATCCTTCAGATGACGACCCGCGATGAAATAATGCACAGCCGCCCAGAGATTGACCAGCGAGCAGATTAGCAGCGCATAGCGCAGGCTTTCTTGGCCGTAACGGTCGGATAAGAGATCGGAGACAATGCCCACAAATTGCGGGCCAAGGCCGAGGCCGATCATGTTCAAGATGAACAATAAAATACCTGCCGCCACCGCCCGCATCCGCAGTTCGGAAATGCCTTGGGTCTGACTGAAAGTCGTCGCTTGGTAAAAATTGCCCAGCAGCACCGGAATAATCATCGCCAAAAGCACCATGGTCGAACTGGTGGCCGTATAGACGAAGACATTGAACGGGATGATAATCAGCAGCGCAAAGGCGGTAACCCAAAGAAACCATTTGGGGTCTTTGGCGCCAAATTTATCGGCCAAATAGCCGCCCAAAGCGATGCCAATACCGCCAGCCACGCCCAGAATAAGGCCGAACCAAGTGCCAATCTCGCCCGTGCTCATACCAAAGGAGCGGATGAGGAAAGACGGCGCCCAAGTGATAAACCCATAGCCGACAAAGGCGGTCAGTGCGGCGGCGAAAGACATATGGCGGAAAGATTTTTTCGCCCATAAAAAGCGCAAAGTCTCGCGCACGCTGGGCTGTTCGCCGGTGTCGGCGCGCCCCTCTGCCAGGCCACGAGGTGGTTCGGTCAGCGTGAAGCGGGTAATTAAAGCCAGCAAAATGCCCGGCACGCCGACGATGAAAAACGCCGCGCGCCAGCCAAATAATTCGTTAATCCAACCGCCAGCAAAAAGCCCAAACATAATGCCGAAAGGAATGCCGAGCGAATAAATGCCCAAAGCGGTGGCGCGTTGTTCGGCTGGATAATAATCGGCAATCATCGAGTGGGCGGGGGGCGAGCAACCGGCTTCGCCGACGCCGACGCCAATACGTGCGGCCAATAAATGCCAGAAGTTTTGCGCCAGACCCGAAAGCGCGGTGAAAATACTCCAGATACCCAGCGCGCCGGCGATGAGGTTGCGGCGGTTGGTGCGGTCGGCGAAGCGCGCGATGGGAATGCCCAAAGTCGCGTAGAACATAGCAAAAGCAAAGCCCGTCAACATGCCCATAGCGGTGTCGGACAAGCCAAGCTCGCTTTTCACAGGCTCCAGCAGAATAGAGAGGATTTGGCGATCAATAAAATTGAACGTGTAAATAACCACCAGAATGGCCAAAGCGTAATGGCGACCCTTGTAAATGGAATCTGTTTCGATTGACGTACTGGACATGAGGCTCCTCCCAAAGCATTTGCAGTGCCGAGCCTAACAAACGCGGCGCAAAAGAAAAGTGCAAATATCAGCTAAATTCTCACCTCAAGCCTTGCATGTAAAACCGCGTGGTTTACATTCGAAACAAAGGGCAGTGACTGCCTGTTATTTTTCGGGAGATATGAGATGAGCAACACAGATTTTGATATTGTGGTTTACGGCGCCAGCGGCTTTACCGGACGTTTGGTGGCGGAATATATGCACAAACAATATGGCCGCAGCGTCAATTGGGCGATGGCAGGGCGCAGCGAAACCAAACTTGCCCAAGTGCGCGACGAAATGGGCATCTCCCAAGACACGCCCCTCGTGGTGGCCGATGCGGAGGACGCGGCCTCGCTGAAAGCCATGGTGGAAAGCACGAAAGTTTTGCTGACCACTGTTGGCCCCTACCAATTATACGGCTCGCCTGTGGTGGCCGCTTGTGCGGCGGCTGGCACTGATTATGTCGACCTCAGCGGCGAGCCGGGCTGGATGCATGAAATGATTGGCGCGCATGACGCGGCGGCCAAAGCTTCGGGCGCGCGCATTGTCCATAGTTGTGGCTTTGATTCCATCCCCTTTGATATGGGCGTCTATTTCTTGCAACAGGCGGCCAAGCAAAAACTCGGCACCCATTGCAACCAAGTGCGCGGTCGCGTGCGCGCCATGAACGGCGAGTTCTCGGGCGGCACGGCTGCCTCGCTGAACGCGACCATGGCGGCTTTGGGCAAAAACCCGGAACTCTTGCAAGTTCTCGCCAATCCGTTTTCGCTGGCGATTACCCCCAATGGCACCCATCAGGGGCCAGAGCAACCTGCCGATAATGCGATTTACGAAGATGAGATGACCGGCATGTGGGTCGCGCCATTCATCATGGCGGCAATCAATACGAAAAACGTGCATCGCTCGAACGCGCTTTTGGGGCATGCCTATGGCGAAGATTTTAAATATGACGAGATGATGGTGACAGGCGCCGGCGACGAAGGCAAAGCGGTTGCCGAATTTATGGCGGGGCACAATCCTTTGGTCGGCGAGGGGGTTCCCCAACCAGGCGAGGGCCCCGATAAGGCTTCGCGCGAGGCCGGCAATTATGATGTCTTGTTTATTGGCCTGACAAGCGATGGCCAACGCTTGGAAGCCAGTGTCGGGGGCGATTTGGATCCGGGCTATGGCTCGACCTCTAAAATGCTGGCCGAGAGTGCGATGTGCTTGCTGAAAGAAAAATCGAAAGAAAACGGCGGCGTTGGCGGGGGTATTTACACGCCCGCTCCGGCTATGGGCGAGGCATTGATTACGCGCCTTTGCGACAATGCTGGCCTTTATTTCAAACTCGAGGGCTAAAGCTCGCAAAGCTTGGAGGCAGGCGGTATGGCGGTTTCAAAATATGTCGACCCAGATTTAGTTCCCGGATTGGAGCGCTTAAAAGCTCTGGTCGGGGACGGTTTGGATGTCGCGAAAGATTTGCAGACGTCGCGCGTCAATTCTAATGCGCGCGATGAAACGCTAATCAATGCTTTGCAAATACCCGACACGCTGGCGTCGACGCTTGTTTCTTGCCCCGCCGAGGGCGCGCATCCCAGCGTCGATTTGCGGGTCATGCATCCGCGCGATACGAAAGCCCCGATGCCTTTGTTTTATTGGATACATGGTGGTGGCTATGTTTTGGGGACGGCCAAACAGGGCGATTTATTCACCCTCACGGCGGCGCAACAATTGGGCTGTTTTGCCGCCTCGGTGGAGTATCGCTTGGCGCCCGAAGCGGCCTATCCCGAGCCTTTGGACGATTGCTATCGGGGGCTGAAATATCTGCTGGATAATGCGGCCGAGTTCAACATTGACCCGACAAAAGTGATTATTGGCGGCGTCAGTGCGGGCGGTGGCTTGGCGGCGGGGCTGGGGCTTTTGGTGCGTGACCGCGCTGAATTTTCTCTGCTTGGCCAAGTGCTGCTCTATCCGATGTTAGACGACACCAATGTCGCGCCCGCCAGCGAGACGCTCGGCGATACTTTGGTTTGGAGCCGCAAGGCCAATCTCTTCGGCTGGCAATCTTATTTGGGCGAGGCTTTTGGCAGCGATGATGTGCCGATATATGCCGCGCCCGCACGCGCCGAAGACCTATCGGGTCTGGCGCCAACCTATATGCCGGTAGGAGATTTGGATTTATTTTTGCAAGAAGACATCGCCTATGCCCAAAAGCTGACGCAAGCGGGCGTGCCAACGCATTTTCATATTTACCCGGGCGCCTTTCACGGCTTTAACGGGTTCGCCGCCGAGGCGCCCGTATCGCAACACTGCAATCAAGAGATTTTCAGCTTCGTCGGAAAACTCTTGGCCGAAGCTGGTTCGTAAAGGCGCACACGATGACCTCTCATTTGACGCTTTACGGGCCTACCGTCTCTAGTTTCACCCGCATTTGCGCCATTGTGGCGGCAGAGGCAGGGCTGACGTGGGAGATTATCCCAACCGGCTCTGGCTCCAAAGAAATGGCCGAGCATCACCCCTTCATGCGCTCGCCTGCGGCCTATATTGATGATTTGCATTTTTACGAGTCGCCCGCGATTTGCAGCTATCTCGACCGCGCCCATAATCAGAGCGCCTTGCACCCCGCCGCGCCAGAGGGGCAGGCGCGCATGTGGCAATGGGTCAATGTGGCGTCGCATTATGTTTTTCCCATCACCGAAGAGCGTTTGGTGATGCCGCGCGTGGTGGCGCCTTTAATGGGGCGGACGCCGGATGAAAAATTGATTGCCGATGCGCTGCCCGTGGTTCGCTATCACTTAAATGTGGTGGAGGCGCGCTTGCAAGAGGTCGCGTTTTTAGCGGGGGCGGCTTATTCTTTGGCCGATAGTTTTATGTATCCGGTCATCGAAGCCACCTGCGCCGCCCCCGAAGGGGCTGCGATGGTGGCCGAAATGCCAGCTTTGAAAGCTTGGTTCGATGCCCTCGGCCAGCGTCCGGCTATGCAAGAGACGGCCTGGCCGGACATAACGCAGATGGCTTAGCTTAAGCGCTGCGATGCTTACAGCGCTGCGATTTGCGCCTGTGTGGTTTCCCAAAGTCGTGCCGCCAATTCCTCGTCGGCGGCCCAAGGGCGCACACCGTCCATGGCCGGACTATCGGCGGCTACGGCTTCGGCCACATTACAATCATTGCAATAAAGCCCGCCCAAGCCCTCAAGCTTGGGAGAGGTCGCGGCCCATAACGTTGTGCTGGCACCGACCGAGGGGGATTTAAAGCCAGCGGCGGCCAAATCGGACGGGCTGCCGTCTTCTTTCGTCCAGCCAAGCGCCACCATTTCTTCATTGGCCAAATGGCGTTGCAAGGGCGTGAAAATACCGCCGGGGTGAACCGAAAACGCGCGCACGCCTTTGTCTTTGCCGCGGCGGTCTAGCTCGACAGCCAGCAGCGCTTTGGCGGTTTTTGATTGGCCGTAGGATTGCCATTTGTCGTAAGCGCGGGTTGCATAATGCATGTCGTCGAAATCAATGCCGCTGATGCGATGGCCGATGGAGGACAGGGTAACCACGCGCGCGCCTTGGGCGGCTTCGAGCGCGCCCATGAGTTTGTTGATGAGCGCAAAATGGCCGAAATGATTGACCCCAATTTGGCTTTCAAACCCTTGCGCGGTTTTTTCAAATGGGCAGGCCATAATCCCTGCATTGCAAATCAGGAGGTCGAGCTTTTTGTGGCGGCTTAAGAAATCATCGCCAAATTTTTCGACCGAGGTTAAATCCGAAAGATCCATTTTATCGATATGGTCGGCGCTGATGACGCCGTCGAGTTGTTTACGGGCGCGCTCGATATCGCGGCCTGGCGCATGCACATGAGCGCCCGCACTGACCAAGGCTTTGACGGTTTCAAAGCCAATGCCCGAATAGCCGCCAGTGACCATAACGGTTTTACCAGAGAGGTCGAGACCCGCCACCACTTCATGGGCTTCGGGAGTGGGCGCAATGCCGCTGTCGATTGGTTTTTGATTTTCTGAGATGCTCATAAAACGCTCCTAAGGTTTGGGTTCCAATTGGCCTCAAGTATGGCGCATGGGCGGTATAAGTCAAATCTCGCCAAGGCGGGATAAGGCGGGATGGGGCTTGCGGGCGCGGCGGGCGAGGCTTAAGGTTTTGCTGCAAAAGGGAGACCACCATGCAAGATTATCAACCATTAAGCCGTTCTGTTGAGGGACGCATTGCCATTGTTACCGGAGCCGCCAGCGGCATGGGACGCGCCACGGCACATCTTTTGGCGCGCGAAGGCGCCCATGTGGCCGTAACCGATTTAGACTTAGAAGCTTGCCAAAGTGTCGTCGATGAAATTGCAGCGGCTGGTTTTTCTACCGCCAAAGCTTGGGCGATGGATATGGCAGATGCGTCCATGATTGGCGAGTGCGTGAGCGAAATTAGCGCGCATTTCGGCGGCTTGGATATTCTGGTCAATAATGCTGGCTTCTCGATGATTGCCAAGATTGACGACGATGCCTATTTGCAGAGCTGGGAAAAATCTCTGGCGGTGATGCTGGAAGGTCCGCAGGTTTTAATCCGCCTCGCTTTGCCTCATCTGCGAAACTCGGATGCGGCGCGCATTGTGAATATTTCTTCCACCGAAGGTCTGGGCGGCAGCGCGGGCAGCTCGCCCTATACGGCCGCCAAACATGGGCTCATCGGCTTGACCAAAAGCCTCGCGGTGGAATTGGGCAAAGAGGGCATCACCGTCAATGCGGTTTGCCCTGGCCCCATTCATACGGGTATTACCGAGCTTATTCCCGATGAGCATAAGGCGACTTTTGCGCATCGGCGCACGGCCTTGCGCCGCTATGGACGGCCCGAAGAAGTGGCGCATGTCACTTTGTCTTTATGTTTGCCCGCCGCCAGTTATGTCACGGGCGTGGCGATACCTGTCGATGGCGGTATGCGCGCCAGAAATAACTAGCGCGCACACCCGCTTTATCGTCTCGCTACCAAGCTTTTTGATAGCCAAGCGTCAGCGTGTCTTGATGTTGCATTTGCACGCCATTGGCTTTTTGGTGGATAGCGCTGGTCCATTCTAAGGCCAAGCGATGGCCAGCCCAAATGCCGCGCTGCCCGACGAAATTAAAGCCAACGGAGAGATTGGCCAATTCGCCGCCGGTGAAATCGGTCTGGGCGGTTGGCACGGGCAAAGTGATGGCTCTATCGGCGCCGCGCAAGCGGTCTTGATAGCTGGCCTCCACGCGAGCCGAGGCACTGACAAAAGCCGCCAGACGCCGCGACACCCAGCCCTGCACACTGGCTTTATCGCCCAAACGATAGCCTTGCGAATTATCGCCAAGGCGCACAACGCCAGCGATTTGTCCGCCGTAGCGCCAATCGCCGTGCGCGCCATGGGTGAAGGTCAGCGAGGGTTTGAAGTCATAGGTGCCAGAGCCGAGCTGCATTGGATAGGGCAGGCGTTTGCCGCTGACTTGCATGTTCATCGGCGTCAGCACGCGCCCTGTTTGTTGGATAGACCCCGTCGGGATAGAGAGCGCCAAGCCATAATGCCAAGTGCCCGTAAAGGCGCCCAAACTTGCCTCGCCGCCAGCCAGCAGCGCGCCCAAAGTGGTGTCGCCCAAGCCTTCGCTTTGGCTGGTGAAACTGCCGAGCAGAGCTTGGCTCATGGCGCCATAGGTGTTCAGCCGCATGCTGGTTTCATGGTGCATGGTCATGGCCAAAAAAGTGATGTCGTCATTGGGCGCATACATGGCACCGAGCATGGTCATTTTCATATCCATGGTCTGCGGCACCACACGTAATTGCGCCGGGCTGCCATGTTGGTTGGGCAGTTGCAAAACTTGCGCGTCGTCTATCGAGCGGGTGCCTTTTAGATTGCCTTCCATCGACATATCCATATGGCGCAAGGAAATCATCCATTCGCCGGTTTTATGGCGATGGTCGCCCATCACGCCAATGGGCGCATGGCTATCGGGGCGAGTGGCGGAGGCCGCATCGGCGAGGGCGGGCGGCAAAGCGGGGCCGAGGAGCAGCCAAGCGCCTAGCCCTATTTTTTGTAAATAAGTCATCTATCTGTCCTGTTTAATCGAGGGGAAATTTAAAAAGAGACAGAATGAGGTGGCGCCCTTGGCGCGGCGGCGCTATCGAGGCGCAGCGCGTGGTGAGGCCAGCTAAGCCAAAGCTTGGTCGTGGCACGGGGCGGATGAATTGGGGTAAAATCTAGGGGTGGCCAAACCGCGATGGGCGCGCTTGGGCAGCAATCGGCGCTTGGTCGGGCTTGGCTTTGCGTTTGCGGGCTTTCCACATAGACGGTTTCAAGCCCTTGCGCGGAGCAAATCACATGCACATCGCCGACGCTATGACACGCAGACGCAAGCGCGGCATTGGTGAGCAGCCAAGAGGCGATGAAAAAATGGAGGATACGCAAGGCAAACCGCTTTCGAAACGCGACACAGATTGGGGATTAAATAACTCGTTTGGCGCGCGGCGCAAAGCATAAAAATGCAACTGGCTTTGCGCGCGACGCATTTTGCCTGTATAAACCGCGAGAGTTATTTTACCGCACAAGGAAACATCTGCATGACCGAAGCCGCCAAAAAGCCCGTGAGCCCAAATGCGCCCACGCAGGAAACGGTTCTGAGCGTTGAGCATTATACCGACCGCTTGTTCAAGTTTCGCCTGACGCGCCCGCAAGCTTTCCGGTTTCGCTCGGGCGAGTTCATTATGATTGGCCTGCCGCAAGAAAACGGCAAACCGCTATTGCGCGCCTATAGTATCGCCAGCCCGAGCTGGGACGACACGGTGGAGTTTTATTCGATTAAAGTTGCCGATGGCCCGCTGACCTCGCAACTGCAAAAAATTGGCGAAGGCGATAAAGTTCTGCTCGGCAAAAAACCCGTTGGCACTTTGGTGTTGGATGCTTTGAAACCGGGCAAGCGGCTTTGGATGTTCTCTACGGGCACAGGTTTTGCGCCTTTCGCCAGCCTCGTGCGCGACCCAGAAACTTATGAAAAATTCGACGAAGTTATCGTCAGCCATACCTGCCGCGATGTGGCCGAGCTGGCCTATAGCCGCGAGATTGTGGATGGGTTTTTAAATGACCCCGATTTGGGCGAGATTGCGCAAGGCAAATTGCGCCTCTACCAAAGCTGCACGCGCGAAGAATTTGAAAACACAGGTCGGCCAACCGATCTCATTCGCTCGGGCAAATTATTCGAAGACCTCGGCCTTGAGCGCCTTGACCCGAGTGTCGACAGAGCGATGATTTGCGGCTCTATCGATATGACCAAAGAGTTGAAAGACTTGATGGAAGAACACGGGCTGCGCGAAGGCGCCAACTCAGACCCGGCCGATTTTGTTATCGAGCGGGCCTTCGTTGACTAAAGAGTGGATTATCCTGTTTTTAGGCCGCCCAAGTCTAGCTCAATAAATTTACCGCCTTGGCTGGCGAGCTGGCGCAGCGTATCGCTAATTTTCACATCGGCGTTTTCGCTGTGCAGGGCTTCCATCGTGGCCAGAATTTTTTCCGCCCCCACCAAATCGCCATACGCCATGGGGCCACCGGTATCGCCAGGCCAGCCGTAGCCATACGACCAAATCACATCGACATCGCTGGGCCGTTGGGCTTTGTTTTCTTCCAGAATGATCAGCGCTTCATTGACCATCGGGTGCAGGCAGCGCGCCAGAATATCGGCTTCCGACAGACCCGCTTCGCCAGGCGCAATGCCGGTGACATCGGCGATGACAGCTTCCGTGACTTTCGAGGGGCTGCGTTGGCGGTTCTCGTCATAATCGTAAAAACCAGCGCCGGTTTTTTGGCCGCGGCGATCCATTTCGCACAGAGTATCGCGAATGGGGTTGGAGGTTTTGGCGCCTTTTTTCCAGCCGATATCGAGGCCTGCCAAATCAGACATTTGGAACGGCCCCATTTTAAAGCCGAAATTATTAAACGCCGCATCGACATCCCACGGCAGCACGCCGCGTTTGACCAATTCATTGGACTGGAACTGGCGCGCCGCTAAAATACGGTTGCCCACAAAACCCGGGCAGACGCCAACGAGGGTCGCCACTTTGCCAATTTTCACCGCGATATCCATCGAGGTGGCCACCACATCTTCGGCGGTATCATCGGCGCGAACGATTTCCAGAAGTTTCATCACATTGGCTGGCGAGAAGAAATGCAAGCCAATGACATCTTGCGGGCGCGAGGTTTGCGCGGCAATGGCATCGATATCCAAACCAGAGGTATTGGTGCCTAAAATGGCGCCTTGCTTGGCGATACCGTCGAGGGTTTTGAAGATGGATTTTTTCAATTCCATATCCTCAAACACCGCCTCAATGATGAGGTCGCAATCGGCGAGCGCGGCCATATCCAAAGCGCCATCGATGCGCGCCATGCGCTCGGCGACTTCTTCGACGGGGAAACGACCGCGGTCGGCGCTGCGTTGATAATTGGCTTGAATGACGCCAAGCCCACGCGTCAGCGCTTCTTGTTTGGTTTCAATCAGCGTGACGTGCAGGCCAGCGGTAGCAAAATTCATGGCAATGCCGCCGCCCATTGTGCCAGCGCCAATGATGCCGACTTTATGAATCGGGCGCAAATTGGCATCCGAGGCTAGGCCATCGATGACCCGCGCGGTTTGGGTGGCTTCGTTCATATAGGCTGCAATATCGCTCATTGTGTGTCTCCTGTTGGACGTAAAATATCTGCTTGGCATCATGTCGATTTGTGGGGGGTTGAGCAAGCCTGATTGCGCTTAAATTTTAGCCCTAAGCGGCCTATAGTCGATTTTCAAGATTAGCTAGGGAGATAAGCCATGCCGATGATAAACGTGAAAATTACCAAAGAAGGCGCCACCACCGAGCAGAAAAAACAAGTGATGGCCGAGATGACCGAAGTGCTGGCGCGTGTGTTGGGCAAAAACCCTGCCACCACGATTGTCATCATCGACGAAGTGGAAACCGAAAACTGGGCCATCGGCGGCGAACCCGTCAATGAATTGCGCAAACGAGTATCTTAAACGCCTGCGAAGCTTTATTGGCTATTATACCAAATCGGCGACGAGAAAGCGCGCTCGCGCAACACGCTTGTGTGTTTGGTAATCGCGGGATCTTCTTCCAAAGCAATCGCATCGAGCAGCGTGTGGCGCGTGCTTGGCAATTCTAACACTCGCACATAATAAAACGCATTTTGCGTCGGGTTGAAATCTGGGTCTGTCCAGACGGTGGCCAATTGGCTGGCGCCGCCCTCGTGATGCGTGGTGGCATCGCTAATACGAACCTCTTGTTTGCCGATTTTGGCGCGTTTGGCGTCATAGATTTTTTCGTGGCTCTTGCCGCTCGCATCGACCCAGCCTTTGACCACTTGCAGGCGGTCGAGGTTTTGGCTCATCGGGTCTTTGGCCGCATGGATGAGCAATTGCATCGGCTTGGCTTTGGCGTGGCCGGTGATTTCACTGCCCATGGGGACGCCTTTTTTATAGCCAATTTTGGCCAAGTTCGGGCGTTTGGCATCATAGGATTTAAAGCTCGTGCCGCCGAAGACGCGCAAAGCAATGCGTGGGCCGGATGTGGCGTAAACTTCGCGGCGTTTGAAAGCTGCGGTAATGCCGTCGCGGGTATTCTCATCTGCCCATACCGCGCTTAGGCCTTGCGCCGAAGCGTCCCAGCCAACGGAGGTTGGCACTGTTGGTTTATGTTTGGTTTCGGGGCGGCTGTCATTGGCGTATTTGCCATGGAAATTGCCCTCGTCGACACTGGCCAAAGCGGTGTGGCTATCGGAGGCGCCGACGACGCCGAATTTATAGGGATTGGCCCCGATTTTTTGTTCTAATTCCAGCCCACGGCGCAGCCCCGAGCGCATGAAAGCGCCAACCGCAGGGGTCGCTTCGATGGAGCGTTTGCCATTGGGTAAAATATGGGGGCCGAGCAAATGTTTGTATTTTTCAAAGCCCGCAAATTCATCGACGGGCGACAAAATCGGGTGAGTTTCGCTGTCGCCTTTATATTGAATGACTTCTTCAACGGGCTCCCATTTGGCGCGCGCTTGCGCATAGGCCAAATCGACCGGATTGCCGCTTTCGTCGACTTCGGGGAAAAACCGTCCC
>Ga0206677_10001847_pt1 | contig 19286 bp, 17 predicted proteins | sample M130m12015metaG_FD_155475 | JGI IMG/M metagenome (GOLD analysis project Ga0206677, IMG submission 155475) | Ammonia-oxidizing marine archaeal communities from Monterey Bay, California, United States - M1 30m 12015 | ecosystem: Environmental > Aquatic > Marine > Intertidal zone | place: USA...
ATAGAATAGGTGATATTCCTCATTCTCATGCAAGTGTTGATAAAGCAAAAGCAAATTTAAAATATAATCCACAGTTTACCCTGCAACAAGGTTTGAAAGAGGCTGTGAAATGGTATTGGGAAAATTTGTAAAATTAAAATATGAGAAAAGCTAAAATTGCAATCATTGGACTGGGGTATGTTGGTTTGCCATTGGCAAGGCTTTTTGCAACTAAATATTCAGTTGTTGGATTTGATATCAATACAGATAGAATAACTGAGTTAATGACTGGTGTAGATTCTACTTTAGAGGTTGATAATGAAACCTTACAATCTGTATTGGTTGATGAAAATTCCGATTCAAATGGACTTTTTTGTACTAATCAATTAGACAAAATAAAAGATTGTAATTACTATATTATTACAGTTCCTACACCTGTAGATAAAAATAACAGACCTATTTTAACGCCGCTAATTAAAGCAAGTGAAACAGTAGGTGCCCTTTTAAAAGAAGGGGATATCGTAATTTATGAATCTACGGTCTATCCCGGAGCTACTGAAGAAGATTGTGTTCCTGTTCTAGAAAAAGTCTCTGGCTTAAAATTCAATAAAGATTTCTATGCAGGTTATTCGCCAGAGAGAATTAATCCAGGAGACAAGGAACATACGGTTGAGAAAATATTAAAAGTTACTTCAGGATCAACACCTGATGTTGGAGAAAAAGTAAATGATTTATACAAATCTGTAATTATAGCTGGTACGCATTTGGCACCGACAATAAAAGTAGCTGAAGCTTCAAAAGTAATAGAAAATTCGCAAAGAGATATTAATATTGCTTTTGTGAATGAACTAGCCAAGATATTTAACCTCTTAGATGTCAATACACATGATGTTTTGGAGGCAGCTGGCACCAAGTGGAATTTTTTACCTTTTAAACCTGGTTTGGTTGGAGGCCACTGTATTGGAGTAGATCCTTATTACTTAGCCCAGAAGGCTCAAGAAAATGGATATCATCCTGAAATTATTTTAGCTGGACGACGATTAAACGATGGTATGGGAGATTATGTAGCCTCCGAAATTGTGAAATGTATGATAAAGAAAAACATACCTGTAAATGGTTCTAAGGTACTTGTTTTAGGAATCACATTTAAAGAAAACTGTCCAGATGTAAGAAATACAAAAGCGGTAGATCTTATAAATGCTTTAAAAGACTATGGGACTAATATTACGATTCATGATCCTTGGGCAGATCAAGATGAAGTCATGCACGAATATGGATTAGAATCTTTAAAATCCATACCTAATGTAAAGTTTGATGCGGTTATTTTAACTGTTTCTCATAATAGATTTAAAGATCTTGATTTTTTGTCATTAAAAAACGAGAATGCTATAATTTATGATGTTAAAAACTTTTTATCAAACAAAATAGTAGATGCTAGGCTATAAAATAGAAAAATTTGAATAATGTTATGAACCTAAAATTTATAAAAAAACTTTTAGTCCCATTATTTCTCAAAGGATCAGGCATGTTTATATCCTTTATTTCCATGTTTATTATTATTAACATTTATAGTTTAGAAATATTTGGTAAATATGCACAATCAGTTAGTTTTTTATTATTTCTAAGCGGGATAGCTTCTTTTGGCTATCCTCAATCTATTTTTAGAGATTCTGCTCTAATGAATTTTTTTCAAAAAAAAAAATTATTCAATCAAATGTTTTTAAATAATGTTTGTATTTCGATATTAATTTCACCTATTTTAATCCTTTTTTTTTACTTTATTGAAGGGTTAAATGTCTATCAGATTATGATTTTAATTTTTATATTTTGGTTAATGGCAACTTCGCGTTTAAGATTTTCACTACTGAGAACTACAAAACATGTTAAGTATGCTGAAGTACCAGAACAAATAGTTAAACCTTTAATACTAGTAATTTCAATTTTATTACTTCCTAAAGACGACATAAATAGTCTTTATATTGCACTATTTTTAGGATTGTTAAGTGCTTTTGTTGTTAATCATTTTTTTTTAAAAAGGTATTACACCTTGCCTTCAAAATTTGAAATTAATAAAGAATTAATCAATATTAATATTAAAAATACAAATACACAGTTGTGGATTTCAAATGTTTTAATATTATTTAAAGATTTTATAGAGTTATTTATGATTGGTTTTCTTTTAGGTGATTTAATATCAGGAGAATATAAGATTATATTACAGGTTTATGTTGTATTAATGGCGGTTTTTAATACAATGGCATTGATTAATTCAATGAGTTTTGCCAAGTTAATTGCATTAAAAAAATATTCTGAGGTTAATAAAAAAGCACTATCAGAAATGGCTCCATCATTGATGATATTAACTTTAATAATATTTGTATTAATTCTTGCTGAGACAATTTTTAAGGTAAGTGACTATATGCAATTAAGTGAAGTAGCTTTATATTCCATATTAATTTTTATGATGTTTTCAATTATCAATATTGCAATTGGACCAATAACGCAGTTACTATTACATTCACGTCAAATAAAAAAAATAATATTAATGACAACCATTAGGGTATTATCTGTTTGTTTTTCAGCACTTTTAGCAAATATAACAAGTCCTCTGTATCAAATTTTAATTTTTACTATATGTCTCCTATTTGCTGAAACAATTGTTTTATTGTTTGCAGCTAGATCTCTTTACTTTAGTATAGGGTATATTAGTCCAATTTATCAAAAATTAATTTTAAGAACAAAAAAATGAAGCATTACGGGATTATTTCGTTTGAAATTGGTGTCCATAAAAATTACGAGAACGTTAGATCTGCACATATTCAAATACCAGTTGAACTTACCAAAAAATTACAAAATTTTGGTGATAAAGTGCATTTCTTCACAAATCAATTACGACACGATACAAAGTTACCCAAAGAGCTTGAGGAAACAAATATTGTCACTATTCCTGATCCAAGAAAAAGGAATGCCAAGACAGTAATGTACTCTGGTTTTAGTAAAAAAATAGATTTAATTAATATTATTAAAGGGATATATTCAATTATTAAATTTTCAAAACAAAATGAGTTAGATGTATTACACTTTATGAATGGGAGCATCTCAGTGGGTATTTATGCTTCAATAACTGCAATTTTTTCAACAAGAGCAAAGGTCTTCTGGACTCCTAGTACTACTTTAAAAAATCATTATGGTATTACTAAATATTTGTTTTCGTTTTTAGACGGTATGATTAGTCATACAGATTATCATAGACTACATAATTCAAAATTATTTAAAGATGTTAAAACTATTAAGCATGGGATATCTCGTAATATCAAATTAACTAGTTCCAATAAAAAAAGAGTGACGTTTTGGAGAGACCCATCTTATGAGAACGGTGCAGACATTGCAAAAGTTGTTTTTGAAAACTTAGCTAATGAATTTCCTGAAATTATTTTTACTTTTATGATTAGACCCTACTTTGATGAAATAGATGTCAATTCAGAATTTAAAAATATAGAAGTTTTTAAATTTCCATATCAAAATGATATAACCCTCGAGAATATTCTGAGTGAAAGTATAGTCTGTGTTTTCCCATTTCGCGAATTCAGCACAAATCCTCAACTTAGTATTTTAGAATCATTACAAATTGGTATTCCATGTGTTTGCAGTGATATTGAATCTGCAAGTGAATATGGTATTGACGAAAAGTTATTAATCAAAAATCATAATATAAAAGATTATGAATCTGCTATCAAGATGGTCTTAAAAGATCCACAAAATTTCATTCCACAAAAACCAGATTCTATAGGGTTTACATGGGATAATTATCTAAGTAAACACATGGAATTGTATAACCAATAAATTATTATATAAAAATGTTTAAAAACCTATCGAAAAACCCTAGTTTAGTTGTATTTGACGCCTCTCCAAGATTGGCTAGTGAACTAACAAAAAGTTTTGAATTTGACAAATTTAAATTTCATTTATATTCTTTAAAGCTTAAAAAAAGTAAAAAAGTTAATTTTATACAATATAGCCAAAGTGAAGAAGTAAATCAAAACAGCGGAGAAATCACAGCCTTACATAATAAAAGTCTACTTAATGGTCTTGCCAAATATCCTTACAGGTCAAAGTATGTATTATTTAAATTATCCCCTTTTAATGTTTATTTTTATTTAGGACTAGCAGGGATGTTTAGGAGGTATATTATAGGTTTGCTCCAAGATAACAATCGGTTAGACATACTAGGCATTAAAACATTTACAAAAAGCCCGTTAGATCTTTATCTGGTAATAAAAAACCCTAATTCAAAATTCACTAACCATTTTTCTATCAGTACTGAAATTAACTATCGTGGTTTTTTAGACTATTTAAACAAAATAGGGAAGAAGTATACAGTAATTCGTTTTTTTGAAAATTTACCTGAACGATTTCGCGAAGGTGGTGATTTAGATGTTCTTGTTGAAGATGATGTTTTCGATACAGCTTGTGATTTTTTAAGTAATAATTCTGGACCTGAAATGGTCGATATGTATTCTGTTACTGGACCGTCAAATGCTGCAAAAATACCATATTATACTCCGTATTTAGCTAAAAAGATTCTAGATGAAAGTGTACTCCATAATGGTTATAGTGTTCCTAATCCTGAACATTATTTAAATAGCTTTATTTATCATTGCTTATATCATAAGGGGTTATCAAGCGGTATCGAAACCAGGTATAAAGATTTGAATGTATTAAAGTCCCCAGATAATGATTATTTATTAAAAATTCACGAACTCTCTGAAGCTTTAAATGTAGAAGTTGGAAGTACACTTGAAGAGTTAGATTTATATATGAAGTCAGTTGGATGGAGGCCACATTTGGATACACTAGATTTATTATCCTCAAATAATAAATGGTTATATAAGCATACAAAGTCAACTAATTTGGGGAAAGAGTTATGTTTAATTGCTTGCGTATTAAAAATTGGTTTTTTCGAACACAATAAAATTGAAAATTTTGAGAAAAAATTAGAATTATTAAATCTCAAAATTCTAAATAAAGAAGTTTTAAAAGAAGAAAGGTTATTGACTGCATATAATCATCTTAGAGGAGGTAATTGGTCCGCAACAAATGAAGAACAATATTCACCAGGTGCAGTTTACTTGCTAGTAGATGAATCAAGAGACGGATTTTTGGTACGTAAGAATAATCTTAATTACAATCCACGATCTAAAAAGATGGCCTTGAGGAAAAAATTCGATGTCGGATTTCAAAGCCATATTCATATGACAGATAATACTTATCAAACACTTGAATACATTGATGTATTATATCCTGAACAATTATCTAAATATAAAGATACGATAAGTGAAATTGATAAGCATTTCAATAATAATACTTTAGTGGATTTTTCATTCATATTAATTTATAAATTAAAAACCTTTCCAAGAAAATTTAAAGACAGATTGATGGAAAAGCTAAGATCCCTCTTATAGACTTATGAAAAAAATCATTTTTTTTTTAATATTTATTTTTACATTTTATTTAATAATAGCTGAATTATTTAATGTATATTTTTCTGTAAAATACTCAGTGATTATAATTCTAATTTCTATTGTATATTTTATAAAGTTATTTAGAAAAAAAAGTATTGGAATAGTCAGTTTATTATTTTTTCTTGTTTTTACATTACCTTTTTTACACCTAACTATAACAACAGATAGAGTTTGGGGATTAGTAGCTAATCCGTATCAATTTAACAATGACATTATGAATCTAGTAGGAATGATGTCTACTTGTGGAATAATAGGAATGATATTACCAACTCTTTTCATACGAAAAAAAAACTTACATGAACTGATTTCTAAGAAATCAAAAATTGTTAGGAAGAGTATGCCATTAGTATTATGGTTTATTTGGTTGGTAATTGGGTTAATCCTATCAATAATATCAGCTCCACAAGAAAGTGTACTTGAAGTTGCAAATGTTAATTCTGAAAGCCTTAGTAAAGAGTTAAATGTTAGTTCAGCATGGTTATTATCATACGTAATTCTATTATTCGCTCTATATGATTCATTAGTTGAAAAAAACACCTTTGTAAGAAAAATAAAAAAAATAAGTATTTTTTCAGTCATAGCCTATATAGTTATTATACTTCAATTTTTTAGGGGAGATAGAGAATCAATCCCATGGTTATTAGCTTGTGTTTTAATGATATATTATTGGCTACCATTTTCAACGAATACTAATTTTAAAATACCAAAAGCTAAACTTACAATATTTGTAACTTTAGCTTTTGTAATTAGTGTTATAGTTGGAGCCGGCAGAAGTAAAATTTCAGATGCTGGTAATCTTTCTAATGCCGCAATTATCACGACAAATATAATAAAAGAAAATCCTGAATTATTAAAAGGTACTTGGACAGCAGTATTATTAACTCCACTGAGTTCAGCAGGAGATTTTCTTACAAATAATAAACCTTACTTATGGGGTGAGGATTATCTTAATTTAATTTTATCAATACCTCCAGGTTTCATTGCAGATATTTTTGGTTATGAACGACCTTGGGGCAAAGGAAAGGGCCCTGCAACAGAAATGATTTATGGACAAGGTGGGACCCACTCTTCAGTATTACCTTTTAGAAATTTCGGTTTGTTTGGCATAATATTTATTACGAGCATAATATTTAATTTATTGATTAAGTTAGATGATGTTACATATAGGAAGCCTTCAATGTCAAGTACAATACTTTTGTCAACTCTAGTCACAGTTCTACCTCATTGGCTTTGGTATGGAGAGAAAAACTTATTAAATGGTCTAATAATGTATTCTATACTATTATTATTTTATAAGGTAAGTCTTGCATTTAAGGATATCACAAAACAGATAAATTAAAAAAATAAAATTATTTTATGTGTGGAATATTAGGTGTTTGCAGTCAAACAGAAAAAATTAACATTCAGCTTCTTAAGTCAGCAGGTGAAGAACAAAATCATAGAGGACCAGATTCTAACGGAATTTGGACTTCAGAGTGTGAGCAAGTAGGCTTATATCATAATCGTTTAGCTATAATTGATACTTCATCTGACGGCTCACAACCATTTATAAGCGAGAAATACAATCTTGCAATTATATTTAATGGTGAAATATATAATTACATAGAGTTAAGAAATGAATTAAAAGAATTAGGTTATAGTTTTCAAACAAAAACTGATACAGAAGTATTATTAATTGCTTATGTTGAATGGGGAAGAAATTTTATTTCTCACCTAATAGGTATGTTTGCATTTGCTATTTATGACACTATAGAACAAACAATTTTTCTTGCTCGTGATAGAGCAGGAGAAAAACCTCTTTTTTATATGAAAACTGAAAATGGGTTAGTATTTGCCTCAGAACTAAAATCAATTTTTCCTTTTAAAAAGAAACTAAAAGTAAATACTCAATGTTTTAATGAATTTTTAGAAAATGGTTTTGTAAGTAATAACAACTGTATTATCGAGGGCTTGAATAAACTTCCTGCTGGAAACAGCATGTATTATAATTTAAAAACAGGAAAGTTTAATATTTCACCATATTGGAAAGTAAACTATGCTAAGATTGAAAATTTAGATAATAATTTAAAATCTTGTGTATCAAAACTTAAAGATCTTCTCGAAAAATCTGTAGAAAGACAGTTAAGATCAGATGTTCCAATAGGAGTTTTATTAAGTGGTGGTTTGGATTCAAGTATCATTACTGCAATTGCGAGTAAAAAAATATCAAAATTAAATACTTTTACTATAGGTTTTCCTGGTTATGATAAATTAGATGAGTCTAAATATGCTAATGAAATATCAAAGGCTTTTAACACAAACCATACACAATTAAATGGATCCCCAGATGACTTTGTAAAATACCTGCCCAAGTTAGCACGAACATTCGATGAGCCAATTATAGATTCATCAATGTTTCCAACATATCTCGTTAGTGAATTAGTTTCAGATCACTGTAAAGTAGTTTTAGGAGGTGACGGTGGAGATGAACTATTTGCAGGTTATATGCATTATTCTAGGATCTTACTCATAGAAAAATATTTTAAATTTATACCACGTTTTATAAAGCGAACATCACTACTATTTTTGTCCAAATTTGTAAGTGTTAACAGTTCAATTTATCGATACCTGAAATTATTAAAAGTAGACTTCAAATTAGAGACACCCAGAGTTGCAACTTATTTCAGCTATGAAAATAGGCGTAAACTTATTGGCTTAAAAGCTATTAATATAAATGTACAATCAAAAAGTGTTGGATCAAGTGATTTGAAAACAAATTTATTGAATAGATTAACTATACAAGATTTTAAAAACTATTTATCTGAAGATATTTTGGTTAAGGTTGACAGAGCCAGTATGGCTAATTCATTAGAAGTAAGAGCTCCCATGTTAGATAGGGATATTATTGAATTTGCGTATAACCAAGTTCCTTCAAAGTTTAAAGCTAATTCTAAAGAACGTAAAATTTTATTGAAAAAATTGGGTGAAAAATTACTTCCAAAAAATTATAATTACAAGAGAAAACAAGGGTTTTCAATTCCATTAAATGATTGGCTAAGATCTGGATTAGTAAGAGAATATTTTTGGGATATTTTGACCTCAAAAAATTCTACTTTTGAATATAAAATGGTAAAAAATTTATTTGATGAACTTGATTCTGGAGTAAATAATGGAGAGCGATTATTTGGATTACTAATTTTTGAATTATGGAGAATAGAGTATAAAATAGTCATTTAAACAAATAAATTATGATTTTAGGTATTGACGCTTTTAATTTAAAAGACGGCGGAGGTTTAACACATTTAGTAGAATTACTAAAAGTAGCTAAACCTAGTGACTATGGTTTTAAACATGTTGTTGTATGGGGAGATAAGAAACTTTTATTACAAATTGATGACAGACCTTGGCTTATTAAAGAAAATAAGGATATTTTAGAAAGAAATATTATTTATAGAATGTTCTGGCACCTGTTTTTAGTTAAAAGAGAGGCCTCAAAAAACAATTGCAGTATTCTGTTTTGTCCAGGAGGTGTGTCTAGGTCATCCTTTAAGCCAAGTGTCACAATGAGTAGGAATATGTTGCCATTTGAATTAAAAGAATTATTTAGATATGGTTTTTCTTTAATGACATTAAAGTTGTTAATTATTCGAATATTTCAGAAAAAATCATTTGTAAAATCGCAAGGCGTAATATTTTTAACAAATTATGCGAAAAAAATTATAACAAAGGCTGTAAATATTAGCGAGGAGAAAATTGCTTTGATTCCACACGGCGTAACATCTGTTTTAAATGGACGAAAACAGAGAAATAATTTAGGTGTTAATAAAAATCATTATAATATAATATATGTTTCTCACTTTAGACCATATAAACACCATTTGAAAGTTGCAACTGCGATTGTAAATTTAAGAAAAAAAGGGTTTGAAGTATCGATTGATTTTATAGGATCTAAAGGCCGAGGATTTAATGATTTTCTCAATTTTTTAAATATAAACGACCCAAATGAAAATTACCTTAAGTATCATGGAAAATTAGATCGAAATAAAATGGAAAAGTTTTATTTGAACTCTGATATTTGTTTATTTGCTTCAAGTTGTGAGAACATGCCAAATATTTTATTAGAATCTATGACATCTTCACTACCTATAGTCTGTTCTAATAAAGGGCCTATGCCTGAAATATTAGGAGATGCAGGAGTATATTTTGATCCTGAAAGAGTAACTACAATAGAAAATGCAATTATAAATGTAGTAAGTGATCTTAAATTGCAAAAAAGTATGATAGCAAAAGGAAAAGAAAAAGTTAAAGAATTTAATTGGACTAAATGCGCAAATCAAACATTTACATTTTTAAATAAAATAGCACATGATAAAAATAAATAAATTAAAATTTAAAGATAAAACTCTTTTAATTACTGGGGGAACAGGATCTTTTGGAAACGCAGTTTTAAAAGGATTTATAGATACTCAACATTTTAAAGAAATTCGTATTTTTTCAAGAGATGAAAAAAAGCAAGATGATATGCGAAAGTATTATTCTAACTCTAAAGTAAAGTTTTTTATTGGAGATGTTAGAGATAAATCTAGCTTGAGTCAGGCAATGAAAGGGGTAGATTATGTTTTTCATGCAGCAGCCTTAAAACAAGTGCCTTCGTGCGAGTTTTTTCCATTAGAAGCGACAAAAACAAACGTACTTGGGACAGAAAATGTAATACAATCAGCATTTGAAAATAACGTTAAAAAAGTTATTTGTTTAAGTACAGATAAGGCTGCATATCCAATTAACGCCATGGGAATTTCTAAAGCATTAATGGAAAAAGTTGCCGTAGCTTCGTCAAGAAATTCATCAAGTACTATTGTTTGTTTAACTCGTTATGGCAATGTTATGGCATCAAGAGGATCAGTAATACCTCTTTTTATTGATCAAATAAATAACAATGAGCCAATTACAATTACTGATCCTGAAATGACACGTTTTTTGATGTCATTAGATGATGCTGTTAAGCTAGTTTTATTTGCCTTTGAAAACGGAAATTCTGGAGATTTATTTGTTAATAAAGCACCTGCATCCACTGTTAAAACTTTGGCTAATGCTATAATTCAATTATCTGGAAAAAAAGTTGATATTAAAAATATTGGAACACGACATGGCGAAAAATTATACGAAACTCTTTGCACTAGGGAGGAAATGATTAAAGCTGAAGATATGGGTGATTTTTATAGAATTCCTGCTGATCACAGAGATTTAAACTACAATAAATTTTTCAGTGAGGGGAATTTAAATATTAAAAATATTGTAGATTATAATTCTCATAACACAGACATTCTTGATGTTGATGGAGTTAAAAATCTATTATTAAAATTACCAGAAATAAAAAAAGCATTTTAAAGTTATTATGAAATTTGAGCCAAATATAATTACTGGTGAAATTTTTAAAGATCGCAGAGGAAAATTATACTCATGTAATAATTTTGATATGAGTAAAATTGTAAGAATGTATTCCATTGAAAATTTTGATAGTAATTATATTAGAGGTTGGAAAGGTCATAAAATTGAAACAAGATGGTTTTTTGCTAGTAAAGGCAGTATTATTATAAGTACAATTTCAATCTCAGACTTAGAAAAATCTAATCCTTCGCCAATTATAAAAACATTTAAATTAAATGAAGATAATTTAAATATTTTAGAAGTTCCACCTGGGAATGCAACTTCCATTAAGCAATATTCAAATGGAGATAGAATTTGTGTATTTGCAGATTATCATTTGGGTTTAAGTAATGATGAAGATTTAAGATGGGATTTATGAAAAAACAATCAATAAAGAAAATTGGAATAACAGGAACGAATGGGTTTATTGGACAGCATTTATTTAATACTTTATTATTGAATGAAAATATTATTTTAGTACCTTTTCATAGAGACTTTTTTGAAAATGAATCCAAGTTGGACAATTTCATTAATAATTGTGATGTAGTAGTTCATTTAGCTGGCTTAAATAGATCTAATGATGAAGAGGTTATATTTAATGTTAATACAAATATTACTAGTGCTATAATATCCTCGCTAGAAAGAACTAACTCTAAGCCACATATAATTTTTGCTTCCTCTTCACAAGAATACATGAATAATGTTTATGGAAAATCTAAGAAAATTGCTAGATTAAACTTAAAAGCTTGGTCAATTTCAAATAAGTCAATGTTTACTGGACTAATAATACCCAATGTTTTTGGGCCATTTGGGATTCCATTTTATAATTCATTTATATCAACATTTTCTCATCAACTAATAAATAATGAATCACCAGTAATTATTAATGACAGTGAAGTTAACTTGATATATATTGATGAATTAATTTCTAATATTATAAATGTTATAAATTATCCTATTACAAATGATTTCTTACAGATAAAGCATACTTACACCAAAAGAGTAACTGAGGTTTTAGAAATACTAACATCATTTAAAAACGAGTATTTAGATAAGGGGCAAATCCTAAAAGTTGAACTTGACTCATTTGAACTAAATTTATTTAATACTTTTAGAAGTCATATTCCAAATACATATTTTCCAAGAAATTTCACAATGCACACAGATGACAGAGGATCATTTGTTGAGGTGATGAGAGCAGCTTCAGGGGGGCAATCATCTTATTCAACAACAGTTCCTGGTATTACAAGAGGAGATCATTTCCATACCCGAAAGATAGAACGATTTGCAGTTATTAGCGGAAAGGCATCTATTAAACTTAGAAAAGTTAATTCAGAAGAAGTAATTGAGTACACGTTGGATGGGAAAAGCCCATCATATGTTGACATGCCAGTTTGGTATACTCATAATATCACTAATATAGGTAATAGCGAATTAATTACTCTTTTTTGGATAAATGAACCTTATAATGAAGAGGATTCTGACACATACTTTATGAAAGTAAATCCTTAGCTAAGAATAAATGTTTAATTTAAACAATAACAAAGTACTATAATAACACTTAAAAATATTAGTTATGAAAAAACTAAAAGTTTTAACAGTCGTAGGAACTAGACCAGAAATAATCCGTTTATCCTGCACTTTAATTGCTTTAGATAAAAGTGATTCAATCGAACATATTTTAGTTCATACAGGTCAAAATTATGATTATGAATTAAATGAAATATTTTTTGATAATTTAGGATTAAGAAAACCAGATTATTTTCTTGAGGCTGCTGGGAAAAATGCAACAGAAACAATTGGTAATATTTTAATCAAGATAGATCCAATTTTAGAAAAAGAAAACCCGAATGCATTTCTGGTATTAGGGGATACAAATTCTTGTCTATGTGCTATTCCAGCTAAAAAACGTCAGATACCGGTATTCCACATGGAAGCTGGTAATCGTTGTTTTGATCAAAGAGTACCTGAAGAAACTAATCGTCGGATAGTCGATCATATATCTGATATAAATTTAACTTACAGTGATATCGCAAGAGAGTATTTATTAAAAGAAGGTTTATTTCCTGATAGGGTTATAAAAACAGGTAGCCCAATGTACGAGGTGCTTAATAAGTTTTTGCCAAAAATAAAAGCTTCTAATATCATCGATAAGCTAAAATTAACCAAAAATAAGTTTTTTGTAGTCTCTGCTCACCGAGAAGAAAATATTAGTAGTCCAAGAAATTTAAATGGTTTGATAGATTCATTAAATCAAATAGCTGAACTATACAATTATCCTATTATTGTCTCAGCACATCCAAGGACTAGAAATATGATTAATAATAAAGATATTAAAACTCACAAAAATATACACATTTTAAAACCCCTTGGCTTTTTAGATTATAATTGTTTACAAATGAATTCCTTTGCTGTTCTCTCTGATAGTGGCACAATTAATGAAGAATCCTCCATACTTAATTTTAGAGCACTAAATTTAAGGGAAGCTCATGAGCGACCTGAAGCAATGGAGGAAGCATCTGTTATGATGGTAGGTATGAATACTGATAGAATTGTTCAAGGGCTAATAGAGCTTTCTAGGCAGGAAATTAAAGAAAATAGAAATTTTAGAGAAGTAGCTGATTATTCAATGCCAAATGTTTCTTTAAAGGTAGTTAGAATTATTATTTCTTACGTTGATTACATAAACCAAAATGTTTATAAAAAAATTAATTAGTGAGAATATTAATTGTTAGTCAATATTTTTATCCTGAAAATTTTAAGATTAATGATATTGCCTTTTTTTTAAAGAGTAAGGGATTTGATGTAACTGTTTTAACTAGTAAACCAAATTATCCTGAGGGGAAATTTTTTAAAGGTTATAATTTTTTTAATAAAAATACTGAAATTATAAATGGAGTTAAGATTATAAGAGTGCCAACCATTCCAAGGTTAAGTGGAGGTACCTTTGGAATGATTTTGAATTATATATCTTTTTTGTTTTTTGGCTTTTTTGTTTTTATGTTTAAAATAAAAAATAAATATGATTTAGTTTTTGCAACACTTTTAACACCAGCAACATCTTTACTTCCGATGATTTGGATAAAAAAAAGATTTAAAATCCCTGTAATTTTATGGGTATTAGATCTATGGCCGGATTCTTTTTATGCTAATACTAGTTTTAGGATAAATCTAGTAAGTAAACTGATAGAAAAGATCTCTGATCAGGTTTACAATAATGCAGATAGTATTTTTATTAGTTCTAATTATTTTAGAAAGCCAATTATTAAAAGATTGAATTCAACTAAGAGATTTAGTTTTTTTCCAAATTGGGCTGAAGACATTTTCTATAATAAAATTAAGAACACATCTTTAGATCAATTTAATTATCCTAAGGGATTTAATATTGTTTTCACAGGGAATATTGGAGAGTCTCAAGGGTTTGAAGACATCGTGGAAGCTGCTAAAATGACTTCACATACTTCAATTAATTGGATTTTAATTGGAGATGGTAGAAAAAGAGATTGGATAAAAAGTCAAATTGAAGAACATAATATTAAGAATATTTACATTCCGGGAAGATATCCTTTGGAATTAATGCCATCTTATTTTTCTTTGGCAGATATTCTTTTAATTACTTTGAAAAAAGATGAAGTTTTTTCAAACACCCTACCAGCTAAATTACAGCCTTACCTTACTTCAGGTAAACCAATTTTAGGTAATTTATCTGGCGAAGGTTTGGACATAATTCAAAACAACTCGATAGGCCTAGCTTGTGATCCAGGTAATCCAGCTCAACTTGCGAGTTTAGCCATAGAAATGTCTTTGTTTACAAAAACTAAAATATCAGAAATTAGAAAAAACTGTATAGATTTAAATGAAAATATTTTTAATAAAGAAGAAATATTTAAAACTCTCATGTCAGAAATAAATTTTTACAATAAATAAATTCATGAAAATATTCATAATAACCCAAGAAGATAGTCTTGTTATTCCCAAAAATATGCAATTATTAGCTGATGCTGATTTTATAGATATCGCTGGAGCATGTATAATTAAATCAAAAAACTCACTTTCAGAAAAAAAAAGCTTATTTATTAGAAACTTTGGGATTTTACAAGTTTCCAAGATGGGTCTTATTATGATAAAAGATAAAATACTAAATATATTTGATTTACTTTTGGCTTCTAAATTATTGAAAAATAAAAAAAGTGTAGAGGCATTTTGTAATTATAATAACATGCCTTTTTTTAAAGAAAAAAACGTTAATAACAAAGAATTTATTTCAAAATTAAAAGATTTAGATTTAGATTTAATTGTATCATTTTCCGCTCCCACTATTTTTAAATCGGAACTACTTTCTCTGCCAAAAAAAGGGTGTATAAATCTACACTGTTCTTTATTACCAAAATACTCAGGGATTTTACCTAGTTTTTGGACTTTATTTAATGACGAGAAAGAAACCGGTGCTAGCGTTCATTACATGGATGATGAAATAGACAATGGTAACATACTTGGTCAAAAATCTGTTGAGATTTTAAAAACTGATAGCATGTTTGATATTATTAAAAGAACTAAAAAAATTGGTGGTACTTTAATGGTAGATGTTATACATAACATTATGACTAACAATATCAAATTAATAAAGAATAAAGTTAATCATGAGAAATATCATTCTTGGCCTACAGATTTAGATTTTAAAAATTTTGCTAAAAAAAGAAAATTAATTTAATGAAAAAAGCAGTAATATCATTAGATGTTGAAGATTGGTATCATTTAGAGTATTTTAAGGATAATCTAAATGATAAATCTCAGAGCGTTCTTGAAGAAGGTACAAATGAGTTTATAAATATTATAACAAAGGAGAATATTAAAGCTACATTTTTTATTGTTGGAGAACTTATTTCTTCAAACTTAGAATTATTAAAAAAAATAATTAATCAAGACCATGAAATTTCAGGACATTCGTTCAATCATGTAAGACCTTTAACTCAGTCTGTCGAAGAATTTAAATTAGATTCAACGAAACTTTTAGTTGAATTAAAAGAAAATTTAAACATAATTAATCCTGGGTATAGAGCCCCTTGTTTTAGTCTTGACGATGAACGATTGAAGATTCTTAAAGAATTAAACTATTCTTATGATTCTAGTAAAATTTCAGCAGGATTTCATCCGTTATATGGAAGTATCAATATTAATCAATATAAAAAAGTGTTTGATAATGTTTATACAGATAAAACTTTTACAGAATTTGAATTACCAACTCAACCACTTTTAAATAAAAACATTCCGATTTCAGGAGGTGGTTATCTTAGGATTTTACCTTGGTTTCTATTTAAGTATTTATTGAAAAAATACTTAAAGAAAAATGATACTTTTTTCTTTTTTATTCATCCGTTTGAATTAACAAATAAAAATATATCACTTCCAAAAGATTCTTCAATTACATCTAGATTAAGGTTTCAAATTGGGAGATCAAAAGGAGCATCACGCTTTAATAAGATAATTAAAATTTTAAAAAAGGAAGGATTTGAATTTGTAACTTTTTCTGATTTTAATAAAGAAATAAATAATTTACAGTAAAATGAATTTAGATAAATTAATACCACAAAAAATAAACTTTAATAAAAGTATTTCTAATCATCAAAATTTATTAAATGCTAATATTTTAAATAGAAATATTTTAGTGATTGGAGGTGCAGGAACAATAGGTTCTAGTTATATCAAACAAATATTGAAATATAAGCCCTCAAAGATAACTGTTGTAGATATTAATGAAAATGGGTTAACCGAACTAACAAGAGACCTTAGAAGCTCTGATTTATTAGACTACAGCCCAGAATACATAACCTATCCAGTAAATTTATTGAGTGATACATTTGATAAGATTTTCAATTCTGATACTTGGCAAGTTGTGGCAAACTTTTCAGCTCACAAGCACGTACGATCTGAGAAAGATAAAATTTCTGTTGAAGCTTTAATTAAGAATAATGTTTATGGTGCAATCAAACTTTTAAACCTCTGTGAAGGAAATCCGCCAAATTATTTTTTTAGTGTTTCTACTGATAAAGCCGCGAATCCAGTAAATATTATGGGTGCCTCAAAAAGCTTAATGGAAAAATTAATTCTTTCAAAGAAAAATAATTTTAGAGTATCAACAGCTCGGTTTGCTAACGTTGCTTTTTCTAATGGGAGTTTGTTAGATGGATTTATCTATAGATTAAATAAAAAACAACCATTAAGTTGTCCGTCAGATATTAAACGCTTTTTTGTAACTCCAGAACAGTCAGGTCAAATATGTTTGTTAGCTACCTTTTTAGGAGATACAGGAAATATTTTTTTTCCAAAATTAGATTTTCATAAAGATCAAATCTATTTTAAAGAAATTGCCTTAGATTTTCTGAAAGAAAACGGTTTTGAGCCAGAATTAGTTCAATCAGAAAAAGAAGCAAAAGAATTTGATTTTAATAATTATCCTTCAAAGTATCCAATTTATTTTTTCAAAACAGATACCTCTGGAGAAAAAACATATGAAGAGTTCTTTACTGAAGAAGAAGATTATGAATTAAACAAATATGATTCCTTAGGGTTCATAAATACTCCGAACATTAAAATATTATTTGAAGACGTTGTAGCTGATTTTGACAGTGTATTTAATAATCCAAATTCTCAAAAATCAGATATTGTAACTATTATTAAAAAATATGTTCCAGATTTTATGCATATTGAAACCGGCAAAAATTTAGATCAAAAAATGTAAATTATGTATAATTTTTTTAAGCGTTTATTGGATATTACTGTTAGTTTCATAACATTAATTATTTTATTACCAGTTTTTATTCCTATAATAATTATCCTGAGACTTTCTGCAGAAGGAGAAATTTTTTACTTTCAAGAACGTTATGGAATTCATAATTCAAAATTCCAAATATGGAAGTTTGCAACCATGCTAAAAAACTCCATGAATATAGGAACTGGTAGTATCACGCTTCAAAATGATCCAAGAGTTACAAAAATTGGATACTTTTTAAGAAAAACAAAGATTAATGAACTCCCTCAAATTATTAATATTTTAAAAGGAGATATTAGTTTGGTGGGGCCTAGGCCATTAGTTACAAAAACATTTTCTGCATATAATGAAGATGTACAATCTAAAATATATGATGTAAAGCCAGGTCTTACTGGTATTGGTTCCATTATTTTTAGAGATGAGGAATCAATTATTTCAACTGTTAAAGATGAAGATCCACATGAGTTCTATAAGCGAGTAATAGCCCCTTACAAAGGAGAGTTAGAAATGTGGTATCAAACAAACAATTCTTTTTTCTTAGATTTACAATTAATATTTATGACTGCTTGGGTAATTTTCTTTCCTACTTCAAAACTTTATGAAAAATGGTTTAGAGATTTACCAATTCGGAATTTTTAATATTTAAAATATGAAAGGAATAATTTTAGCAGGTGGTTCTGGGTCTAGACTGTATCCTATAACAAAAGGTACATCAAAACAGCTTTTATCAATATATGATAAGCCTATGATTTATTACCCTCTCTCTGTTTTAATGCTTTCAGGAATAAAAGATATTTTAATTATTTCTAATCCAGAAAATCTTAAAAACTTTAAAAACCTTTTTAAAGATGGTAGTGACTTAGGATTAAAAATTAATTATGAAGAACAAAAAAGTCCTGATGGAATAGCTCAAGCTTTTATAATTGGTAAAGATTTTATCAGAAATGATGATGTTTGCTTAGTTTTAGGTGATAATATTTTTTATGGAAAAGGATTTACAGGATTATTAAATTCTGCAAAAAGTAATTTAAAAAATAATAAAGCAACTGTATTTGGATATAATGTCAATAATCCCTCTGATTTTGGCATCGCTAGTTTTGACAATGATAAAAACCTTATAAATATTGAGGAAAAGCCTAAAATCTCTAAAAGTAATACTGCTGTTGTTGGATTATATTTTTACCCCAATAGTGTTGTTAAAATTGCAAGTAAAATTCAACCATCTAAAAGAGGAGAATTTGAAATTAGTTCAGTTAATCAATGTTATTTAGATAATAAAGATTTAAAAATTGAAATTTTGGGAAGAGGATTTACTTGGCTTGATACTGGAACTCACGACTCTTTACTTGAAGCATCAAACTTTATAAAAACTGTTGAAAAACATTCAGGATATAAAGTTGCATGCTTAGAGGAAATTGCCTTTAAAATGAAGTTTATTGATTTAAAAAAACTCAAAAAATTAACTAAACCTTTTGGCGCTTCATCTTATGGTAAATATTTAAAATCATTAATTAATGAAAATCAGTAAAACTTTTATTGAAGACTTGCTAATTATCGAACCTCCATTGTTTAAAGATGATAGAGGTTTTTTTTATGAATCTTATAATAAA
>Ga0206677_10001850_pt1 | contig 19271 bp, 15 predicted proteins | sample M130m12015metaG_FD_155475 | JGI IMG/M metagenome (GOLD analysis project Ga0206677, IMG submission 155475) | Ammonia-oxidizing marine archaeal communities from Monterey Bay, California, United States - M1 30m 12015 | ecosystem: Environmental > Aquatic > Marine > Intertidal zone | place: USA...
TTCAGTTGGTCGTGTGCTTGACCTTTTCGATATCGACAACGAGTTTGTCAAGCGATGGTCTGGTGGTCGTCCTAAGTCTTAAATCACTGAATAGGTAAGCTCGTGAATAAAGACGATAAAGCCAGGGTGCAGAAGTACCTGCAGCAATACAGTACGCTCACACTAGCGACGAGTCAGGACGATAAGCCTTGGGCCGCGACAGTCTTTTTTGTCAGTGACTCGGATCTGAATCTGTATTTTGTCTCCGATTACCGCACCCATCATGGGGTAGACATGGCGCAGAATAGCCGGGTAGCAGCGACCATTAATCCTGACTGCGACAATTGGCACGATGTGCATGGCGTCCAGGTAAGCGGCACTGCCAGCGTTGTTGATGGTCTGCAACGTGCGAAAGCGTTGATGCTTTACTTGAAGAAGTTTCCCCAGATTGATCAACTCTATGCAAAGCCGTCCGGTGAGCATGAAGAGACCATTGCTAAACGTCTGAAAGCAGCGAATTTCTATTGCATCAAACCCGATTGGATTCGGTTTATTGATAATGCAAAAGGCTTTGGCCACCGCGAAGAGTTCCGGCTATAGGAGCATCTGCCCCTGAAGCAGGCGCTGCATAGCGCTTTGATTTTTTAGTCATAAGGTTACGCCATAAAAAACCCCGCAGTAGCGGGGCCTTTTATGGGTCATGATTCCGTGCGGCTGGCGTATATTACTCGCCTTTCGCATACGGCGGAAACGGACCCAGATGCAGACCGCTATCAACGATGAGGGTTTCACCGGTAACAACAGAGGCACCAAACAGGAACCAGACCAGAACTTCAGCCACTTCCTCGGCTGTTGCGACTTTCTTCAGTGGCAAACCTTCAGCTGTCGATGACAGCATCGCTTCATAGGCATCATCGCCTAAGCCGCCTTTCAACCAGCGGGTCTGAATCATCCCCGGTACAACGGTGTTAATCCGGATTTCAGGGCCAAGTACGTGAGCCAGTGATTTGGTCATCAGGTTCAGGGCAGCTTTAGAAGCCGCATAGGGAATTGATGAAGCAATACCGGTAACGCCACCGATAGATGAATCATTTACCACTGCGCCGCCGGTTTTACGCATGAAGGGCTCAACTGCGCGAATCATCTGGTAAGGGCCAACAACGTTGACGGCATAGATGTCGAGAAAGTCTTGCTTGTTAACCCCGTCCATTTGCGGGAAGGGGTTGAATTTGGTGCGGGCTGCGTTATTAATCAGGTAGTCAATGCGACCCCACTTATCCACGGCAGCCTGAGCCATTGCACGGCAATCGTCGTCTTCTGAAACATCGGCCTGGAACGCAATGGCTTCAACGCCATGGCTGCGACATTCTTCAGTTGTTGCCTCTGCTTCGTCTTTGCTGCGGGTGTAGTTGATCACGACGTTACAGCCTTTTTCTGCCAGCATGATTGCTGCGGCAGCACCTACTCCGGTTGCAGAGCCCGTAACAATCGCCACTTTACGTTCGTTGTCAGCCATGTGTCCTTCCTTAAATATGGTGTATCTGAAATCTGCTGATTGATTATGCTTAGACGCCTTTTGGCGTCATTTAGGTGGCGCACTTTAGCGGTTTTCTGCTGTTTATGCCTTAGTTTTTTGAGACAAATAGTGTGTTCTTGGTTATTTCCTGGATCGGCATAAGCGTCTAACCCGCTGGCTATCTATCAAATGTAATGGACACCATCGTGCTCAAGACCTTTGAAACCATAGGGTCGATGCCGGTTTTTTGATATGGTGACAGGCATTGCGTGCAAGCTGCGCTTAATAACAAGCATTTTCGGAGTGAAAAACATGCCTTTTAAGGATATGCGTGAGTTTCTGGCACATTTGGACAGTCAGGATCAGTTGAAGCAGGTTGATGTTGAGCTCAATTGTGAAATTGGTGAAGAAAATGAGATGCAGGCGCTGATGCGCTTGGTCTGTGAGCAGGACGGCCCGGCGTTAATGCTTAATAACCTGAAGGGCTACAACACGCCCCAGCATCCTGTGATGTTCAATGTTTTCGGTACCCGCGAGCGAACCGCGATGACCATTGATACTGCCGATCCGCTGGAATGCAAAATCAAGCATGCCGGTATTTTGGGCGATAATTCCAAGTGGCATGAGCCGAAGATTATTGATGCTGCTGACGCACCGTGTAAAGAGGTTGTTATTAAAGAGGCAGAGATCGATTTATCGAAGCAGCTGCCTTTGGTCTGGTTTGGTAAAGAGCAGGCGTCCTATGTGACCGGCGGTGTTGTGGTGACGAAAGATCCGGAAACGGGCGAGCGCAATGTGGGCTGGTATCGTTTGACTCAGTTCTCTGGTGCCGAGCATCCTACCGGTGGTTCCTACTCTGAAGAAGAGCAGAAGAAAATGTTATCGGTTTTCTGTTTCTGGAACCCGCCAATGAGCCATATTGGTTTGCATCTCGCAAAAGCTAAAGCAATGGGTAAACCGCTTGAAATTGCGATTGCCTGTCAGGTTGATCCTGTTGTGCATATGGCGGCCGCAACTGGTGTGCCATTTGGTGCCGATGAATACAACTTTGCGGGCGGTTTAAAAGGCGAACCTATCGAGTTGGTGAAGTGCGATACCGTTGACCTGGAAGTGCCAGCTGGTGCCGAGTTTGTTATTGAAGGCGTGTTCCACCCCGATGCCGAGCAGACTATTGGTCGTCATTCAAACCCAGTTGGTTACTACGATGCTATTCAGGTGTTTCCGATGGTTGACGTAAAACACATTACGCACCGTAAGAATGCTCAGTGGTATGCAACCATGGAAATGGTGCCGCCGTTTGATCACAATTACATTGCACTTGTTCCAGTTGAAGGCGAAGTGTTAAGCGACTTACAGCGCAAAGCGCCCGAGGTTCAGGATGTTGTGGTGACTCCTAATATGACCTACATCGTCCAGCTAAGTGTTGATGGTGCGCGTAAGCCACATGCTGAGTTCGGTAAATATATTCTGCATGCGGTATGGGGTTCGGCAGGTCGTTGGGGGCGTACAGCAAAGATCGTGATTGTTGTCGGGCCTGATGTTGACCCTTACGATATGGATTCAATTGAGTGGGCAATCGCAACCCGTGTCATGCCTGCAAGTGACATGATTGTGAATGAGTCAGGACAGGCATTCGTGTTGGATCCGTCGGCGCCGAAAGGTCATCATGGGTTCCCTGTTACAGGTTCGCAGATGGGCATTGATGCAACCATTAAAGTGCCCGAGCGTTTTGATGAATATCAGGAAGTAAGTTTTCCTCCGCGTGAGAAAGTGGCTCAGGTTGCTGAAAAGTTGAAAGGTATCCTTTAAATGACAGGAGTCTTCGAGTTATAACGGATCAAATATTGCTGGTTTTAAAGTTGCACTATTTTAACGTTTTGAGACTTCGTTGTGATGTTCTAGGGGACCTTGTGTCAGGGACAAAACAAAGATGAAAATCTGTGTCTATGGTTTAGGGGCCATAGGTGGTTGGATAGCCCTTCGGTTTAAGGCGACCGATCATGAGCTCAGCTGCGTTGATCGCAGCGATATTTGTGCCGTGCTCAGGCGGGATGGCATGAAGCTGACGAGCGACGACAGCCCGCTTGAGCTAAGCCTGCCGATTACAGATTGTCCTGCTGATTTAGGCGAGCAGGATCTGGTTATTATTGCTGTTCGTTCAATGGAGTTGGCTGGCATTACTGACTCATTGCAGCCACTACTGGGTAAAGATACGGCAGTCGTTACGCTCTGTGAGGGCATCCCCTGGTGGTACTTCTATAAGCACAAGCACAAGTACAACCCAGAGGATCACTGGCTTGATGCTGTCGATCCCCTCGGTGCAATCTGGGCAGCCATCGGCCCTGAGCGCGCGCTTGGTTGTATCGCGTATCCATCGATAAACAGCACGGGTCCCGGCATTATTCAACACCAGTTTGGCTCCCGGTTTTTGTTGGGTGAGCCGGACGGGTCGAAATCGAAACGCTCAGAGCAAGTTCAGCAGGCATTTTTGGATGCAGGTTTACGGTCGGATGTAGTCAGTGACATTCGCAGCAGTCTTTGGCTGCGAATAATGGCGAGTGCGGCTTTCAGTTTAGTCAGCGTACTAACCAGTAAAAAACCTGGTGACATGTTCATTAATTATCGGTTACGCAGGGAGGTTGTTGAGATTATGAATGATATTGTCGCGGTGGCTAAATCGCTTGGCATAACGCCGTCTATGACACCGAAGGAGCTGCTGGATGTCTCGGTATTGCTGGGCGAGCACAAGACGCTAATGTTGCAGGACCTTGAAGGGGGGCGCCAGCTTGAGATCGGTGCGCTGGTAACCGCGGTACAGGAACTGGGCAGGAATACTGGTGCTGCTACCGATAAACTTGATACTGTTGCGGAGCTAGCTGCTGAGATTGGTCGCAGCGCTGGTTGTTACCCTAAAAAATGAGCAAGAATCTAGAGCCAAATCGTTAGGCCAAGGCCAGCGCCCGCAACTGCATATTATTTATCCGGACTTTCATGGGCCTCACCATTACAGAGAAAATTGTACGCAACGCATCGGGTCGCTCCGACCCTCGCCATGGTGAAATTGTAACCTGCCGAGTTGATCTTGCCTTGCTGCTTGATTCTGGTGGTCCGCGACGTATCTGGCCGCGGTTAAAAGAACTGGATGTGGGTGTCTGGGACCCTGATCGGATTGTTCTGTGTACCGATCACTTTGTCCCTGCAGTCGATACTGCATCTGCGGCAATTCTAAAGTTGACCCGAGATTTTGCCACCGAGTTTGGGATTAATAAATTCTTTGATATGCAGGGCATCGGTCACCTGATGCTTGCCGAGCAAGGTTTTTTGCATCCGGGGATGTTCGTCTGTGGCGGCGATTCGCATTCGACGCATGGCGGTGCATTTGGTTGCTACATATCGGGCTTTGGCGCTATTGAGATGACCGGCGTTACCGTTACTGGTGAAATCTGGATTCCGGTGCCTGAGACTGTGCGAATTAATTGGGAAGGTGAGTTTCAACATGGCGTTGTAGCAAAGGACATAATGCTGAAGCTATGTCGTGAGCTTGGCATGAACAATGGTGGCGTGGTTATGGAGTATGGTGGCAGCACAGTTCGCGCCATGGGCATGCAGGAGCGAGCCGTGCTGTGCAATATGGCGGCCGAACTTGGTGCCGAAACCGGTATTGTTGAGCCCGATGACGTCACTTTGCAGGCATTGCGTGACGCCGGCCAGCAGCCCGCTGCCAATGCGCGTGAATGGTGCAGTGATGCCGATGCAGTTTACAAGACCCGGTTGGATTTCTCCTCGGCCGAGCTTGAGCCGCAAATAGCGGCTCCGCATTCACCATCTAACTCTGGTCCTGTTGGCGATTATCGCGGCACCAAAATCAATCAGGCTTATGTTGGTTCCTGCGTGGGTGCCAAGCTCAGCGATCTGCATATGGTGGCGGAGGTATTGCGTGGCCGCAAGGTGAAGCCGGGCACGCGCTTAATGGTGGCTCCAGCTTCAGCGCGGGTGATGACTGCCGCCGCAGTCGATGGCACACTGGCTGCTATTACTCAGGCTGGCGCTATTATACTGCCAACCGGCTGCGGGGCTTGTGCTGCTCTTGGCGCCGGTATTCTTGCTGAAGATGAAGTGTGTGTGTCTACCACCAACCGAAACTTTAAAGGTCGTATGGGGGCCAATTCGGCGAGTGTCTATTTGGCGTCACCCTATAGTGTTGCCGCAGCGGCAGTTGCCGGTGAGTTGGTTGATCCTCGTGAAATGCTGAGCGCTGTACCATGAGTGGTAAAGCGTGGGTTTTTGGTGAAGCGGTAAATACCGACGTAATGGCACCCGGACTTTATTTTAAAAGTTCTATGGAAGAGATGGCCACCCATTGCATGGAGGCACTCGACCCGGCGTTTGCCAAACGGGTGCAGCCGGGAGACGTTGTGGTTGCAGGAGAGAGTTTTGGTGTGGGTTCGGCGCGTGAACAGGCGGCCCTGGCATTTAAGCATCATCAGGTTGCTGCGATTCTTGCACCTTCTTTCGGGCGTATTTTTTACCGCAACGCACTCAATTTTGGCGTGCCGGTATTGCGGTTCCCGGCCTATGCCGAGGTGCAGGCGGGTGATGAGCTTAGTGTCGACCCCATTTCAGGCAGTGTGATAAACCATACTCAGAATAAACATTATTCGGTTGATCCAATTCCCGATTATTTGATGGATATGATTAATGCCGGTGGTTTAATGCCCTGGCTAAAGCAGCGTTTAGCTGCAGGAGAAATCGTATGAGTCCCGCTGCCAAGCTACGCCAAGAATTAAAGAAGGGAGCGCCGCTGATTGCGCCGGGTGTTTACGATGCGTTGACTGCATTAATGGTTGAGCAGGCAGGTTTTCGTTGTGCCTATGTGAGTGGGGCCAGCGTATCCTTTACCAAGCTGGGAAGGCCTGACCTTGGTTTGACCACTATGAATGAAGTGAGCGATAGCATTGCCAGAATGCGTGAGCGCGTTGATATTCCTTTGGTGGTTGATGCTGACACCGGTTTTGGTAACGCGCTGAATGTGCAGCGCACAGTTAAGCTGTTTGAGCGCATGGGGGCCAGTGCGATTCAGTTAGAAGATCAAACCTTGCCGAAGCGTTGTGGGCATTTGGCTGGCAAAAGTCTGGTTAGCGTTGATGAGATGACTGGCAAGCTGAAAGCCGCGCTTGATTCAAGGCTTGATAGCGATACCTTGATTATTGCCCGCACCGATGCAGTCGCCGTCGAGGGTTTTGATGCTGCGCTGGATCGCGCCGAGGCCTATGCTCAAGCTGGAGCAGACATGCTGTTTGTAGAGGCGCCGCGTGATGAGGCTCAGTTGCGTCAAGTGAGTGAACGTTTGTCTGGCAAAGTGCTGTTGCTGGCGAACATGGTGGAGGGTGGTCGAACTCCGTTACTGCCTGCTGGTCGCCTGGGTGAGCTGGGCTTTAGTCTGGTCATTTACCCTGGTGCGATGGTTCGGGTTATTACCAAAGCTGCTCAGGATTATCTGAATGTGCTTAACACGGATGGCACTACGGCGAACATGCTCGACGATATGCTCGACTTTAGTCAGGTTATGGAGCTCGTTGGTTTAAGTCGCACGGTGGCTGATGGTCAAGCCTACTCAGGCGCCTTAAAGAGTGCTACCGATCACGTGGATGATCGTTCTCAGAGCTGATGTTGCGTCGAGACCTGATGTTGAATTTAGAACTTCTTATTTACGGGGGTCACCATGAGTGACGAATATGTTTCCGGTCCGTTGACCGACGAACAAATTAAATTTTTCCGTGAGCAGGGCTATGTGGTCGTGCCGGGTTTGTTCAGTAAAAGCGAAATAAAGCCTATTACGCAGTGGGTCGAAGAGGTCGAAGCCTGGCCCGAAACTGCCGGCAAGTGGATGATGTACTTTGAGCAGACTGAAGATAAGCAGCGTCTGTTAAATCGCATTGAGAATATGCTGCCTTATCATGAGCAGTTTAATGCGTTGGCAGCGGGCGAAAAAATGCAGGGGGCTTGCGGGCAGTTATTCGGTGAGCCCGCGACACTTTTTAAAGATAAGATTAATTTTAAAAAACCAGGTGGGGGTGGGTTTGAATCTCACCAGGATGTGCAGGCTGGTTGGGCAAAGTATGCTGATTTGCATATTACCGTATTGATCAACATTGATAAGACCACCATCGAAAATGGCTGCTTGGAAATGGCCGGGGGGTTTCATAATCGTGGTTTGTTGGGTGATGAATGGACGCCGCTTGATGACGCTAATATTGCTGAGTTGGAGTATGAAAAAATAGAGGCCGAGCCGGGCGATGCCGTCTTCTTTGATTCATACGCACCGCATCGTTCAGAGCCCAATCGCAGCAACAGTCCACGCAGGGTTTTGTATTACACCTACAATGCCGCATCTGCTGGCGATCACATCGCTCAGTATTATGCCGATAAGCGCCTCAGTTATCCCCCGGATATTGAACGCGATGACGATAAAGAGTACGTCTATCGGGTTTAGTGCTACTTGGTGGCTGTAGTTGGCCCTTGACTCCGGTAAACTCTCCTGATGGAACGAACTACTCAATTTAAGCGCCTACTGCAGTCTTCCGAGCTTGAGTTTTTGCTTGAAGCCCACAACGGTGTCAGTGCCAAAATCGGCGAAGAAGCCGGTTTTAAGGCTCTGTGGGCCGGTGGACTCTGTATGTCGGCGCAGTACGGTGTGCGTGACAGCAACGAGGCGAGCTGGACGCAGGTACTCGAAATGCTCGAGTTTATGGCTGATGCCACAAGTATTCCTATTTTGCTCGATGGCGACACCGGTTATGGCAACTTCAACAATGTGCGTCGTTTGGTGCACAAGCTTGAGCAGCGCAATATTGCTGCGGTTTGCATCGAAGACAAGATATACCCGAAGACCAACAGTTTTATCGATGGTGAGAAACAGCAGCTTGCCGAGATCGATGAGTTTTGCAGTCGCATTAAAGCGGGCAAAGACGCGCAGAAGGATGATGATTTTTGCATCATCACACGGGTCGAAGCATTTATTGCGGGTTGGGGGCTACGCGAAGCGATGAAGCGTGCTGAGGCTTATCATGAAGCAGGTTCTGATGGCATTCTAATTCACAGTGCGTTGCGCGATCCCAGCGAAATTCTGGCCTTTAAGAAGGAATGGGCAGACCGTTCACCCGTAATTATTGTGCCGACCAAGTACTATGCCACTCCCACCGACGTGTTTCGTGAAGCTGGTTTCTCTATGGCTATTTGGGCCAACCATATGTTGCGTTCAGCGATTGCCGCGTATCAGGAAACTGCGGCGGCACTTATGGAGCATCAGACCCTGGTTGCTATTGAAGATAAGGTTGTTCCTGTTAAGGAGATTTTTCGCTTACAGGGCGCATCTGAATTGCAGGAAGCAGAGGAACGCTATTTGCCAAAAACCGGTGAACAGGCCAAAGCGATTGTGCTGGCTGCCTCTCGTGGGTCTGCATTGGGCGACCTGACAGTCGATAAGCCTAAAGCAATGGTCGATATTCAAGGGCAACCATTGTTGAGCCATATCGTTTCGGCTTATCACGGAGCCGGTATAAAAAGTATTTCAGTGGTTCGTGGGTATCTGGCTGAAAAAATTGATTTGCAGTCTATTCACTATGTCGATAACACCGATTATGCCGATACCGGAGAACTGATTTCGCTTGATAAAGCGCTACGGGCTGACACCGATATTAAGGGTAACTTGTTCGTTTCTTTTGGTGACGTTCTGTTTAAACGGCATATTCTGGATCAGCTTGCAGAGCCTCAGGAAGACTTTGTCGTGGCTGTAGATACCAATTGGCAGGAGTCAGGAAATCGAGGGCGTGCAGCAGACTATGTGAGCTGCACCGAACCCTATTCGCGCCAGGCATTTAACCATCGTGTATTGCTCACGGACTCCAATGAGTCTATGGACGAGGCCGCTATCAACGGTGAGTGGACTGGGCTGATTCGAGTATCAAAGCCGGCATTGCCGGGCTTCAGAGCCAAGGTGGCTGAATTAGCAGCGCAGCCTGATATGCGTAAAGCCAAGTTGTATCATTTGTTGGCAGCGCTAGCGGCTGATGGCGAAAAGATTCGGGTGGTGTATACCACGGGGCATTGGCTCGATATTGATAGTCTCGAAGACTTGGTCGCGGCCGGAAGTTTTTCTTAGTATCGTTCGCTTGGCTTTGCCCACCTTGGCGAGCATGCAAGCTGTGTTATGAGCAGGAATTATGATTAAAGCACAAGGCTTTATTGAAGCAGCTCGTGATCTGGGTTTTAGCTTGTATACGGGTGTTCCTTGCTCGTATCTAAAGCCTTTTATTAATTACGTCATCGACTCTAAAGACTTGCGTTATATTGGCGCAGCGAATGAAGGTGATGCTGTTGCGATTGGTGCAGGTGCCCAGCTCGGCGGCCAGCGCAGCATCGTCATGTTCCAGAACTCGGGTCTTGGCAACGCGGTGAGCCCATTAACCTCGTTAACCTTTACCTTTGAATTGCCAGTGTTGTTAATTCCCACATTGCGCGGCGAACCCGGTGGTGCAGCAGATGAGCCCCAGCATGAGTTGATGGGGCAGGTCACTACTGAGTTTCTTGAGTTAATGCGGATAGCCTGGGAATTTTTTCCCACCGAGGATGAGCAAATTCGTCCTGCGCTGGACCGAGCACTGACCTACATGAATGAAACGCAGCGCCCTTATGCATTAGTAATGCGGAAGGGCAGTGTTGATTCGGTGAAGCTGCAGTCTTCGGCACGCCCCCGCCCGCTAACCGGGCCGGTAGTCACGCCTGCAACGCCTGTTGCCAGCCGGACCGCTGCGCTGCGGGCTGTGCAAGCAGCAGCTGGCCCGCACGATATTGTTATTGCCACCACCGGGTATACTGGTCGAGAGTTGTTCGCCCTTGATGATTGCGATAACCAGCTCTATATGGTCGGTTCTATGGGTTGTGCCAGTACTCTCGGGCTTGGGCTTGCCATTGCACAGCCCCACCGGAAGGTGTTCGTGGTTGATGGTGACGGTGCTGTGTTAATGCGCATGGGCGCAATGGCAACGGTGGGTTATGAGCGACCGGCAAACCTCATTCATGTGCTACTGGATAACGGTTTGCATGAGTCTACCGGAGGCCAGGCAACTGTCGCGGGTTCGATCGACTTTTGCGGCATTGCACGGAGTTGCGGCTATGAGCATATTAAAAGTATTGGCGAACCCGATGATTTGCAGTCGGGTTTGGTTACCGCTCCTGATGGCGTTGCATTTTTTCATGTTCCGACATTGCCGGGCATCCCGGAAGATTTGCCACGTCCTGATATAACTCCGAAAGAAGTTGCACGGCGTTTGCAGAATTTTATTGCTGGCAACTGAGCGTATACGACAGCTTCGCTGTATGAGTTTTTGAGGAATCTATATTGAGACAGGTATTGCTGAATCCCGGGCCAGTCACGTTAAGTGACGGCGTTCGTGCGGCCTTAACCCGCGGCGATTGGTGTCACCGTGAACCTGAGTTTGCGGAGCTTATGCAGAGCATCAACCGTCGTTTAGCCCACGTGTATTCGGATACGGCAGAAGACTTTGAAGCTGCAACTCTAACGGGTTCAGGAACTTCCGCGGTTGAGGGTATGCTGCAGAGTTTTGCACCTTGCGATGCCAAGACTCTGGTGGTGTCGAATGGCGTATACGGCGAACGCATCGCGGCGATGCTAAAAGTACAGGGCAAGCCCTTTGTGTCTACCGAGGGCGAATGGTTGAGTGCCATCGACTTAAATAAGGTCATCGCTTTGCTCGATGCCAACCCGGACATCACGACAGTCGTTAGCGTTCATCACGAGACCACTACCGGCCGCTTAAATAATTTAAACGAGCTTGGCGGGCTCTGCAAAAAGCGGGGGCTTGATTTATTGCTTGATGCGGTGAGCAGTTTTGGTGCCGAGCGTATTGGTTTTGACGAATGGAACGTGGCGGCTGTTGCCGCAACCGCCAACAAGTGTCTGCATGCTGTCCCTGGGTTGTCGTTCGTATTGGCGCGGAAGTCGGTTTGGTCTCGGGAATCGCAGGCCTGCAGCGTGTACCTGGATCTTGTTAAGTATCATCAGATGCAACATGCGAGCGGGTTTTCTCCATTTACCCCATCGGTACAAGCGGCCTTCGCTCTTGATGTCGCTCTTGATGAATTGCAGCAGCATGGTGGTTGGGAGCGACGCGGAGCGACCTATCGAAGTCGCGCAGCGCGCATTGCAGAAACGCTGGATGCGTTGGGTGTCAAAACGCTGTTGCCGCGAGGGGAGTATTCCGCGGTGCTGTGGACATGGTTGCTTCCTGAAGCTGGGAGTTATGAGCGCTTGCATGATAAATTGAAAGCGGAAGGTATCGTGATCTATGCGGGGCAGGGTAAGTTGGCTTCGAGCGTTTTCCGCATAGCCCATATGGGCGATATAGACAGCGACCTTGAGCGTGTGCGCGATATTTTAAAGGGGTGCTTTGCATGAAGCCGGATGCTGCGATAATACTCGCCGCTGGCTTGGGATCGCGTTTACGCGATTCGCATTCCGGGCTTCCTAAGGGCTTTCTGCGTCTCGGCGATGAGCCAATTGTGGTCGAGTCAATTAACCGGCTGCGCCTGGCAGGCGTGCAGAAAATTATAATTGTCACAGGTCATCTCTCCGAGTTTTATGAGGATTTGGCTGCCGGCGATGCAGATATTTCGACCGTTCACAACCCGAAGTACGCAGAGTCTGGCAGTATGTACTCGCTGTGGTGTGCCCGCGATCGGATTAGCGGCAGTTTTCTGTTATTGGAATCTGATCTGATCTATGAGCAGCGGGCATTGGATGTGTTGCTCGCTGGTCCCGCCGAAGCCATTTTGTTATCGGGTGGTACCTTGGCTGGAGACGAGGTTTATGTGGAAACTGAGGGCGAGGGCCGAAGTAGCCGTTTGTACGCGATGTCGAAGGATGCTGGCGCACTGGGTGCTGACCCTGCGGGAGAACTGGTTGGGATAAGCCTGATTTCATCTGAGTTACTCCAGTATATGCTTGAGTATACCGAGATGGAGCTGCGCCAGGACAACCTGCAGGTTGATTATGAAACCGATGCGCTAGTGCATGCTGGTCGGCAGATGCCGATTGCCTGCCCCGTTGTTGAGGATCTGATCTGGAGCGAGATTGATGATTCAGCTCATTTAGAGCGAGCGCGAAAGAGCATATACCCGCAGTTGCTGGCAAAGTCTGCTCAGTAGAGTCTGGCCTCTATAGAAGCAGGTTTTCGGGATCAAGAATGCTGACAAATGATCGGAGGGCTGCGGTAACATTAGACCCAAGATTTATGCCTTTGCGTTAGATTGTCTGTGATAACACCATTGATATGAGAGCTATGAAAAAATTAACCACACCTTCTCACTCAGCCTTGCGGCGTGATATTTGTATTGTTGTGTTGGTCAGCGCTGCTGGATTTTCAGCGCCAGCCTTCGCGTATCTCGATCCAAGTACCGGTGGCATGATTCTCTCGGCCATATTGGGTTTAATAGCAACTCTTGGGCTGATGGTAAAAACCTATTGGTATAAGCTAAAGAACATGTTTAGCGGCAGTAAAACCGCGCAGACATCGGCTTCCCCCCGCACCGCAGATGATAGCAATAAGGCGGATAATTCAGACTGACTTAGATCGCACAGCATCTTAGGGCTGGCGTTTGCGTCTGTGCAGACTACAATCCACTTGTCAGCGGTCTGGCAGGTGGATTTTTGTATGTGTTGTAAGCTTATCATTGCGGAATTAGCCGCGGTGTAAGTTCGGAGCGGTATTCGATGTTTGAGGGTTTAAAGCACTGGCAAGCAATGCGGGCGTTTAAGCAAATTCCGCGAGAGCAGCGTCGTATCGTAATTTACGCGGAAAGTGGTCAGGACTGGCATCACTTCAAGCCTGTGGTCGATCATTTAACCGGAGAGCTTAATGAATCGGTTATTTACATTACCTCAAAGGCCGATGATCTTGCTTTAACCCTGAGTAATCCAAACCTCCGCGCATTTAATGTGGGTGCGGGAGCAATTCGTACTGCATTTTTTCAGTGGCTGGATGCTGATGTCATGGTGATGACCATGGTTGATCTGGACAACCTTCAGCTAAAGCGTTCAATTAATCCGGTGTACTACGTATTTATGTTCCACTCGTTAATCAGCACTCATATGGCTGATCATTCTGATACCTATGATCACTACGATGCGATTTTGTGCGCTGGCCCACATCATGTAACAGAAATTCGTAAGCGCGAATCTCTGCATCAGTTACCGAGAAAAGATTTATTTAAGCATGGCTATCACCGGGTTGAGCAACTGATGGAGCAGCGCCGTGATCCGCCGCCATGCGAAGAAGGCAATATCCATGTGCTATTGGCGCCGTCATGGGGCGACGACACCATTCTTAATGTTTGCGGCGTGGAGATTACGGGCCTGTTATTGGATGCCGGTTTCCGTGTGACGCTGCGGCCACACTTCCAGACTCGTTGGATCACTCCCGAGGTGATCGATCGGGTGCTGTCAAAGTACGGTGAGCATCCGCAGTTTTCGTTGCAGGAACAACTGGGTGAAAACGACACATTGTTCGATTCGCACATTATGATTACTGATTGGTCTGGCGCCGGAATGGACTATGCATTGGGACTGGAGAAGCCCGTGTTGTATATCGATGTGCCCGTAAAGGCGCGCAATGACATCTGGCCTGAACTGGAACTTGAGCCATTTGAGTCATATATCCGCGACAAGATAGGCACAATTTTGCCGACCGAAGAATTGGATCGCATAGATGTTGTGATTCGCGATCTGATGGCACGGCCGGCCACATTTCGCGATAACATTAGGCAGATCCGTCAAGATTGGGTGTTTAACGTCGGTCACAGTGCTGCGGCTGCGGCCATCGCAATACAGCAGACGGCGGTTCAGGCGGCAGAAAAGCGCGCATTAGCGAATAAGCCGGTTTAATTTAAACGCCTTCCGTTAGTCTGGGTGGCTCGAAATAATGGGTAGACCAACCATGACAGACCAGCCCGCGCCATTGCCCGAGAACGTCCCGCGTCGCACTCTATTGCGTTGGGTGGGTTGGTTTGGTGCTGTGAATGGCGCCATTCTGACTTTGGTTGGTTTGCGTTACCTGATGGGCATTGTCTTGCCCGACAGCGGTATAGCTTGGGTCTATATGGGTCTGGCGTCTGTCAGTCAGTTTGCGCTGTTAGGTACCTTGCCGGTCTTTTTGGTGACACTGCCGCTGGTATTGCTGTTGCCACGGCGCCGTTGGGTGTCTGCGCTGGGTATTCTTAGCGCAGCTGTCTTACTTACTTTACTGATTCTCGATACCCATATTTTTGAGCAGTATCGCTATCATATGAGTGCGCTGACAGTTGTTATTTTTGAGACCAGCACTTGGGTTTTTGCAGGAATAGTGCTGCTGTCGATGTTGGCATTTCAGATTATGCTGGCCGGTATTGTCTGGCGCGCATGCCTTAAGCCACACTCTGGAAAGTCCGGTGTATGGCTTGGAGTACTGCTGGTCCTTGTCGCGGTTACTGGGCAGGGTATTCATGTGTGGGCAGATGCAACTTCATTCGGACCGGTCACCCAGTTCAGCCGTGTATTGCCGCTGTATTTCCCGCTTAAAGCAAAGCGTTCGCTGGTTAAATTTGGTCTTATGGATGAAGCTGAAATGCAGCGTCTGCGAGTCGTCAATCAGGCGCGTACGCCTGAGTCTGGCCAAATTAATTATCCATTGGCGCCAATGCAATGCCTGCCACAATCGGATTCCTTACCGAATATTTTGTACATCGTTGTTGACGCAATGCGCCGCGATCAGCTTGATCCAGAATTAACTCCGGCACTTGCCAGTTTCGCTACTGAAAGTCTGGATTTTCAGAACCACTACAGTGGTGGAAACTCATCGCGCATGGGTTTCTTTTCGATGTTTTATGGGCTGCCCAGTACATACTGGCAGGCTTTTTATAATGCCCAGCTGCCGCCGGTATTGATGGATCAACTGCATGAGCAGGGCTACTCAATGGGGCTGTTCAGCGCAGTTGGTTTTGGCAGTCCTGCCCAGATCGATCGTACTGTGTTTGCCGCAACAGAGGGGCCGCTGAAAGGCGTTCAGGGTGCAGATGTAACAGCACTGAGTGCTGCCGTTACGGCGGGCTTCGATGACTGGCTGGCTAACTTGGCAGTCGAATCGCCATTCTTTGGTTTTCTGTATTACGACCCGGGTTCCGATTGGCCTGCATCGGCGGGTGAGGATGAATCTAATCTGAGCACGGGGGCCGCAACACAGGCAGCTTATCGCCGTGGATTACAGCATGTTGATGGTGAAATTAGCCAGGTGCTAAGTGCTCTGGAGGCATCGGGTAAGGCCGATAGCACCATAGTGATTATTGCCAGTGACCATGGCTATGAATTCGATGAGCTTGGTCTTGGTTATGTTGGTCACGCGACTAATTTCGCGCGCTGGCAACTGGTTTCTAGCCTAATGATGCGCTGGCCAGATAAACCCGCTGCGGTGTTCTCGCATCGCAGTGCGCATCAGGATTTACCTGTCACATTACTGCAGGAGGTGTTTGCGTGCAGCAATCCGCCCAGCGATTACGCCAGTGGCAAAAGTCTATTCGATACCACTGATTGGGAGTGGCTGATTGCCGGCAGTTACAATTCTCATGCGATTGTGCAGCCGGATAGGGTGGTTGTGACCTATCCCGGGGGGTTTATTGAGGTGTTGGGCGAGGATTACCTTCCTTCGCTAGACCTTAGTATTGATGGCGATACCACTCAGGATGTGATGTTGGAGATGAGGCGTTTCTACCAGTGAGAATTATCAGGTGACACTTTGGAGGCCCGCACTAGTAGCTATCTTCTTTCTGTGGATGAGTATGGCTGAGGCTGCTGTGCATGAGCTGCATGTGGGTTCGCAGCAGGTTACTTTTTCGACTCAGGGCGGTGTACCCGTCAAATGGGTGAGTTGTTATCCCGATTGCGAAGATGAATCTGCGGCGAAGACTGAATGGTTTAACGAGAGAGATGGTTTTATGGCTTGGGCTGTGCCTGAAGAGCCGCAGCAGTCCGCTCGTATTATGGCCAGTGAGTTTGATTTTGCTATCGTGGAAACCGACTCCATTGTGGAGGTTACATTAAGCTCGCAGCAGCTTTTTAATAAGCAACCATTGGTGTTTGTTTATCGACTACCGAAGCACGGCTATCGCGGTGAGATATCGGCCAGCGGCATAAGCGGTCTGGCATTGACCGTTGCTTCCGGCGAGTCATTTGTGCCTGAGCAGCTTCCCGGCTTTGGGAGTATATACAGCAAAGTCCGACCCTTCGTGCTGAATGAGAATGGTCAGGTTTATCTGCAGCCGATCGAGGACGAGTATTCGCTGGTCGATATTAATGTTTCAGCTTCAATAGGTATCCGGAACCGCTATTGGCTATGGCTTGGTGCACCACAAGCTGCGTCGATTGCCGAGTACTCGCTGGTTGGAGAGAACCGACCGATTATCGCAGTTCGCGCCGCTAGCGGGGCTAGCAAAGTGTCGTTGGTAACCTATTCAGGGCCGACCGAGTTAAATGCTCTAGCTGAGGCTAGCCCCGAGCTGCCCGACGTATTGTTTTCCGCTATCTGGGATTGGCTGCGCGTTTTGAGCTTTGGTTTGTTGTACCTGCTCAAGTGGCTGTATGGTTTGGTGGGCAATTACGGTCTGGCAATTATTCTGTTGTCGCTGACAGTGAAAATTCTAATGTTTCCGCTCACCTATATTGCGGATAAATGGCAAGCGCAAGTGAATGCAACCAGCAGTATGCTGAAGCCCAAGCTTGATCAAATTAAAAAGAACTTCAAAGGGGAAGAGGCACATCAAAAAGTTCTTGAAGTTTATAAAGAGCATGACGTATCGCAGTTTTACACCTTGCCGAGTCTGTTCGGGTTTTTGATTCAGATTCCAGTATTTATTGCCGCATTTGATATGTTGGCTGAGAGCTTTGTGCTTGGGCATGCTGGGTTTTTGTGGATTGTAGACCTTGCTAAGCCCGATAGCCTTTTTGCGTTGCCAGTGGTGCTGCCTTTTTTTGGTGGCCAGTTTAATCTACTGCCATTTGTTATGACTCTGCTGACTATTGTTTGTGCAATTGTTCAGCAAGAAGCCGATCTCACTCCCGATTTGCAGCGATTGCAGCGGATTAAATTATTTCTGATGGCGACCGCGTTCTTTCTATTATTTTATACCTTCCCCGCTGGAATGGTGTTGTACTGGACAGCCAATAACCTGTTTCATTTATTGAAAATTTTGCCTGCCCGTTTGCGCCAGTTGGTCAGCTAGCGCATGACAGCCGCTTTCTGGCTGAAATAACAGGCATTTAACTTGTAATACTGTCAGAGGTTGTCAAAATGAATGCCCCTAGGTTTTTATAATAGTAGCGGGTGTCTCACCCGTGATGGAGCAGAATTTTTTGGTTGATGAGGCCTCAACGCTCACCGGATTGGATCGTGCACTGAACGCTGCCCGCGCCGGTGGCGGCATCGATGTTGTTTACACCAAAATTGCTGTCGACTTTCAGAACCTTCGTTTCGATAAAGCGGAAGAAACCATAGCTCAAGGTATTCATGGATTGCTTGAGGGTACTGATGCAGGCGCTGTGGTGCTGACTTTACTAGGGCCCGATAGCGATATTTTCGAAAGGGCACATGTCGCGCGTGCTGATTTCAGTAAAGCCAATCCCTCACAGTTTGAAGGCGACAACTTATCGCAGTGGCCCTGGATCAAAGCGAATCTAAGGCACCTATCACTTTTAAAAATCTGCGATACGCGAAACCCACCGCTGGGTGCCGAGGTGGACTGTCGCCGCCTGGTTGAACTAAAGATCGGGTCGATGCTAATGATCGGGTTTCATGTGCGTGATCAGCTGGCTGGGTTTCTTGCGCTGTGCTTTAGCCAGACCGTTGATAGCATGGATGTTGATCATCAGTTGTTGCTAAAACTGATCGGCTCCAGTTTTTCATCAGGTCTTGAGCGCATTTGGAGCAATAAAGAAATCGAAGACGCTACCGAACATCGTGAACTGGTTATGCTTACTGCCAATGATGGATTTTGGGATTACGACGCAATTGCCGATCGTGTTGAGTTTTCGTCGCAGTGGAAGCAAACCATGGGTTATGCCGGCGAGGCGGCGACCAAAATGCCACCAGACTGGCGCCGCTTAATCCATGAAGATGACTTTGCTCGTGTACAAACGATCTTGAGTGAGCATCTGGCAGGCGAGTCACCATTATTTGAAAGTACTCATCGTATGCAGCGCTATGATGGCGATTGGCGGTGGATGAAATCTCGTGCCAAAGCTTTGCTCGATGAGCATGGGCAGCTTCGACGAATAGTTGGAGTTGAGACCGATATTACTGAGCAAAAAGTGTATGAGGAAGCGCTGTTCCGTGAGAAAGAAAGCGCTCAGATTACGCTGCAGTCCATTGGTGATGGTGTTATCACCACAGATGAAAAGGGTAGAGTGGAATATCTAAATCCTGTGGCGCAAGAGCTCACAGGCTGGAAAGTTAATGATGCAATTGGTCGTTCGCTGGATGAAATATTTCGGGGGTTCCATGAGGAAACCTGTGAGCCACTGGAGAATCCGTTAACACAGGCGATGGATCTTAACCGTTCGATAAAATCTGTTCGACCAAGCTTGCTTATCCGGCGTGATGGTAATGAAATTTATATTGAGAATACGGCATCCCCAATCCGTGATGACCGTTCCAATGTAACCGGTGGCGTGCTG
>Ga0206677_10001860_pt1 | contig 19228 bp, 14 predicted proteins | sample M130m12015metaG_FD_155475 | JGI IMG/M metagenome (GOLD analysis project Ga0206677, IMG submission 155475) | Ammonia-oxidizing marine archaeal communities from Monterey Bay, California, United States - M1 30m 12015 | ecosystem: Environmental > Aquatic > Marine > Intertidal zone | place: USA...
TCCTCAAATCTCACTTCGGTGGGCGCTTGGCCGGTTGCTCCTTTTGGAGTGCCGGCCTTTTTTGCGTTCAATAGACTGATAACACATACCCGACAGCACCCCAAAAGAGGACACCTGTATGCCAATTGACACAGCGGATATTTTCGGTAGCGACCAAGTGGGTATTCACCTCGCTGCAGTCGGAAATGTTGTCCTCCATCCTGCAGAACTCCCGGTCCATGTTCTTGAGAAAATCGAAACATGTCTGGAACTTGAAATGCATCCAATCTCCATCGGAGGATCGAATCTTATCGGCGCTCTTGTCGCTGGGAACAGCCGTGGCATGGCCGTGGCTGATATTGCTACAGAAACCGATATTGACGCCCTTACGGCTTTCGGAGACGTCGTGGTCATGGAAGGCGGTGTCAACACGGCTGGCAACCTCCTGCTTGTCAATGAACAAGGCATCATTGCGTCTCCAAGCATTCCAACAGATGGATTAGAAATCATGTCCGAAGTTATGGGAGTCCAGGTTGCCGCTACAACCATTGCTGGACAGGATGTTGTTGGAAGCTTGGGTGTTACCAACGACCAAGGTGTTTTGCTCCACCCAGACGTTACGCCCGAAGAAGTTCTTTTGATCGAGGAAGTACTCGGTGTCCCTCCTATGGTCGGCACTGTGGCTTTCGGTTCCCCATATGTCGGAGCAGGTTCGTGCGCTTCCAATAACGGTGTCATCGCTGGTACGGAAACCACAGGGCCTGAATTGAACCGTATGGAAGACGCTCTTGGCCTCATTTGAGCCGTGCGCTCCGAGTGAAATGTTCAAAGGCCTCATTTCATGGTCATGAATCATGGCAGAGATGCTCTATCAAGGCAAAGTGAAGCAAGTTTGGTCAACCGACGATCCTGATATCCTCGAATTTCGGTTCACAAATCAAATCTCTGTGTTTGATCAAATTATTCCTTCCTTGATTCCACGAAAAGGTGAATCGCTCAACCGTACCACTGCACATTGGTTCAAACTGATTGAAGAAGAAGGCATTTGTGGGACTCACCTCGTTGAAGTGAACGCAGCTGATCGATGCTTGGTTCGAAAGGTCGAGGTCATCAAAGAGCCTGGAATGATTCCGCGTGATATGGAGTGGGTTTTTGTCCCACTCGAAATCATTTGTCGACACTACCTCTCAGGATCTGCATGGCGCAGGTTCCAACGTGGCGAACTCACACCTGAGCAACTTGGTGTTGCTGCAGACTGCGAGTATGGTGCCAAATTGGAGAAACCGTTCCTTGAAGTAACGACCAAATTCGAAGCATATGACCGAAACATCACCAATGAGGAGGCACTTGAGATCTCCAACATTACGGAAGATGAATTGAACGCTATCTTTGATGCAGTGCTTCGAATTGATCAGATGATTGAGCGTGAGGCTGCAAAGAACGGATTGATTCACGTCGATGGAAAGAAGGAATTTGCGCTCGGACCAAACCGCAAGGTCGTGCTCGTCGATACCTTCGGTACCCTTGATGAGGACCGTTGGTGGGACGCTGAGGCCTATGCAAATGGTGAATGCATCGAATTGTCGAAAGAATCAGTTCGCACTCATTACATCGAAACAGGTCATCAAGCCAATTTGAAAGCAGCTCGCGACAGTGGTGTTGAAGATCCAGCGATTCCTGCGCTTCCCCAAGAAGTCATTGATAGCACCGCAGCACTCTATGCATCAATGTATGAGCGACTCACTTCTTCACCATTCTGATTAGGAATGGGAGCGAAGGAACACGCCCACATCACGGCGCTCCGCAGCACGGAGCACAGCGATGAGGTTCTTGCTTGCATCTCGCATCCCACCATCAAGTGGTTCGTCTGCTGTCACGCTCCAGCCACGCCCAGCGAGGCCAAGGCGTAGGGTCCGAACTTCTTCTGCTGAGAGATACCCCCTGATGTCCATTCCTGCGTTCCCCTCATTGTACCTGTGATGACCAATGTGCTGGTCACTGAGGCCATGGTTCAATTTATTGAGAAGGTCGAGTATTTCATCCATACCAATTCGCTGCGTTAAGGACGACCGTTGATGGTTGGGACGCATGTATTCAATCATGTAACTGATTGGTGAACCGTCCCCATATGGAAACCTTCCAATTCGTTCTCTTGCTTTCCCATCTCCTAGAGGGAGAGCACGTCCTTCGCTTGTCAACACGATTGTAGCCGTGAAAAGGAGGGTAGGATCGTCCCATACAATGCTTGATCGGTCACTTGGATTCTCAATGCCTTGGCTGGTTAGGCGTTCCGCTACGGATGGGTTTTCCTCAATCATTTCACACCATTGGGTGTTGTCACCGATTGCTGCAGCCTCTAGCGCCGGAACCATTCGTGTTACAAGCGTGCCATCGCATGCATCGAGGGTGATGAACGGACTTGTGCCGCCATCTAATCCATCAAGGTCCATGGTTCCGGCTTCAGCCAATGCATCATAAGGGCTTGCACTTGTGTTGCTCACTGGTTTCCGAAGAAACGACGCATCCTGTCTTCCCTTCCCTCTGCAGATGGTTGATTTTCTGTCATCTCATCCCTCAGCGATGCCAGGCGCCCTGATGGTGTTACATCTTCTTCATCTGGAAGATCGATCACTTCCACTGTGTCAACGTGCTGTACATCGTTTGTTCCGGTGCTTTCCGAAACCGGTTCTTCAGCGAGTTCGAACGAAAATTCATCTTCCTCTTCGTTCACATCATCCATTGGGTTCGTTTCCTTTTCCACCTCTGGTTGTGCTATGTTGGTTGGAAGTGGTTTCGATTTAGGTTTCGAATCTGCCTCCGGCTTTGTTCCCATCATTCCTGCTAAGTACGCCACGACCAACAACAGACTCGCTACAACGAGTGAAATGACGATTTCACTGCTTTCGACAATTGGTTGTTGCGCTTGGGTGTAAAGGGCAGTAGCCTCATTGTCGCTTTGATCATCATCGATATCATACGGTGCATCACAACTTAGCGTTGCTTTCAACTGTTGACTGTCTGCAAGTTCAGAAGGCGCTGGGATGATGACGACGGGCGGGAAATCACCTTCTGCAATATCGATTACTCGGACAAGAGGTTCGTCTAGGCTGTTGTCTACCGTATCGACCTCGACACGGCAGTTGACCCCTTCCAAGACACCATAGGAGGTTCTTTGGATACTGACTTTGAGTTCTTCATCTGCTGTAAAAGAGAAGATGCCAACGTTCCATCCTGCTGCCCTCGCCACGACTTCAACGGTGTTTTCCTCGAGGATTCGACCATAGGAATCCACGACCAGCACTGTGATGCTCATCTGGGCGGCTTCTGGAGTCCATGAAGTGACATTCAACTCATATGTTCCGTTTTCTCCACTGCCCAATGACACGCCGGATGAACGGAGGGGGACCGTATCGCCTTGGTCCGAGATGACCAAAATTGTAGCCTTAACTGGTGCTTGATTCGAAGCCGTTACTCGACATTCTCCCACACTTCCTGTCAGGGCAATCCTTCCAAGTGTGTTGAACGCTTGCTCATTTAACTCACAGTCAACATCGACGCTCGGGAGTGTGTATCCCGATGTGAAAATCGACATTCTGTTGCTGCTGTCGGTGGATGATTCCAGGAGCAATTCGTTTTCCTCGTCGCCCATCATGAATGAAATCGATCGTTCCCCGAAGTCAACACTATCACTGCTTGTGAGCCCACTGTCCACGGTTTGGCCGAATTGAATGGTAATCAAGGTCCCCTCTCGTGCCAGATGAACTGGGGTCGTATGGAAGGTGTGCGTTCCATATTCAACTTCAAGATCGTGTGCGATCTCACCCAGTGAAGGGTGATTGATTTTGAGGGTCACAAGGAACCGCTGCTTATTCCATGCTTCATCGGGTGTAAGCATCAAAGGAAGTCCAAGGAGTTGTCCGGGGGCAATCACCACTTGGTCAGAACCATTCAGCAACCATCCGGTTGGCAATCCATCGACTGAAATTTGCACCACGGCTACATCATTCCCATTATTCTCGAGCCAAGCAGTTGGCATGCCACCATCTTCGTTGACCTTCCAGGTACCGCGATGTTCAACGCTGATGTTTGCTTCTTGCCCCACACGCACGGGGATTTCTTGAACGATTTGCCCCGCCCCATTTGCGTCTGAAATACGAATGCGCAACACCCCTACTTCACCTGCCAGTGCGTCTTCCGGGGGTGTGACAAACACGGTCATTGTTGTTGACTCGCCCGGGTTCACAGTTTCACCATTCTCGGGCAGTTCAATCGGCCATCCCTGCCCAGCTTTTGTGAACCAGGGTGCTTCGGGGTGGTTGCCTAGTTGGTCGACTTTCAGAGTGAGGTTTTCCCCTCCGGGTGCGATTGTGAGTGAGGTGTCCGAGAGGTTGAATCGCCAAGCAGAAGCGTGAACAACTGAGAAATTAATGGTCTCATTGCTGACATAGACAATTCCGGAATACAAGTCCATTGAAAGCGTCGCCTCGGTCATGAACCAAGCATCGTTGGGGACAGTGAATTCAATGCTCATCGATTGTGTTCCATTCACGTCAATTTGCTCACTGCTGTTGCTTGCAGCGCTCCATGCGGATGTGTCGTTTCCAGCATGTGTCACTCCAAATGACGGGTTGATGGTGAGTGTGTCGGGTGTGTTTCCTATATTTTTCACCGTGAATTCGATCGTCACTTCATCACCAGGTGCCACTTCGGTTGCTTCGACATCGATGTCATCAATTTCCCAGCGGTAGTCTGGCTCAGCCTGCACGGTCAATGACGTCGCAGCAGCAATGTTGCCTTCACCTTGCGATGTCCAGGTAAACTGCAATTGGAAGGGGTTGAGGGCGGGGGTGTCTTCGTCAAGGACCACATCGACCGTTGCGATGGTGGTGGCAAGTGGGCCAAGGGTGCGCTCTGGATTGTAGATGGTGAATTGGACTTCTGGTTGGGGCGTAATGTTTGGATCCGCCAAAACGGCCCCGGTAAGAATGAACGTATCTTCACCATTTCCAGGATTTTCAAGACGGAGTAAGACTGATTGTGCTTCACCCACCTTGAAATCGACGGGTTCGCCAAGGACAAGTGGTGTCGGATCAAGCACAGTCGCTGCTGAACGGAACACCTGTAGCACATGCAATGTGATGTTAAGTTCGAAATGAGGTTCTGTCGATTCAGCAGTCGCAAATAGATGGCGTTGAGGCACTGCGTTCACTGGAAGCACGAGATGAAGAACTGCTGAAGCCGTTGCTCCCGGTGTACCTATCAGTTCCAATGTTGTGCCATTGACTGAAGCATCGCCCGTTGCCGACCACGCCCAGCCTGTCTGAATCATTTGTGCTTGGGCCATGTTCCATTCGAGGTGACCATCGGCTGGTAGTGTCGCTTCCAATGTCCACTCAAGTGTGGTGTCGGGAAGGGTGCGAATGTGTGAGGGCGATGCTGCGAGTTCACTCGCATGGAAGTTAACATCCATCTCTTGGCAGAGGGTGTCTTCGCCGCTACCGATGCACACAGTGAGCATGCTGCTGGTTGAGCTGCCAAGGGTCGTGCTGGCAGGTACACCAAGGGTGGCGAACAGTTCGACATCTTCGTTGGGTGCAAGCGTGAGTGAGAACACTTCAGTGCCATCTGCCGTGTACAGCGCAGGCGTACCGCCCCATGATGGCGCCGTCCAATCAATCGACGTCGTGCTCTCTTGAGCGTTGCCAAGGTTTTCCACAACAAGCCATGCTTTGGCGTCATGATTCGGGCGTCCAATCCCATCTGACTCGCCCAGCCCTGTAGGTCCCACTACGGATAGACCTCGGGTTCGGAGCACCTCAATAGGAAGGCGCAACGTCGAAGTGACGGCTTCGTCATCATCGAGGGTCAAGATCAAATCGACATAGGAATTTTCGTCACCGAGAGCCGTTGATGGAACAGTGACGCTAAAGTCAATGATCACAGCACCGTTGGGAGCAAGGTTGGGGTTGAGGTCCTCACCGGGGGCTGGTGTGAAGGACCATGCGGATGGAAGGGCTGAATCATCGACCGATAGGGTCCAATCAGCCGTCCGTGAACCTGTGGCCGTGAGGGCGATTTGGATTGTCTCTGAATTACCGGGGGCAATTCGAATCGGGTCAAGGGGCGGATCGATGCGAGCCACATATGGGTCGACAATCGTCAAGGTGACAGATTGGTTGTTGTTGTCTTTCCTGGACTCAGTCAGGTTATCATTGACATCGAGAATGAGTGTAAATTCGTGTTCACCTAAGGCTGCTGTGAAAGTTGCACTGAATGTCAGCGGGCCACCTTCGCCGCTCGGAGAGACTGGCTCAACATCTGCGAAGCGCTCACGAGTCAATTCATTGCCATTCATGCGCAAGACCACATCGACATTGTCCTCATTATCCAGCGTTCCAACATTTGAAAAGGACCCTGTCACGGTGACTGTGTCTCCTGGATCCGGACTGGCTGGATTGAAACTGATGCCCCGGCCATCTGCAAGCGGGGCCAAGTCGGTGGCAAGGTGGGAGACCAATGTGTCGCCAATGAGGATGTCAATCGTTCCGTCTCCGTCCATGTCGGCGGCTGCGGGGCTCGCCCAGACTCGATGTGGCATGGCGAGTGGCGATGACCATGCATCGTTGATGTCAGCGGAGGCACCGGTCTCGCCGTCAAAGCCGTACAATCGCATGCCGAAAGGAACGATTAATTCGGGTGCATTATTGCCATCGATGTCGAGCCAAAGTGGCGAAGCAACTGCGATTTCATCGTTGTCATTTCCAGCGCCTCGTTGGAGGTCTCTTGACCATTCTTTGAGCGGTGTCTCGTCGCTGATGTCATGGCAACCTGTCAATCCTTGACGATTAAAGGAGAACTGTGATTCAGAGTACCATGTCACCCAACACAAGCGGTCATGCAATCCGTCACCAGTGGTGTCGACGACCAAGGGTTCAGCATCAGCGTACCCATTTGGGGTGCGGAAATTGAAAATTTCAGTCGTGGATGTCATCTCCATGCCAATGAACCGTGCTCCAAGGCCTGATGTTCTTCCATTGGCATCGGTTGGTACCGTTAGGATCATCTCAGGGGCTTCATCGTTGTCTAATTGAGCAATCACAGGGCCTGGGAGGCGGAGGCGTGGTGCATCAGAATCAGAATCAGTGCCTTGAACCGCTACACGTTCCCAATCAAGCGAACCAGAGGCTCCATCAATTCTCCAAATCCACATCGAACCGCCGTTCGAATCAATGGTTGTCAGGACAATGGCGGTGGTGCTCGAATCAAGTGCAGCCCAGGCAGGTGATGAAGGATGTGTGCCTCTGTCGAGGGTCACTTCCCAGTTGGAATCACTTGGCACGCTCGATGTTAATCCGAAAGAGAGGACAGTTGGGTCGTTGGATGTTTCATCCACGACGGCTAGGACAAGTTCAGGTGTTCCATCGAGGGCGAGGTCTGCGACGAGGGGTTGTGTAATCGAGAGGTGATTGCTCTGCGATGTTGGTGCGTGTGGGCTTTGTATGCCAATTCGGTAGTCAACATCGGTATAACTCCAATATTGCTCATTTTCATGGCCTGATTTCTGCCAACCTGATTCGCTGCATTCGAGTTCGGGAGACCAAACTTCAATGTTTAGGGCGTTGTCAGTGTCGTAAACGAGCACGATTTCTTGGCGACCGTCTTGATCCACATCAACGACTGCAGGCGTAGAGCGTACATCTTTGGTCGCTCCAATATTGACTTCCCAAGCCAACTTCGCATCATCTCCTGAAACAAGACTGAGGTACGTATTTGTTCCATCATTATGGACAAGAACTGCGAAGAGATCGTCTTCGGCACAGCGTTCCTTGGCTGCTTCAGGTGCAGTGATGCTCGCAGAAAAATCGGCAATAATTGAGCCGTACAAGTCGCTTCCGTCATCGAGTGCCTCCCAGTTCACGCCAGGGTTTTCGATGGTTCCCAGGACGGTGACGTCATCCACTGATCCATCTGCAGGTCCACCTTCTGGTCCGTGGGCAGGCATGCTGCCATTGTGAGTGGGTGTATGTCCAAATTGACCCCATGGTTGTTCGAGACCAGTCCAGAACGCACTTGCACCCGTTTGCATGCTACGGTGTTCCTCCTCCAAGTTTATGGCCGGACTTGGAGCGACCAGAAAGGGGGACAGGGACGCCAGAATGAACATCATGACAGGCACCAGCGCCGAGGCGAATTTCCGCCCGCTGTCCTGCGTTTCGCTGGTCATGAATGCACAGCAGGTTCCGGGGGTTGTTATGGGTTATGGCGGTCTGCCTCCAAAAGTAGGGATTCTGTTGCGGTCGAGGGCATCCCAAAACAGGTTGAGGTAGCGTGGTTTTATTGATTCTTCAAGCGCAATCTCATGCGAGTGGATTAAATAGAGGTCGTTGGTGGCAAAACTGACTACGGTCGACTTCTCTCCAGAGGCAAGTGCCGGTGAAGGACGGAATGGGTTCCCCACTCCCCTTCATTACTTGCCTTCGAGCGGTCCTCCGCAGAGGTGAACAAAATGTACAAAATCGTATCGAGGGAAGACACAATCCGCATTCCTGCTGAATACATGCGCAAGGGCGCATCCTTGAACGACCACATCGATCGTCTTTCGATGACAGCATTCGAAGGCCGATTTGATGAAGACAACCGCTTCATTCTGCTCACCACCAACCACGAACCTTTGGGCCGTGGTCGAATCATCCACGGAGACGGAGCGATTTACCAGCGAGTTCGTTTTGATGCTGTCCTTTTCTGCATGGAAGACTACGAAGTCGTTGAAGGCGCAGTTTCTGAAGTGAACGAATTCGGTGCATTCGTCCGAATTGGCCCAATGGAAGCCCTCCTCCACAAATCACAAATCATGGATGACATGGTTGACGCAAACGTGGGCATGGGATGGATCGAAGGCCGCCAAACCGGTCGCAGAATTGGCGTAGGTAACTCAGTGCGAGCCCGCATTGTGTCCCTCTCTCCAGATACCTCGGACCCCCGACGCTCTAAGATTGGTTTGACAAGCAAACAACCTGGACTCGGTTGCCACAGCTGGCTCGATGAGGACAACGAATGAGGTGATGATGCATGGCCAAGAATCCGTTTGCATGTGCTGAATGCCACCTCGTCTTGGACGACGGTGTCGACCAATGCCCCCGCCACCCATCCGCTCAAGTTTCGACCGATCACCAAGGCTACGTGATCATCATGAACCCAAACCGCTCAGAAATTGCCAAGCGTTTGGAAGTTGAACTACCAGGCAAATACGCTCTCAAAGTAAGCAACCGATAAGGAGAGGAACACTATGGAAATCATTAACAGAATCGAAAACAAACTACTCAACCGTGTGGAAATCAGTTTCCGCTGGCAACACCTCGGAATGGCCACGCCTTCTCGTAAGGAAGTCATGGACCTTGTTCGCACACTTGAACCCGGATCCAATCCTGACTGTATTGTTGTCAAAGACTGCAACACACGCTTCGGACAGCCATTGACCACTGGGATGGCGTACATCTACAACGACCAAAGCGCAATGAGCGTGGAACCTGAATACATTCACAAGCGACACGAGCAATTCTGGACCCCAAAGGCACCAGAAGCCGAAGAATCCTCCGAAGGAGGTGACGAGTGATGGGCGACGGTCCTAAAGCTGGCGCAAAGTGGTCCAAGTACACCGTTGGTGAAGATGGTACCTTGACTCGCAACGCAGAGTTCTGTCCAGAATGTGGCCCAGGCGTGTTCTTGGGCGTTCACAAAGATCGCAAATCCTGCGGCCGCTGTGGTTACACCGTGACAAACGAGTGAATCTCTGTTTGAGACTCATTGACGCTTATGCACACGTTGTGTGAAAGCATTGAATCTCTTGCCACCTTTCGGTATGGTTACCTAAAAGGCTGAGTCGATCCATTCACCGTTGTTCAACAACATCATCACGCGTTCTTCGACGGAGAGAATGTGAACTGGAATCTCGGGCATTGTTGTACGCTCTACTCCGTCGGTGGAAAATCGAAGTTCCTCGCGCCAGCCGGCAACACGCCATGCCTGCTCACTTTCATTCCAAAAGGCATGCTGAACGGGACCGGCCAGTTTTCCTTCAACCATTGTGACGTCTCCATCCAACCACACAACGGCTCCGTCATCGTAGACCAACAATTCATGGATTCCATCGGCGTAAACTTGCTGGAGAACGCCATCATAATGGAAGACACCTGTTGAAAGTAAATCACCTGAACCAACGTCATACGATTGGGTTCCACCACCTCGTGACCACACCTTCAATTGGTCCTTTGAATGCGTAATCGAAACAATGTCGTTGGCCCGTGGTAACTTCTTCAGTTCCGCCCATGTCGGTAATTCTACACGCCAATGTTCGCCAGCGTCCCGGCCCATTGCATAGATGCCTTTGTTGTACAAGACGAATGCGAACCCCGTTGGGTGGCCACACAACGCTAACGGTTCCGCATCAAGGACATGGGACCACACAGACCCCGCTGGATGAAGCGCTGCGTCAATGCTCGTTCGTGTGCGTAAATCACCGCGTTCAACTCCTTCTTTGAGTGGCATATCGCATTCAAATGCTGCCATTCTCGCCATCAAAAGTTCATGATCGACCCATGTCGCGACGACAACATCGTTCGTTATGCAGGTGTGCCTCACGCCCATTGGGAACGGTTTTCGCACCTCACCAGTGGGGGAAAGCGATGCATCAAGGTGTTGAAATTCGCCATCAATCCCCACAGCAAGGTGTCCATTTTTGTGTGGGATGACTGTTAGGGCGTGGAAGGACACATTCGGTGGAAGTCCTCCCGTCATGGAACATGGTCCACGGGGTGGTTTGTCAATCCTCCCACACAAACAGAGTGAAAAGACAAGCCGCCGTGGTGAACTCATGGGTGCGGGCGAGGTTGTGCTCATCGCAGTGAGTGGAGGCGACATCGCATCGACCAACCAGGCTGATTTTATTCGGAAAATAGGATCATGGTTGCCCTTGCCAGCCGTGGAGGGTTTCCCTGCCTATGGAAGTCGCCATGTTCGAATGTGGGTTTTTCCGAATGGTGTCCTACGGGAAGACAACATCGACCTACGTTGGTTTGATGCAACAGGCGAGAAGGTTACTGAAGTCATCTTTCCATCACGCCATGTCGCAGAGAGTGGTCGAGCCTGTTTGACCGTTCACCCAATCGGTGTGATGCAACTCGATCCTCTCAGCCAGGCCCCATACGGTGGGAAACCAGGGGACGCACCCCCGCCTTCAACTCGCCTCGCCTCCTGGTGGCGATGCCTTCTCGAACGCACACCTAACATTGACTTGGGCGAAGCGTTCGACGTTTCACTCGAAGTAACTCATCATGGTCCTTGGCTGAATGTGCCATGTTTGTTCATCGAAGTTGGTTCCACATCTGCAACATGGGGCCATAGTGGTGCAGCAGAACTGCTCGGCCAACTCATTCACGATGGCTTAGGTTTGGACGGAAGCCCTGGCTTTGGTGCATGGGATGAAGAGGTGAACAAGGGGGAGCCAGTGCTCATTACGCTGGGTGGCGGACACTATGCGCCACGAGGAAACATCATCGCTTCAACCGAAGGCGTTTGGTTGGGTCACATGCTCGCCACATACGCTTTGCCATTTGAGGAGGAACCAGAAGGCGAACAAGTTGCTTCGGGCTTATGGCGACAATCCATCGATGCAGCCCATGCTTCGACTCAGCGAGCCTTCCCTGGGGGAAACATCGTGTTCTCGATGGATCGAAAGGCGTTCAAGGGTTGGCAGCGTCAAGCCATCCGAAAGCACTTGGCTGATCTAGGCGTTCCGCTGTTGAAGCGAAAAGGTGTGCTGGATTTAGTTCAATGATGCCTGACTGTTCAAACATATGAGCAACAACCCTCAAGAATCTCCTGCACTGACAACGAGTTGGGTGAAGCCATGGTCGGTCTCTTTTCTCGTACTGTCGTGGCGGCTACCGTTCGTATGCCAAAATGGTTCGTTGGATGGGTTTCACGCCGGTATGTGGCGGGTTCAACGCTTGAGGATGCGGTCCGGATCATGGAACGCCTGAGCGCCGAAGGCGCATGTTTCACCGTTGATGTGCTGGGAGAGGAAATTTCTAGCATGGAAGAAGCCCAGTTTTTCCTCGATGAATACGTACGAGTTCTTCAAGCCATTCGCTCAACAAATTTAGATGCAAATTTATCGATCAAGCCGACCGCGTTTGGTTTGCTAATCGACAAAGAAAAAGGGATGGCGAACATCGAAAAACTTGTTCGAATGGCCAATGAGCACGACATGTTTGTTCGCCTTGACATGGAAGACCATCGAGTCACGACAGATACGATTCAAGCGGTCATTGACTTGCATAAACAAGGGCTCACCAATGTTGGTACTGTGCTTCAAGGTCGCCTCTTCAGAACGCTGGATGACATCAATCACCTTGAAACCGAACTCGGCCCAGCTGCTGACTACAGGGTGTGTAAGGGAATCTATCTTGAACCCGAAAATATAGCGTACACAGGGTACCAGGATATTGTCGATGCAACGAATGCTTCCATCGACCGAATGCTCGCAGCTGGTGCATACTGCTCGATAGCGAGCCACGACCTTCCGGTCATCAACCACGCAACATCAGCACTGGAATCATTCGGCATGGGTCCTGGTATCGAGGACCCCCGACCAAATTCTGGCGATGCTCGGGCCTTCAAAGGACCCGGTTATGAATTCCAAATGCTTCTCGGTGTTCGTGGACCGCTTCGCAGAAAATTGGCCGCTGCTGGTCACCGTACCCGGGTGTACATTCCTTATGGTGAAAAATGGTATGAGTACAGCATACGACGTCTGAAGGAAAACCCAACCGTAGGTGCTCAAGTTGCAAAGGCGTTTTTGATGCCTTGGACCAACCGTCCATGATCAGCGTCTTGGCTGCTTCTTACGTCGATTATTTGGGTTAACGCCCTTCTTAGTGATTTCTTTTGGAAGGATTGGGTTTGGATTGAAACCGAGGCGCCCCTCTTTCCATGCTTGACGTCGTTCCCTTGGAGTGCGTGGTTCAAAGTGTTCTGGATTTGGTGGCTCATGCAGGTACATTCGCTTAATGTCAGGAGCATCGACCGTGCCACGAAGGGTTCGTCCTCTGCCCGTATGGATCGCTCGGATTCGCCATGTTTTTCCTTCGAGGTCGATGAGGTGACCTGCAGTGTATGTCGTTCCTTCAGGGACAACCAACACATCGGCCTCGGATTCTTCCCCTCGCGTCATGGTGAGTTTTACCCGAACCATGTCAGAGCGGAGGGCTGAAGCACGTGCGATGAGGCTTGCTTCCGCTCGTTTTGCTTTCTTTCCATTGTGGAGTTCAATTTGATTGATGCGCCAAAGTTTTTCATCGTCTTGGAAGACATCTTCAAGTTCAATCATTTCATCAGCATCTATCTCCAATCGTGAGGTGCTTGATCGGGGACCTTCAGTGAGGATAAATGGAATTTCTACCACCGGTGGTGGTCGAATGTGCACGGTGTGAACCTTGCTGCAATCAATGCATTTCAACAAGTAATCTGCGCCTGTTCCTTTCGGTTTCTCATTGAGAATTTCGTGACCAGTTAGATCGTCACAAATCGGACAGTGAACGGCATTTTCGAGAAAGACTTCCTCTTCTTCGAAAAAATCATCCATCGATTCGGCGTCTTCCATGCAGTTCCCCATGCTCAGCGCGCAATCCCTCTCGTTTGAAGTCACCGGCTCATGATGTGGCTGGATGCGAGGCTTCAAGGGGGTGCCACAAGAGGCCAATTCATGTCAAGTGATGCAGGGACCGATGCGACGCTCGACAAAGCTGATGCGCTTGCCCAGCTGTTGAGTGCCGACCCACTGCGAAGCCGAGACGAACCTGAAATCGCTGCCAATATTGGTTCACAACTCCAGCACATGGGCCTTTCGACGTGGTCAATTTCTGTTCACCGAAGGTTGCGGGATGCACTCGCCCGTCTGAAACCTAAACGTATTATCGAGGTTGGCGGCGGCATTGGTCATCGCTCGGCTTGGGTGTATGACCTGTTCACCGTCGACGGATTTACTCCAGAGCGGTATGACATCATCGAAAACGGAGCCAAATTTGCGGTTATTTTGCATCGTCTGATGACTCGATATGAAGGTGAATCCTACACGAAAATTGTCGTTGGTGTCCTCGATGCACTGGTGGGGGAAACCCTCGCATGGAAGGCCGCTTCATCCACTGGACTGGAAGTCGGCGACGCACCAATTCAACCGGAGGCTGATGCCATCATTGTCGATGGAACAAACGCACAACGGGCAAAGAATGTAGAACTGATGTTGCCATTTATGGCCAAGGGTGGCGTTTTGTTCACGCTCGAACCTGACATGCCGGTCGGCGATGTTGAACCAGATGATGCGGAGGGCATGGAACTCGTGAATGGATTCAATGCGTGGATTGAACTGATTCAATCCTGCAATGAGACGCACAATATTGGCTTCATGCCACTCTTTGGCGGAACATTGGTTGCGATGGTGAGAAAATGATCATTCTTCTGGGTTAGCAGCATCAATAAGCGCCTTAATCTGCAACAGGCCGTAGCCGTAATTGTCATCATGACCAGTTTGAGCGGGCCGTGGAAGGGATGATTGCTGAATCCATTCTTTCACCTGATTGATGTTTGCTATGCCGTCTTGAGTTCCGTTTGCTGCGAGTTCTGGATTGTTTTGTAGCAGCAAGGCAATGGCTCCAGTGACGTACACTGTTGCGGCACTTGTTCCATCACTTAATGACCAAGTGCCTTCTTTGTTAATCACAGCGACAGATTCTGCTGGGGCCACAATCTCTGGTTTTTTGTGGGGGTCGGAGCGTGGGGTGATGATTGGCAACGGCCAAATGCGCCCGTTGTTGTCGCCAATCGAAGATCCTTCCCAATGAGTGCCTGACTGTGTTGCACCGCCTACACAAATGACGGCTGTTTCACTGCAAGGTGTTGCGACATCTCCATCGTCATCTGCACCACCATCATTTCCTGCTGCTGCGATAACAAAGATTCCAGCTTCAACGGCCTCTTCAGCCGCTTGAGCAGATGAACGACCATTGCCAAAATTAAACGGGAGAATACCCGGAGCTCCCCCAAGGGATAGGGAAATGATTTGTGCTCCATTTTCAGCACACCAGTCGATTGCATCAGCCACAACTGTGTCGTCGCCTGACCCGTTTTCAGCGAGCGCTTTTGCGACCAAGAGGGTGACTTTTGGTGCTACACCTTTCATCCAACCATCGGCAACCAATATCCCAGCCATGCTCGTGCCATGCCCATGATCATCGTAGGGGTTGTTGGCACCGCCAACAAAATCCTTCCATTTGGTTACTTTCAGGCCGTCAAGGTCCTGGTGGTCTGGATTTAGTCCTGAATCGACAATACAAACAGTTACGCCTGCCCCGTTCAAATTGACTTGATCTGCCTGAATTAAATCATTGTAGACACGTTGGGAATCAAGTGCAGCATCACCGGGGCGATAACCTGTGAGTGCGTCGCCGTCGAACAGCACAAAACCAGCGTAGGCAAGGCTTACAATCATAACCAAAGTAATCGAGAAACTTACGATTTTTTTGGCTGTTTGGATGTCATCATCAAGTTGTGGTTGGTGGGTTGGTGGAGGGTGAAGGATTGCATCTTGACGATCCCAGAAACTTGGTTGGGAGATTGGCGGCAATGGTTGTAGAGGTGGCGTTGCCACACCATTGTGCTCGTTTGGAACACCTGCGTCACTCATTTCCTCTTTCATTTCAATCAACTGAACGCTTGGACGGCTTCTTCAAAGGTGTCAGCAAACAATTTCACTTCTTCCTCTGTGTTGTAAAAATATGCGGATGCCCTGAGTGATCCATTGACATGACCTCTTGCGTTGAACCATGAATGGACGCAATGCTGACCACTCCGAACCATCACGCCTGCTGCTTCGTCGAGCAAGAGCGCAATGTCATGTGCAGGAAGATCGTGCATTAAAATTGAGCAAATACCGCCTCGCTGTGCAGGGTCTTTAGGCCCGATGATGTCGACACCAGCCAACCCACTCACTGTATCGCTCATGATTCTGTTCAATTTGATTTCATGCTGCTTTACAGCGCTCATGTCAAGTGCAGTGAGGTAATCAATTGCCGCCCCTGTACCGATCATCCCGGAAAAGTGGCCGAGACCACCTTCAAATCGCGCCGGCGGTGATGCCCATTCAATTGAATCATATGTCGAGGTTTGAACCGTTTGTCCTCCTGCTTGGATGGTCCGTAAATTTTCCAATAATTCATAGCGTCCCCACAAGCCACCCATGCCAGAGGGACCACACATTTTGTGAATTGAAAAGGCTAGGAAATCAATATCAAGGTCTTGGACGTCAACCTTCATGTGTGGCGTTGATTGTGCTCCGTCAACACAAATCAACGCACCATGGTCATGAGTGATTTTTGCTATTTCCTTAATCGGTAGAGTGACGCCGTCGAGGTTGCCAACATGGCTCATCGATACAAGTTTCAATTTCGATCCTGCCTCAGCACATGCAGCCTCAAAACCTTCGAGGTCAAATGTGTTGTCTGGATTTGATGCCACAATTCGGTGGTCAACACCTTGCTCACGTTCGAGTTGAAGCCATGGGACCAAGTTTGAGTTGTGCTCTCGGTCGGTTGTCAATACCACATCGCCTTTTTCCCACTTCATTCCATGTGCGACTTGGTTCAAGGATTGTGTGGCGTTTCGTGTGAACACCATTTCCCCCTTGGTGTTTGCATTGATGAAGGTCGCTAACTTGGCCCGAGCCGTCGCTGTGTGTTGTGAAATTTTTGTTCCGTATCTGTGAACCGATCGACCACCACATCCTGGACTTGTTGTGTAATAATCATGAATGGCATTTACGACAGAGTCCGGTTTTAGTGTCACGCATGCATTGTCGAGGTATGCGAGACTTGGTTCGGCTCTCAGGGTCGGGAAATCTTCTCTAAGTTGCTTGAAATTCATCACCACACCTCCACATCCGACAGGAAATCAAGGACTGGTGCATTGATTCCACAAGACGGGCAATCATATCGGGTCGGCGTCGCTGATTTGCATCGTTGACACGCTTTGCCGACAGCCGATTGAGCATTGCATCCTTCAGTGGCACAGGGCACCATAATTTCACCACTCTTGGATCGTGATATGCCCACTTCTGTATTACATTCGGGGCAGACTGACTTCCCGTGGTGTTCATCGGATGCGGTTGCAGTTTGGATCATGAGTTCCGCATCTGCCGCTATTGCTGCTTTTGTCCGCACCACTGTATCTTGGCCAAGCATCCGTTGTGGGTACCATATGACCATCATGAACACGGGGAGTGAAAGCAGTCCAAACACAATGTGTATGATCAGTGTGCCTGTTGTTCCAACACTTTGGTCAGCAACGAAATGCGCTCCTGCCCAAGATGAAAGCGTTGTCGTCCCCGTCCATGTTGCCAACATAAGGCCCCAACCGCTCAGCGAATGCTCAGCCATTTCCATTTCCATCAATCGAACATCTTCGTGAAGATGGTACTCTTCGATGTGCAAGTCTCGTGTTTCGGACACGGCTTTCCAAAAGAAGTAAATGAAAAAGAGTACCACGAGCACAACCAATGTGCCCATCATCATTTGTGATGGATTCACTCCAACTGGGAAGGTTGGGTTTTCGTTGTGATACAACAATTGTGCAACGATGAATAGATTCCAAAACACAAGCAGTGATATTGCGTGTGTTCGCATAATTGGAAAGAGGGACCAAATCTGAACTGCGAACCAAACCCAAAGGATCGCTGAAATAATCATTTGGAGAAAGACACCACTTGACACGGATTGTATCCCTTCGGCACCAATGAGCATTGGGTCCCCACCACTCATAATCTCTGGAGAAAGTGATCCCAACAGGAATGCCACTGCACCAAGGGCCATTGTGATCCAATGTCTTTTGTCCCATTCAAAGATTGCAAGTTTTGTTTGAAACTGTACTTCACATTGGAGTCTGTCAAGAGGTGCTGCGAGTTCGTGAAGTTTTGAAAAGGCAAAGATTGGGGAGAAATCACGAAGACGGAACGGCATGCCTCCATGGTCGGTTCCTGCGGCCACATACCCTTCGGAGAGGACCACAGAGTCGGGACCATGTTCCTCGCTCATGCACTGGCTAAGAGGTCACCCTATGAGTTCTTTCGCTCGGGTCACTACATTTTCCCATTGATATTTTTCAGTGAGCATTAAACGGAGAAGGCAAGTGGCCGAGTTACAAGCCGAGATCGCATAGCCTGGTATTGCGCGCGACTGGAAATCGTGTTTCCTTTGGATTCGGGAGTTCAAATCTCTCTCTCGGCGCTTTTTTGAACAAATGCGTACGCTCCACCGTGCAAATGCGGTCACACAAACGGAACGAAACTGTTGATGATACGAGTGTTTCGATAGAAGTTTCTACGAGAGATTGGCCAAGTTTTTATTTTAGAGCGCTCCTCATTAAGCTCAATAACACACATGACGACAGGTTCAATCTTTCCGGTTTCTCCCCTTTTGACCAATTTCAGGTACCATCGTAGGAATCATGGTCTGGAGAATACTTCACCGGGGTAAGAATTTATACAAGCGTGAGAAATTGCTTATCATGAAGTACAGTACAAAGTGCTACGATTTGTCTGAGAGTTCTCGCTTCCAGAATGCAATCCTAGCTCTTATTGTCATCAATGCAGTGACCATCGGGTTGGAAACCTTTCCATTACCACGAACTGTTCTTTCGGCCCTTGAGGCTCTTGACTCCCTTATTCTGTACATTTTCATCATTGAATTGATCATTCGACTCATTGGCAATGGTCCCCGATTTTTTCGTGATTCATGGAACAATTTTGACTTCCTGATTGTTTTATTTTCAATTGCACCAGCATCTGGGCCACTCAGTGTGCTTCGTGTGTTTCGTGTGTTTCGTGCACTTCGTTTGGTCTCGAGTATGCCTGAAATGCAACGCATGGTGGAAGCCATGGTTCGGTCATTACGTGGCATTATGGCCATCAGTTGGTTGCTTGTCATCGTCATGTATGTCTTCTCAGTGATGGGTACGATGTTGTTTGGTGATGGTGGGGATGCAGGTGAGATGTATTTCGGTAATCTTGGTCTTTCACTCTTTTCATTGTTCCAAATTATGACCCTTGAATCTTGGTCCAATGGCGTCGCTCGGGCGATTGTGGACGAGCAAGGGTGGTGGGCAGCGAGTTTCTTCATTGCTTACATTATCAGTACTTCATTCA